>Ga0209154_1000072_pt1 | contig 70179 bp, 56 predicted proteins | sample GraSoiAngelo_121_FD_185878 | JGI IMG/M metagenome (GOLD analysis project Ga0209154, IMG submission 185878) | Grasslands soil microbial communities from the Angelo Coastal Reserve, California, USA - 14_0919_12_20cm (SPAdes) (version 2) | ecosystem: Environmental > Terrestrial > Soil > Grasslands ... | reverse complement strand
TGAAGAAGTACGGACCGAACGCGGTCGGCGGGCCGATCGAGGTGCTCTCGGCGGACCACCAGAACAAGCCGGACGTGGGCGCGTCGAAGGCGGCGGAGTTCTACGACCGCAACAACGCGAACGCGGTGATCGACGTCCCGACGTCGTCGGTCGGGATCGCCATCGCCCACGTCGCCGCGCAGAAGCACCGGCTGTTCCTGAATGTTGGGGCGGCGACCAAGGCCCTGACGAACGAGGACTGCAACAAGTACACCTTCCACTGGGCCTACGATACCTACATGCTGGCCCACGGGACCGGCACCGAGGTCACGAAGCGGATCGGGAAACGATGGTACGTCGTCTACCCCAACTACGCCTTCGGCCAGGACATGAACCGGTCGTTCAGCGCCGCGATCCAAAAGGCGGGGGGCAAGGTGATGCTCAGCGACGCGACCCCGTTCCCCAATGAGACGGAGGATTTCTCGACGTTCTTGATCAAGGCCAGGACGCTGCGGCCGGGCGGGGTGACTGTGCTCGGCGCGATGCAGGCCGGCCAGGACCTGACCAACCTGGTCAAGCAGTTCAACGAGTTTGGCCTGCGCCAGCAGGGAATCAACCTGGCGATCGGCCTCCTGTTCCTCTCCGACATCCACTCGCTCACGCCCGCGGCGCTGGAGGGGACCATCTACACGACCGCGTGGGAGTGGAACATGGACAGGCAGGCCCGCGAATGGTCAGACCGGTTCTTCGCGCGTGACAAGACCCGCCCGTCGTATCCGGTGGCCGGCAACTACTCCGCGACCTGGCAGTATCTCGAGGCAGTCCGGCGCACGGGCACGGATGACCCCGACAAAATCGTGGCGGCGTTTGAAGGGTACAAATTCAACGACTTCTTCGTCCGGAACGGAGAGATCCGCAAGCAGGACCACGCCGTGATCCACGACGCCTACCTGGCGCAGGTGAAGGCGCCGGGCGACGTGAAGGAGCCGTGGGACTACGTCCGGATCCTGAACACCATTCCGGCAAATGAGGCGTTTCAGCCGCTGAGCGAGAATACCTGCCATATGGCGCGGTAGCGACACCCGTCCGGTCGCGGGTGGGCGGGGAGCGGAGGTCCCGAGCCAGGGGCCTCCGCCGAGCCTTCCGGACTGAGCGCCGATGGAGATCGTCCTCGTCCAGGTCTTCAACGGCCTGATCAGCGGGGCGTTCTACGCGCTCCTGAGCCTCGGGCTCGCGGTCATCTTCGGGATGCTCCGCGTCGTCAACTTCATGCACGGCGCGCTGTACATGCTCGGCGCATTCGGCGCCTACCTGCTCGGCGTGCAGCTGGGCGTCTCGTTCTGGTGGGCCCTGATCGTTTCGCCGCTGGCCGTCGCCGCCGTGGGATTCCTGCTCGAACGGACGCTGCTCCGGCGGCTCTACGAGCTCAACGTCCTCTACAACCTGCTGCTGACCTTCGGGCTGACCCTGGTCATCCAGGACGCGATGCGCCTGCGGTTCGGCATCCAGGGGGTCCCGTACAGCATCCCTCCGCAGCTCCGGGGCGCGGTCCTGATCGGCTTCATGTTCTTTCCGACCTACCGCCTGTTCGTGCTGGGGTTCTCGGTGCTCGTCTGCCTGGGCGTGTGGTGGCTCATCGAGCGCACCCGGGCCGGGATGATCATCCGGGCCTCGACGGAACACCCGGTCCTCACCCGGGCGCTCGGGGTGGATGTCGACCGGTGGATCCCCCTGGTCTTCGCCTTCGGGGTCGCGCTCGCGGGGCTGGCGGGCGTGCTGGCGGCGCCGATGCGCAACGTCTCGCCGCTGATGGGCGCGGACCTGATCATCACCACGTTTGCGATCGTGGTGATCGGCGGGATGGGATCGATCCTGGGGTCGGTGGTGACGGGGTTCTTCGTCGGCGTGCTCTCGGCGCTGGGGGCCGTGTACTACCCGCCGGCCGCGAACACGCTCGTCTTCGTCCTCATGGCGGTCGTGCTGCTGCTCCGCCCCTCCGGCCTGTTCGGCAGTCCTGAGGCCGGGTGAGATGGCCCGCAAGATCGGATGGGCGGCGCTCCTCGCGGCGGGCCTCCTGCTGCCGCTGCGGGTCTATCCCGTGCTGGCCGCCGACATCCTGGCGTGGGCGCTGTTCGCGACCGCCTTCGACATCATGCTCGGCTACACCGGGCTGCTGTCGTTCGGACAGGCGGCGTTCTTCGGGGGCGGCGCCTACACGGCGGGCCTGCTGGCCCAGCGGCTGGGGGTGCCGTATCCCCTCAACGCCCTGGCCGCGGCGCTCGCGACCGGCCTCCTTGCGCTGCCGCTGATGGGGCTGGCCATCCGGCGCCGGGGCATCTACTTCGCGATGATCACGCTCGCGTTCGGGCAGATGGTGTTCTACGTCGTCAACGAGTGGCGGCCGCTGACCGGCGGCGAGAACGGCGTCCAGGGCATCCCGCGCCAGGCGCTCGCCGGATTCGACATCTCGTCGTCCACGGCCTATTACTATGCCGCGTTCCCGCTCGCCGTGCTGGGCCTCCTCTTGTGCTGGCGGATCGTGCGCTCGCCGTTCGGCCGGGTGCTGCTCGCCATCCGCGAAAACGACGTCCGGACCCAAACGCTGGGCTACGCGGTGTACCGGTACAAGCTGCTGGCCGCGGTGCTCTCCTGCGCCCTGTCGGGCCTGGCCGGGGGCATCTGGGTGATCAACCACGGGTTCGTGGCGCTCGACGCGGTCCACTGGACGACCTCGGGCCTGGTGGTGATCATGGTCCTGCTGGGCGGCATGGGCACCCGCCTCGGCCCTCCGGCCGGCGCCGCCCTGGTGCTCCTCCTGCGCGACTTCATCTCCACGTGGACCGATGCCTGGGGCGTGGTCACCGGAACGATCTTCATCGCCGTCATCCTCGTCTTCCGTCAGGGGATCGTGGGCACCATCGAACGCCTGCTCGAGGCTCGGGCCAGGCCCGCCCAGGAGACGGCCGCGGCGGTCGAAGAGGCCGCCTCAACCCACGGGGGCTGACGAACGCGCCCTTTAGGGCCCGGTGAAGGCGCCGAAGCCTGCGGGGCTGATCCCCGCCCCAAAGGGGCCGGCCGTGACCGTGTTCGTTGCGGGGTCGATCACCGACACGGTGTTATCGCCGTTGTTCACCACGTAGACGGCGGTCCCATCCCGGGTCACCGCCACGCCGATGGGGCCGCTCCCCACCGCCACCGTCGTGATCACCTCGTACGACACGGCGTCGATCACCGTCACGGTGCCGTCGCCGTTGTTCGCCACATACACGCGCGACCCATCCGGGCTGATCGCCGCGCCCATGGGGGTGCGGCCCACCCGCGTCAAGTCCCACTCCCTGTTATCCGATGTATAGATCACCGACACGGTGTTGTCACCCGAGTTCGTCACACACACGCGCGCCCCGTCCGGCCTCACCACCACGCCGACGGGGGCCATCCCCACCTGAGCCGTGGCCGTCACCGTGTTCGTCCGCGTGTCAATCACCGACACCGTGTTCTCGCCGTTGTTCGCCACGTAGACGGCCGTCCCGTCCGGGGTCACCGCCACACCGAAGGGACCGGCCCCCACCGGCACCGTGGCCGCCATCGTGTTCGTCGCCGTGTCGATCACCGACACGGTGTTGTCGATGCCGTTCGTCACGTACACGCGGGTCCCGTCCGGCGTCACCGCCGCGCCGGTGGGGCCATTCCCGACCGGGACCGTGGCCACCACCGTGTTCGTCGGCGTGTCGATCACCGATACGGTGTTGTCCGCGTAGTTCGGGACGTACACGGCCGTCCCGTCCGGGGTAACCGCCACGCCGATGGGGAGGGTCCCCACCGCCACCGTGGCCGCCACCGTGTTCGTGGAGATATCGATGACGGACACGTCGTTGCTATCTTCGTTATTGATGTACGCAAAGGGAGCGGCGCCGGCCCCCGACGCTCCCGCAAACACCGCCACCCCCGCCAACCATAGCCCCAGCCGAAGTCTCCTCATTCCTCGCCCCCCTCGCCCGCTCCGACGCCTGCCCGCCTGTTCCCGCGTGCTCCCCTCAATCGGGCGGGATTGAACGGCGTCTAAGCCGGGCCCATGCTCCCTCTCATGGTCCACCGGGTTGGCCCCTGATCGAAATCCGGTAAAAAATGGAGGCCTGCGCGAGAAAACACCCAACCGGGCGCCCACAGGGGGGAGCGGGCGATCTCCATGCCCGGCTGCGGGACGCCTGCGGCGGGGGGGGACGGGGACCTATCCCATAAGCCCCGTGATCGTACGTGGGACATGCCACTTCTACCACGCGACCGCCCTGCCGCCCGGTCAGGAGCGGGGGAGGCGGGCGAACGCGTGCGCGAAAGGGACATTGGTCGCACGCTGAGAATGAACATTCCCCTGGGACCGCACGATCATCGCGTTCCGTCGTTTCAGGATCACGTCGTCGAGTTTCCTATCTCACCGCTTGGGAGGGAGGCCATGCCGAGAGATCCTGAGCAGTCGATCAAGGACGCGGTCTCGGCCGCGAAGCTCATGTCCTACACCCGCGAGATCTCGCGCTGGGTTCGGCTCTCCGGCAGCGACGAGGAGCGGCTGGCCTTCGACTACCTCGAGGGGACCGTGAAAGAGTTCGGACTCGAGGTGCGGCGGTACCAGCACGACGCGCTGGTCTCGTGGCCGGGGAACGCGTCGGTCGAAGTCGCCGGCGCCGGAGCCCGGCGGGTGGAGTGCATCACCCACGCCTTCTCCGCGTCGACCCCCGCGTCCGGGCTCGAGGGACAGGTGGTCGACGCCGGCCACGAGCCCCTCGGCCAGAACGTCCGCGGCAGGATCGCGCTGGTCGACGGCCTCGCCTCCCCGGCGCGCGCCCGCGCCGCGGAGCAGGCCGGCGCCGCCGGGATGATCTTCATCAACCCCCCCGAACTGCACGAGATGATCATCTCGGCCGTCTGGGGCTCGCCGACCCCGGAAACCGCCGGCGCGCTCCCCAAGATCGTCGCGGTCTCGATCCGCCAGCAGGACGGCGAGCAGCTGCGCGCGCAGGCGCAGCGGGGGGATCTCCGGGTCCGTCTCCACGCGGCCGTCGATACCCGCTGGCGCAAGACGCCGCTCCTGGTGGCGGACCTCGCGGGGCAGGAAGAGCCCGACCGATTCGTCCTGTTCAGCGGGCACGTGGATTCGTGGCACCACGGAGCGATGGACAATGGGAGCGCCAACGCGGTGATGGTGGAGATGGCGCGCGTCTTCAGCCGGCGGCAGAAGCGGCTGCGGCGCGGCGTCCGGTTCGCCTTCTGGTCCGGCCACTCGCACGGCCGGTACTCGGGCTCCACATGGTACGCCGATAACCACTGGGACGACCTGTACCGGCACGCGGTGCTCCACCTCAACGTGGACTCCACCGGGGGCATGGGGGCGACACTGCTGAGCGAGGCCTTGACGATGGCGGAGACGTGGGCGCTGGCGGCCCGGTGCATCAAGGATGTGACCGGCCAGGACCTGCAGCGAAGGCGGATCACCCGCATGGGCGACCAGTCGTTTTGGGGGATCGGGCTGCCCTCGATGTTCGTCGACGTCTCCGCGCAGCCCCCAGGCGAGTCCGCCACCGGCGCCGCGCTCAAGTCGTTGACCGGCGGCACCGCCCACCACGGCGGGTTGGGGTGGTGGTGGCACACCACCGAGGACACGCCGGACAAGATCGACAAGGCGAACCTCCACCGCGACGCGCAGGTGTACGCGCTCGCCCTGTGGCGGTGGTGCACCGCGCCGGTCCTCCCCCTCGATTACCGCGAGACCGCGGCCGAACTGCGGGAGACGCTGCGCGGGATCCAGGAGGCCGCGGGCGATTCGTTCGACATGCGGCCGCCGCTGGGGGCGGTGGAGCGCTTGACCGCGGCGGCCGGACGCCTGCACGCGGCGGCCGAGCGCATCGGGGGCGGCCTGCGCGGACGCGGCACCCGGAAGCAGCGCGAGGCGGCGGCCGCCATCAACGATGCGCTGATGCGCATCGGCCGGACGCTGATCCCGGTCAACTACACCGCGGCCGGGCCGTTCGATCACGACCCCGCGCTGCCGGTCCAGCCGGTCCCGGCGCTGCAGCCGGCGGCGCGCCTCAGGACGATGGCGCAGGGGAGCGACGATTCCCTGACGCTCCTGACCCGGCTCGTGCGTGAGCGCAACAAGGTCACCCACGCCGTCGACACGGCGACCGAGATCATCGAGCGGACCCTCGAGCGGATCGGCGAGAAGCGGCAGTGACCGCGGCCGGCAACCGCCCGGCGGATCACCGTCCGGCGGACCGCGGCCCGAGTCTAGAGACGCGCCGGCGGGTCCGGCAGGCGATCAGGACAGCGGGTCGACGTCGTGGGGCATGCCTTCCCGGACCCCGGCGTCCGTGACGCGGATGAAGCGGGCGTTCGCGCGCAGCTCGGCGAGCGTGGTCGCGCCGCAGTAGCTCATGCCCGACCGCAGCCCGCCGACGAGTTGGGTCAGCACCGCCGCGGCCCCGCCGCGGTGCGGGACCATCGCCTCGATCCCCTCGGGCACGATCTCGGAGAGCAGCTCGTCCTCATGCGGCATATCGCGGCGCTCCGCGGAGGTCCACAGGCTGGCCATGCCGCGGTAGACCTTGTACTGACGGCCGTTCCGGGTGACAGAGGCCCCGGGGCTTTCTTCGGTGCCGGCGAGCAGGTTCCCGAGCATGGCGGTCTCGGCCCCGGCGGCCAGGGCTTTCACCAGGTCCCCTGACCCGCGAATCCCGCCGTCGGCGATGATCGGCACGCCGGCCTCCGCCGCCGCCTCGCCGCAGTTGAGGATCGCGGTCAGCTGCGGGACGCCGGCGCCGGTGACCACCCGGGTCGTGCAGGTGGAGCCGGGACCGACGCCGACCTTCACGCCGTCCACCCCGCAGGCAATGAGATCTCGGGTCCCCTCGGCCGTGGCGACGTTGCCGGCGATCAGGGGCACGTCGGGACACCGGGCGCGGACGGCTTCCACGGTCGCAAACGCGAGGTCGGAGTGGCCGTGGGCGATGTCGATCACGAGGACGTCCACTTCCTCATTCACCAGGGCCTCGGCGCGCTCGAGGAAATCGCCGCGCACCCCGATCGCCGCGCCCACCCGCAGCCGGCCCTTCTCGTCCTTCGTCGCATCCGGATACCGCAGCCGGCTGCGGATGTCCCGGCTGGTGACCAGCCCCACCAGCCGTCCCTCCGCATCGACGAGCGGGAGCTTCTCGATCCGGTGGCGGTGCAGGATCTCCTTGGCCTGCTCGATGGGGGTGCCGGCGGGGGCGGTGATCAGTCGCGCCCGGGGGGTCATCGCCGCCGTGATCGGACGGTCGAGCTCCTCTTCGAACAGGACGTCCCGCGCGGTGACGATGCCGAGCAGGCGGCGGTCGCGGTCGATCACCAGGATGCCGGCGGAGCCGTGCTCTTCCATGAACGCGGCGGCGTGCCTGATCGTCGCCTCGGGGCCGACCGTGTACGGCGTCTCGATGACCACGCTCTCGGCGCGCTTGACCCGCCGGACCTCGGCGACATGATCCGCGATCGGCAGAAACCGGTGGATGATCCCGATGCCGCCTTCGCGGGCAATGACGCTCGCCATCGCCGCCTCGGTCACGGTGTCCATGCTCGCGCTGACGACGGGGATCGCCAGCTCGATGCCGCGGCACAGCCGCGTCCGGGTGTCGGCCTGACGCCGCGTGCTGACGGCGGACCGCTGCGGCACCAGCAGCACGTCGTCAAACGTCAGCCCGATCTCGATTGGCTCTGCCATACACCGTCACGATACCATGCCGGATGTTAGGATGAAAGGGTGACCGGCACCGCACCGCCCCCCGGAGCACGGCCGCTCGAGGCGAGGGAGCGGCGGCGGCCCGGAACGTTTGCCGCCCTCCGCCACCGGAATTTCCGGCTCTTCTTCATCGGGCAGATGATCTCGCTCGTCGGCACCTGGATGCAGCGGATCGCCCAGGCGTGGCTCGTGCTCCAGATCACCAACTCGCCGTTCCTGCTCGGCCTCGTGGGCGCGCTGCAGTGGCTGCCGGTCCTCTGCCTGGCCTTGATCGGCGGCGCCGTCGCGGACCGCGTCAGCAAGCGCAACGTCATCGTCGTGACCCAGGCAGTCCAGATGCTGCAGGCGCTGGTCCTGGGCGTCCTGATCCTGACGGGGACGGTCCGGTTCTGGCACGTGGCGGTGCTGGCGACGGTCCTCGGCACGGCGCAGGCGTTCGACATCCCGGCCCGTCAGGCGTTCATCTTCGAGATGGTCGAAGGGACCGACATCCTGAACGCGGTCGGGCTGAACTCCACCATCGTCAACGTCGCCCGGCTGCTCGGCCCCGCGATCGCCGGCGCGGCCATCACCTGGGTGGGCATGGCGTGGGCGTTCCTCGCCAACGGCCTGAGCTTCATCCCGGTGATCCTGGCCCTGCTGCTGATGCGGGTCCGGCCCGCCCGGATCGTGCACGTGACCGATGGGATCCTCGCCGAGCTGCGGGAAGGGCTGGTCTATCTCGCCCGAACCCCGCTTGCGCTGCAGGTCACCGTGCTGCTCGCCGCGGAGAGCATCTTCGTGATGAACTTCACCATCCTCGCCACCGTGTTCGCCAAGGACGTGCTGCGGATGCAGGCCGCGCAGTTCGGCCTGCTGATGTCCGCGCAGGGCGCCGGGGCCCTGGTGGGAGCGATCACGGTTGCGTCGCTCAGCCACCTGGGGCCCCGCCCGGGGTTCCTCTTCGGGGGGGCGCTCGTCCTGACGCTCGCCAACATCGCGCTCGGCGCGATCCACCGCTTTCACGCCGCGGCCGTCGTCCTGGGCGTCGCCGGCGCCAGCATGGTCGTGTTCACGGCCACGGTCAACACGACGCTGCAGCTCGGCACCCCCGACCGGCTCCGGGGGCGGATGATGGCGGTCTACTCGCTCGTCATGGGCGGCATGACGCCCGTGGGAGCGCTCGTGAGCGGGACGCTGGCTCAGCTCTGGGGCGCCTCGGGCGCGTTCGGGATCGGCGGGCTGGCGGGGCTCGCGGCCTTGGGCGGGGTCGCGCGCTGGCGCCTGCGCACGGCCCGGCGGGATTCGCCGTCCGCGGCCGGCGCCGCCCCCCTCTGGGACGCGGCGGGAGGAGACGGCGGCGACGGAGAGACCGGAAGCCGGTAGCCCGCTGCAGATCGACGATGGGTGGATCCGCGACCTGATCAGGCCCGACGGACCGCTCGGCTCGCTGCGGCCGTAAGAACACACGCCTCAGAAAGACTTCGATTCGCCGTCCCGCGGAATCCAGACGCGGTCCGAAAGCCCGGCGGCGGCCACGGACGACGCCAGGGCGGCCCGGGTGAGGACGCAGTGATTGATCGCCTCCATGTGCACGGCGATCACGTTCGTCCCCGGAGCGCGGCGCGCCACCTCGATCACATCCTCCGCCGCCATAGTGATCGGCCCGCCCTCGAGGAACTGAGCCGCGCCGGCATTCACGACTGTGACGGCAGGGGCGTGACGGCGCAGCGCCTCCTCCACTTCGGGGCACCAGATGGTGTCCCCGGCGACGTACAGCGTCCGCTCGCGGGAGGCGCGGAGGACGAACCCCGACACCGGAGCCATCCGCCGGCCGACCTCGCCCACTCCATGCCGGCCCCCGGTGCGGTGGATCTCGATCCCCTCCCATTCCAACACCCCGGTGACCGGGCGCACGCTGGCGAACCCCAGCCCCTGGAACTTCGCTTCATCCTCGGGCTGGCAGATGAGCGGGAGGTGCTTCGGCACGATCGAGGCGGCCGCATCATCGAAGTGGTCGCGGTGGGTGTGGGTGATCAGGACGGCATTCACTCCTCCGATCAGCGCGGGCGCCGGCCGGGGAAGTGGGACGAGGGGATTCGGCCGCGGGTTCGGGGAGTTCGGGACCGGCGGATTCGCGCCGACATCACCGAGCATGGGATCGACCAGGACCGTGACGCCGGAGAAGCGCACGGCGAGCGTGGCGTGCCGGACCAGGCGGATCTCGATCGGTGGCCTCCCCCCGCGCGGTCCGCGGTTACCAGTACTTGTGAGCGACCACCTTGGGCTGGAGAAAGTTCAGCAGATACTCGGGCCCGCCGGCCTTGCTGTCGGTGCCCGACATGTTGAACCCGCCGAACGGGTGGGTCCCCACGAGCGCGCCGGTGGACTTTCGGTTGAGATAGAGATTGCCGCACATGAGCTCCCGCCGGGCCTTCGCCAGCTTCTCCGGGTTCAGGGTGTAGACCGACCCCGTCAGCCCGTACGCGGTGCCGTTGGCGATCCGGATCGCGTCGTTGAAATCGCGGGCGGGGATCGCCGCGACGACCGGGCCGAAAATCTCTTCCTGCGCGATCCGGGCATCCGGCCGGACGTCCATAATGATCGTCGGCGCGATGTAGTGGCCCCCCGCCCGCGCCCGGCCGCCGCCGGCCGCGAGGCGTCCCTCGCGCTTCCCGATCTCGATGTACTCGAGCACCTTCTGCTCGGCGCGGGCGTTGATGACCGGCCCCGCCGGAAAGTTCTCGGGCGCCGGACCGACCTCGAGACGGCGGACCCGCTCGGCGAGCATCTCGACGACCTCGCCGTACACCTTGGGCGTCACCACCACGCGGGAGCCCGCGGAGCACTTCTGCCCCTGGTACCCATAGCCGGAGGCCACGACCCCCGCGACCGCCTCGTCCAGCGCGGCCTCGTCATCGACGATGATGGCGTTCTTGCCTCCCATCTCGGCGATGATCCGCTTGAGCCAGATCTGACCGGGAGGCGTGCGGGCCGCGAGCTCGAAGAGGTGCGTCCCGACGTCGCGCGACCCGGTGAACGCGATCATCCGCACCTTGGGGTGCGCGACCAGCGCCTCTCCCACGGCCCCGCCGGGGCCGGCGATCACGTTCAGCACGCCCGGCGGAAGGCCGGCCTCGGTGAGCGCGTCCGCGATCGCATGGGCCGTCGCGGCCGAGTCGCTCGCGGGCTTCATCACCACCGTGTTGCCGCAGACGATCGCGCCGAGCGCCATCCCCGCCGGGATCGCGAGGGGGAAGTTCCATGGGGAGATGACCGCCACCACGCCCAGGGGAAGATACAGATACTCGCTCATCTCGCCCGGGATCGAAGGGAGCGGCCGCCCGGGAGCGTACCGGAGGATCTCGCGGGCGTAGTATTCGGCGAAATCGATCGCCTCGGCGACGTCCGCGTCGGCCTCCGTCCAGTTCTTGCCCACCTCGTAGATCATCCACGCCGCGGCCTCCATGCGGCGGCGCCTGAGGAGGTTCGCCGCCCGCATCAAGAGCGCCGCCCGCTCCTCGGCCGGGACCCAGCGCCACGACTCGAAGGCGGTGAGCGCGGCGGCGACCGCGGCCTCGACCTCGCCCGCGCCGGCCTGGTGGACCACCGCCACCACCGTGTCGGTCTGAGAGGGGTTCACCGTCCGAAACGTCTCGCCGGTCCTCACGGGACGGCCGCCGATCAGCAGCGGGAACTCGCGCCCCAGGGCCGCCCCGACGGTGCGCAGCGCCTCCTCCATGGCCTGGCGGCCCGGCCCCTTCGCGAAATCCACGAGCGGCTCGTTGCGGAACTCCGGCGGCGTCATCACGGCTGGTGCCTCATGACAGCGCGGCAAGCGCGCGGGCGATCCGGTCGATGCCCTCCTCGATCCGCGCGAGCGAGGTGGCGTACGAAAAGCGGAGAAAGCCCGGCCCTTCGAACGCCTCGCCCGGAACGACCGCGACATGCGCCTTCTCGAGCAGGACCTCGCACAGCGCAACGGAGGTGGCGGGCCCGCCGGGCCGGCCCAAGAGCCCGCGCACGTCCGGAAACGCGTAGAACGCGCCCCGAGGCGTCGCGCACCGGACGCCGGGAAGGGCGTTGAGGCGCGCGACGATGGTCCGGCGGCGTTGGTCGTATTCGGCGACCATCTCGGACGGATCCACGCCCTCCTGCAGGGCCGCCAGAGCCGCCCGCTGAGCGATGGAGTTGGGGTTGCCGGCAAGATGCCCCTGCACGTCTGTGAGGGCCTCGGCCATGGGCCTGGGGGCCGCCGCGTATCCAATCCGCCACCCGGTCATGGCGTACGTCTTCGACATCGAATTGAGCAGCACGATCCGGTCGCGGGCATCGGGCCAGGCGCCGGGAAGGCAGTGATGCCTCGCGCCGTCATAGACCATGCTCTCGTAGATCTCGTCGCTCAGGAGCGTGAACTCGCGCCGCCGGCTCAACTCGATCAGACCGGCGAGCGTCTCGCGGGTGTACACGACGCCGGTCGGGTTGTGCGGAGAGCAGATCAACATCGCGCGGGTGCGCGGGGTGACGAGCGAAGCCACCCGATCCACGCGCGGCTGGAAATCCTCCTCCGCCCCGGTGGGGACGAGCACCGGACGGGCCCCGGCCAGCTTCACCTGCTCCACGTAGGAGACCCATGCCGGGACCGGCACCAAGACCTCATCCCCGGGCTCGCACAACGCGCGCAGCGTGAAGTAAAGCGCGGGCTTGCCGCCGGCCGTGATGACGATCTCTTCGGGCGCGTACGCCGCGCCGTACGTGTCCCGAAGGTGCTTGGCAACGGCCTGCCGCAATTCGATGATGCCGGCCGGGCTGGTGTACTTGGTGAACCCCTCCTGGATGGCCTTGATCGCCGCCCGCTTGATGATCTCCGGCGTGTCGAAGTCCGGCTCGCCCGCGGCGAAGCTGATGACGTCGACCCCCTCGCGCCGCAGTTTGCGGGCGCGGTCGTCCATGCCGATCGTCATCGAGGGGGTGATCGCGCGAACGCTTGACGAACGCTGCATCGTACCGCCTCCGGTGTGCCCGTGCCCCCGGCCGGGCCGAGACCATGCCGGGATAGGGCTTTGTTCAGCGTCTCCTATTCGCCGCAGGAGAGACAGCCTACTGCACCGCCACCAAAAACGAAGACGCCCCCCGACGATTTTCGACGGGAGGCGTCTGGGCCGGCTCCGACCTGTTTTTCAGGCCTGCACGGCCGGCGGAGAACTCTTCTCGATGAGCATCAGTGCAGACGGCTTTGGAGGATCATCGAGACCAGCGTCTGCGCGCCAGATTCGGTGGTCCCCTCGGTGACCACCGCGTCCACAACCTCTCCCGCGCCCACAAGGGCGGCGGCCAAAGCGTCGCGCGCGTCCAGCGCGTGCTTGATCCGCACCGTGACCACGACTGTGTGTGGCCGTCCCTGCCGGGAACTGTCCTGTGACATAGCCATCGCCTACACAGTAGTCCCCAGGCGCTTCCGGCCCTATCGGGTAAAAGCCCGAAGCATAATGGGGAAAACCGCTTATGTCAATCCCGCCATGCCCTACTCGAACGGTCGGTGCATCCTTCATTAGTCGGTGCATCCTTCATTAGAAGGAGAGCGCTCTCACGCCGGCATCAGCGCATCCTTCGTCTGGAGGAGGGCGATCCCCATCGGCCGGCGGGGAGAGCGATCATGTCAGGCGCGGTCATCGCCGGCTCCGATCCCTCAGCCTAGAGGGTTGCGGCTGAAACGTCGAGAAGAGCGAGCCAATCCGTGATTCAGCGCGCCGGGCCGGACGGCTCGCGACGGGGGGGACCTCGAGATCGCGACGGGGGGGGAAGAACCGAATGGTCTACGAGCTCCGCGTCTACCGCTGCATGCCGGGCCGCAAAGCCGATGTGCTCACACGGTTTCGGGACCACACGATGGGGTTCTTTCGAAAGCACGGGATCCACGTGGTCGGATTCTGGGAGACGGCGGTCGGCGAGCTGGACGAGCTGACCTACATCACCCGTTACGAGTCGTGGGAAGACCGCGAGAAGAAGTGGGGCGCCTTTCAGGCCGACCCCGAGTGGCACCGCGTCCGCGAGAAGAGCCACGAGCGCGGATGGCTGGTGGAGCACATCCGCACGGCGCTGCTGACCGCCACCGACTTCTCACCCAAAGTCTAGGCTGGAGCGCAGCACCGCCGCCGGGCCGGCGCGTAACCGCCCCGGAGGAGGCGGGATTGCGGCGCCGTCGAAGGAAAATTTGAGCGCCCGTCCCCGCAGGGGCGCGGCGCGTGGCGGCGGGACCGCCCGGGAGGTGGGGACATGGTCACGGTGCTCTCCAAGACAGGCGCGCAGGTCATCGTGGACCGGCTCCTCTGCGAGGGGGTCTCCTTCGCCTTTGGCCTGTGCGGACACGGCAACATCGGTCTCCTGAACGCCCTGTACGACGTGCAGGAGCAGATCCACACGGTCTCCGTCCACCATGAACAGGCGGCCGGCCACATGGCGGACGCGTACTGGCGCGTCGCCCACCGCCCCGCCGTGACGTTCACCTCCTGCGGGCCCGGCTCGACGAACATCCCCGTCGCCGTCGCGTCGGCGATGATGGACTCCTCGGCGCTGCTCGCGATCACGGCCAACGTCCCGAGCGTGCAGTTCAATCGCGGCGCGTTCCAGGAGACGTACCGGCACTACCAGGCCGACTTTCCGTCCGTGCTCCGGCCGTACGTCAAGCGCAGCTTCCAGCCGACCCGGCCCGATCAGCTGCCGCTGGTGATGCGGCAGGCGTTTCTGGAAATGCTGGGAGGCCGGCCCGGCCCGGTGCAGGTCGACGTCCCGCTCGATCTCTTCGTCGAGACGGTCGACGTCGGAGGCGAGCGCCCGCAGGCGGTGGGGGACGGCGTGCGCATCCGCAGCGCCGCGGAGGCCGGCCAATTGCAGGCCGCCCTCGAGACGCTCCTCGGCGCCGCCCGCCCCGTGATCCTGGCCGGGGGCGGGGCCGTGCTGTCCGAGGCGGAGGCGGAGGTCCGGACGCTGGCCGAGCGCCTCGGCGTGCCGGTGGTGAGCACGCCGCTGGCGTCGGGCGTGCTGCCGGCCGATCACCCATTGTATTTCGGCAACGTGGGGCGGAACGGGACGTTTGCGGCCAACGAGGCGACCCGGAATGCCGATGTGATCCTGGCGCTGGGCGTGCGGTTCGATGACCGGATGAGCAGCAGCTGGATTCCCGGGTACACGTTCGAGATCCCGCCGACCCGGCTCATCCAGGTGGATATCGATCCTTCCGAGATCGGGCGCAACTATCCGGTCGCGGTCGGCGTCCTCGGGGACGCGCGCACCGTCGTCCGCCAGCTCGCGGCGGAGGTCGAACGGCGCCGGGAGCCGCGGGACGGCCATGCCCCGTGGGTCAGGCGCCTGGAGGCCGCCCGGCAGGTGTGGGAGAGCGACCGCGCCCCCCTCGCGAACGCGGAGGGGCTGCCGCTGCATCCCGAGCGCGTGGTGGCGACCCTCTCGCGCGCCCTGCCCGAGAACGCCCTCGTCCTGTCGGACGTCGGCGTCCACCACAACTGGCTGGTGCAGCGCCTCAGGGTGCGGGGGCCCCGCTCCTTCCTGCAGTCGTGGGGGTTTGGATCGATGTGCTTCGCCGTGTGCGGCGTCCTGGGGGCGAAGCTGGCGGCCCCGGACCGCCCCGCCGTGGCCGTGTGCGGGGATGGAGGCTTCCTGATGGCCGCGCACAGCGTGGCCACCGCCGTCGAGTACGATATCCCCGCGATCTGGGTGGTGTGGAACAACCGCGGGTACGCCTCGATCTACGATCTCCAGGTGGGGGCGTTCGGGCCTCGCGAGCTGGCGACGCGCTTCAGAAAGCAGCGCACGGGCGAGCCGGTGAGCGCGGACTTTGCTGCGATGGCCAAGGCGATGGGGGCGGACGGGTATCGGATCACCGGCCCCGGCGACCTGGACGGCGCCCTGGCCGCCGCGCTCGCCGCGAACCGTCCCGCGGTGATCGACGTGCCGGTCCGCTCCGACGAGCGCCCGGTGCCCACCGGGGGGTGGGTGTTGCCGCCGCTGCGGCCCTTTGCGCCCGCCTACCGGCCGAAGCCGGGATAACATGCATGGCTTCTTCGTCGCCCTGGGGTTCGGCCTGGTCACCGCGGCGATCCTGGCGTTTTCCGCCGTGGCGTTCTCGCTGCAGTACGGCGTCAGCAACCATCCGAATTTTGCCCACGGGGAGCTCCTGACGGTCGGCGCGTACGCCGCCTACGTGTCGCAGAGCCTCACGACCAACCTGCTCGTCGGCGGCCTGGCGGCGGCCGCGGCCGGGGGACTGGTCGCGTGGGGAATGAACCGGGGGATTGTCGAGCCGTTCGTCCGGGCGCGCGCGCGGAGCCTGGTCATCTTCATCGCCACGATCGGCGTCGCCATCATCATCCAGAACGTCCTGCTGGCGGTGTTCACCGGCACGAACGTCGTGTACGTCCTGCCCCAGGCCGTCCCGCACCGGGTGGGACCGTTTCTGTGGACGAGCCGCGATGAGCTGATCATGGCGGCGGCCGCGGGGACGATGGCGCTGCTCCACCTCCTGCTCCGGTACACGAAGTTCGGGAAGGCGCTGCGGGCGGTGGCGGACAGCCGCGACCTCGCCCGCGTCAGCGGCATCGACGCCTCCCGCGTCATCCAATTGACGTGGGGGCTGGCCGGCCTCATCGCCGGGCTCGGCGGGTTCGTGCTGGCCGGACGGGTCGGCAGCTTCGCCCCCTCGTTCGGGTTCAACTTCCTGCTCGTGACCTTCGCCGCCGCGATCGTCGGCGGGATCGGCAAGCCGTACGGCGCGATGGCCGGCGCGCTCCTCGTCGGCGTGGCCATGGAGACCAGCGCCTTCTACGTAGCCGCGGACTACAAGCTGCCGATCGCGTTCGCGCTGCTGATCGCGACCCTCCTGGTCCGCCCGGAAGGACTGTTCACCACCAGGCCGCGCGTGGGAGGCGGCGCGGCGTGATCAACTACCTCGTCTCCATCGCGACCCAGGGCGTGATCTTCGCCATCTTCGTCCTGGGCCTGAACGTGCGCTGGGGATGGGAGGGCGACCTCGACATCGCCTATTACGCGTTCATCGCCATCGGCGCGTACATCGACGCCGTCCTCACCCTGCCGCCGGCCGGCCTGCGGCCGCCGACGGAGTACATCCTGGGGCTCAGGTGGCCGTTCGTCGCCGGCGCGCTCGGCGCGATGCTGGCCGGCGGGCTGCTCTCCCTGGTCGTGGGGGCGATCGCGCTGCGGAAGCTGCGGGGCGACTACTTCGCCATCACCACGCTGGCCACGGCGCTGATCATGCAGGCCGTGATCAGCAACGACGCCCGGATCTTCGCGGGGTACAACGGGCTCTACGGGCTGAGCCAGCCGTTCAACAGCGTGCTGCGCCTCGACCCCCACGTCTACCCCGTGTTCTACCTGGCGTTCTGCCTGGCCGTCCTGATCGCCGTCTACCTCTTCCTGGAGCGGCTGTTCTGGAGCCCGTTCGGGCGCGCCCTGCGATCGGTGCGGGAAGACGAAACCGCCGCGGCGGCCTTCGGCCGGAACGTGTTCGCCCTCAAGCTCAAGGGCTACGTCATCGGCGGGGTGATCGCGGGATTGGGCGGCGCGCTGTTCGTCCATTTCCTCGGCGCCTTCAATGTCTCGGCATGGTCGCCCGTGGAGACGCTGCTGCTGTACGCCGCGATCTTCGTGGGAGGGACGGGGAACAACCGCGGGGTGATCCTGGGCATCTTCCTGGTGTTGATCTTCTTCCAGGAGGTCACCCGGTTTCTCCCGGAGATCCCGGGGCACCCGGATTTCGGTCCCGCCGTCCGGGAGATCCTCATCGGCATCCTGATCCTCGCCGTCCTGCGCTGGCGTCCCCAGGGGATCCTCCCGGAGCCCCGCGCGCAGGACCGGGACCCCGCCTCGGCAGCGGGGTACGCCGCCGGCTCCGCGGTGGCCGGGACGCGGGCGGGCGGGTGAGGGATGCCGGCGCTCCTGGACGTGCGTCATTTATGGAAGAGCTTCGGCGGCGTGCACGCCGTCCGAGACTGCAGCTTCGACGTTGAGGCCGGCAGGATCACCGGCCTCATCGGGCCGAACGGCGCCGGCAAGAGCACGGCGATCGACCTGATCTCGGGCTTTCTGAAGCCCGACGCCGGCGTGATCAGGTTCGCCGGCCTGGACGTCGGGGGCCGGCCCGCCCACCGCGTGGCCCGGCTCGGGCTCGTGCGCACGTTCCAGTCGCCCCGCGTCTGGGCGGGGCTCACGGTCATGGAGAACATGCTGCTGGCCGCGCCGGAGGGAGGGCGGGAAGAAGTCTGGCGGGCCGTGTGCACCCCCGCGCGTCTTCGCGAATCAGAGGACGCCGACCGCGTCCAGGCGCGGGCGATCCTGGGCGAGTTCGGCCTGCTGCCCCTGAAGAACGACCCGGCAGGGAACCTGAGCGGCGGGCAGAAGCGGCTCCTGGAGATCGCCCGGATCTTCCAGGCCCGGCCGCGCATGGTCCTCATGGACGAGCCGCTCACCGGCGTCAACCCGGTGCTGGGGGGGCGGATCGGCGAGGGCATCAAGACGCTGGTCGCCGCGGGGATGACGGTGTTGATGGTCGAGCACAACCTCCCGTTCGTGGAGCAGGTCTGCGGGACGGTCATCGTCATGGCCCTGGGGCGGCCGATCGCCCACGGCCCCCTGGCCGCGCTCCGGTCCGACCCCGCCGTCGTCGATGCGTACCTCGGGCAGGTGCCCGCCCGTGTCTAGCTCGCCCCCAGACGAAACGGGTCCCGGCCGCGCTCCACGTGGTCCCGTCCTCGTCACGCAGGGCCTTACGGCGGGATACGGCGGCCCCCCCATCATCCAGAACGTCGGCATCGAGGCGGGATCCGGCCGGGTGACCGCGGTCGTCGGCCCCAACGGGGCCGGGAAGTCCACGCTGCTCAAGGCGATCGCCGGGCTGATCCGGCCGGCGGCGGGCCGGGTGCTGCTCAACGGCAGCGACGTGACCGGCCTGGCGCCCGAGAAATTGATCCGCGAAGGCATCGCCTACGTCCCGCAGGCGCACAACGTGTTTCCCACCCTGACCGTGCGCGAGAACTTGGAAGTGGGCGGATACACCCGGGCCGCGGGGCTCCGGGACCGGATCGAGTTCATCACCACGATGTTCCCGGATCTGGGCGCGGCGATGAAGCGGCCGGCGCGAACGTTGAGCGGCGGGCAGCGCAACATGCTCGCCATGGCCCGCGGGCTGATGGTCGACCCGGCCGTGCTGCTGCTCGATGAGCCGAGCACCGGGCTCTCGCCCCGCTTCATCGCGACCGTCTGGGAGCACATCCGCGCGGTGTGCCGCTCCGGCGTCGCGGTCGTGGTGGTCGAGCAGAATACGCGGCAAACCCTGGCGCAGGCCGCGTGGGCCTACGTCATGGCGCTCGGCGCGACCCGCCTGGCCGGGCCGGGTCCCGACCTGCTCCGCGACGAGGAGGTGGTGGATCTGTACGTCGGCCGGTTGACGTAAGACCCCGCCGCGGAGCCCGGGCCTTCGCGGGGCGCGGCGGCGGGATTCTTCCTGGGGAAAGGGGGATGTGCTGGTGCGCGGAACTGGCAGGCGGAAGGTGTGCATGCTCTCAACCGGCGTGCTCGCAGCGGCGCTGCTCGCAGCATCGCCGGGGGGCACGGCGCCGGCGCCGATCTCGGTCGGGGTGCTGGCCGCGATGACCGGGGTCCACGCCGACGTCGGCGCCGCGATCCTGGAGGGCGCCCGGGTGGCGCAGCGGGCGATCAACGAGGCGGGCGGCATTCTCGGCCGGACGATGGAGATCCATCTCGCCGACACCCAGAGCGACGCCGCGGACGCGGTGCCGGCGGAAAACAAGCTCATCGGCGCCAACCGCATCGTGGTCCAGATCGGGCCGACGAGCACGGAGCTCTTCGCCGTGCGGCCGATCATCGACGCCAACCGGATTCCGATGGTCTTCCTCGGCGGCACGACGGTGTTCGACACCAACGAGGACCAGTGGATCTGGCGGCCGAACCCGTCGGACTCGCAGTTGAGCGTCGCCATGGCGCTGTACGCGATCAAGAAAGGCTACCGCAACGCGGCCCTGGTCTTCTATACCGACATCACCAACGAGACGCTCAAGGCCCCCATCGTGAAGACCTTCCAGAAGCTCGGCGGCAAGATCGTGGCCGACGTCAAGCTGACCGCGGGGCAGACCTCCTACCGGTCCGAGGTTGAGCGCGTCGTCAGCGCCCACCCGGACGTGATCTTCACCCAGACCGACCCGGGGACGGCGGCGGTGATGTACGCCAACTTCAAAGAACTGAACAACCTGGCCGTCCCCCTGATCGGCACGGACCTGACGGCGGGGAGCAACTACATCAAGTCGGTCACGCCCGAGGTGGCCAGCAAGGTGCTGGTGTCCCTCGTCGGCTCCACGCCACCCGGCGCGGCCGCCGATGCGTTCGCCTCGATGTATGCGAAGCTGTACACGCATCAGCCGCTGGAGAGCTCCAACTACGCGTACGATGGGACGATCGTCATGGCGCTGGCGATCCAGAAGGCCGGGAGCACGGATCCCGAGAAGGTCGTGGCGTCCATCCCGCTGGTCACCACCCCCGGCGGCGCGGTCGTCTACACGTACCGGGATGGGCTCGCCGGGCTCGCGGCCGGCAAGAAGATCAAATTCTACGGGGCGAGCGGGCCGATGGTCTTCGACAAGTACCACAACGCCTACGGCCCGTTCGACGTCGTCCAGGCGGGGACCAACGGGAAGCTGCGCACGCTGGTGACGATCTCCGCGGACGAGATCCAGAAAGCCGCGCAGTAGACTACCAATTCGCGTCCCGCCCCGGGCCGGCGCCCGTGAGGACCGGCCCGGCCGAGGCGGACGGCGCGAAACCAGACGGACGGGAGGAAGCCACCTGATGAAGACAGGAACCGCGGTGAAGCGGACGGGACCACAGCGAACGGGCGCCCAACGGACGGGGGCGCAGCGGGCGGACGGGCAACTGAAGAAGGACCTCGCCCTCGGCTACCGGATCATCGCCCACGAGGGCCAGGCGCACGCGATCATCGGCATCCTGGCCGCGCGCGAGCCCGGGGCGGACACCTTCTGGATCAAGTCGATGTTCCATGGGCTGGACGAGATCAAGCCGGGCTTCGGGCTGATGCGGATGGACCTGGACGGGAAGGTGCTGGAGGGCGACTACCCCGTGCACGGCGAGTGGTCGCTGATGGCGGAGGTCTTCCGGGGCCGGCCCGACGTCGGCGGGATCGTGCACACGCACGCGCCGTACATCTGCATGCTGATGGCCGCGGACCGGGAGATCGAGCCGTACGATCAGTTCGGGGTGCTCACCCGAAAGGTCGCCTGGTTCAAGAAGACCCCCAACCGGGTCTACGCGCCGGCGCTGGCCCGGGAGGTGTCGAAGAGCCTCGGCGGGACCACCGCCCTGTTCATGAAGTACCACGGGATCATCACGGTGGGGCCGGACATCCGTAGGGCCGTGCTCGCGGCGTCGTTCCTGGAGCTGGCCGCCAAACGCCAGGTCCTGAACGCGCAGGTGGCCGGCGCCCGTCCCATGGACCGGGCGATGGCCGACGATCTGGCGACCGACACCAACTTCGAGCGGATCGGCGCGGCGATCTGGTCGTACTACGAGCGGAAGCTGGGACCGGGCGTGATCTCGTAGCCGTCAAGGCCAATCGAAGCGAAGAGTGGGACAAAGGTAAGGGGGGAGCCGGCATGGAGAAGAGGCCGAAGAGACAGACACCGTCCATCTCGCGGCGCCGGCTGCTGGCGCACGCGGGTCTGGCGGCCACTGCCGCGGCGGCGGGGGGCGCTCCCGGGGTCGTGCGCGACCTGCTCAGGGCCCAGGCCGCCGCCCAAAGCGCTCAGCCGAAGCGCGGAGGCACGCTCACGGTCAGCCAGTCGGTGGACATCAACACGCTGCACCCCTGGGTCGGGAACCTCAACGTCTGGAAGGTGATCAAGACCGGCATCTACGATCAGCTCTCCTACCAGGACCCGGTCACCTTCCAGGTCAAGCCCAAGCTGGCCAAATCGTTCGTCTGGACCGACAACAACACGAGCCTGGTGATCGCCCTGCCGGGCGGGGTGACGTTCCACAACGGCGAGAAGCTGACCGCCGAGGACGTCAAGTTCACCATCGACAGCATCCGGGATCCCAGGGTGGGCTCGTGGCTGCGCGGGTTCATCGGCCCGATCAAGGAGGTCCTGGTTCTCGACGAGACGCACCTCAAGATCAAGACATCGGCGATCGAGAACCAGCTCATCCCGGCCTTCACGTACGTCGACATCGTGCCGCGCAGCATGGGCACCGATCTGGCCAGACGGAACCCCATCGGCTCGGGCCCCTACAAGTTCGTGGAGTGGATCCCAAACGACCACGTCACGCTCGAGCGGAACCCGGCCTACTGGAACGAGGCCAGGGCCGGGCACGTGGACAGGATCGTCTTTCGCCCGGTGACGGAGCTCCAGACCCGGATCTCGCAGCTCCTGGCCGGCGACGTCGACCTCGTCTACGACTTCAGCCTGCAGGAGGTCCCGCGCCTCCGGGCCGACAAGAGCGTCGCTGTGGCCGTCGTGCCCCCGGCGGACCAGATGTTCGTCGTCTATCTCAACCAGCGCAGGCCTCCATTTCATAAGGTCGAGATGCGGCGGGCGATGGGCTGGGCGCTCGACCGCCAGGGATTCATCAAGAATTTCCTCGCCGGGCTGGGACGTCCCGACAACAGCCCGTTCACCCCCCAGCATTGGGCATTCGACCCCAAAACCGAGGATGCGTACGCGTACAACCCGGACACCGTGGCGAAGCTCTTGGAGCAGTCGGGGTACCCCCGTGGACGCGGGCTGGAGTTCAGCTTCCTCGTGCCGTCGGGTTACCCCGAGTTCAAGATCATCTCCACGCTGCTGCAGGCCACCTTCGCTTCGGCCGGCTACCGGCCGGCCATCGAGGAAGTCGACATCGCCCAATGGGCCGCCCGCCTGAATCAGAGCCACGACTTCTACGCCGCGGTGGATTATCCGCCGCGGGGGTCGACGGACCCGGCGCTCACGTATTCCGCGGGGTTGCTCTTTCCCCCCAACCCCGCGAACGTGGGGGGCCTGACGCCCGAGACGATCCCCGGGTACGTCGACGAGCTGCGAAAGGGCGCGACGACGCTCGACCGGGGGGCGCGCAGGGCGGCGTACGCCAAAGTCCAGGAGCTGTGGCTGGCGTACCTCCCGGGCCCGATCTACTGCCACCGGTCGACGGCGCACGCGCACCGGCCGCACGTGCAGGGATTCGTGCCGCATCCGGCCTTCCAGCAGAGCTTCGCCGATGTCTGGCTCGCCTCCTGAGCCCCGGACGGCCGGACCGGCGGCCTGACCGCAGGCCCCGACGGCCGTGGCCCGATACCTGATCTGGCGCGGGCTGAGCGTGATCCCCACGCTCACCGGCATCACGATCCTGGTCTTTCTGGTGACGTACTTCATTCCCGGCGATCCCGCCCGGATGCTGGCCGGCACGGAGGCCCCACCCGAGGTGGTGGCCGGCCTCCGCCATCAGTGGGGATTGGACCGGCCAATCCACGTCCGGTACGGGTTCTGGATGGCCAATATCGCCCGGGGGAACCTGGGCGAGTCCTACTTCAGCCATCAAACGGTCCTGCAGCTGGTGCGGCGGGCGTTTCCGGTGACCTTCGAGCTGGCGATGCTCTCCCTGGTCGTCGCGCTCCTGATCGCCGTCCCGAGCGGGATCCTGTCGGCCGTCCGGCCCGGTTCCTGGTTCGATCTGGGGGCCACGGCGGCCGGGTTCGTCGGGCTGTCCGTCCCCGGGTTCTGGCTCGGGATCATGCTGATCTACCTGTTCGGCGTGGAACTGCGCTGGCTGCCGGCCGGCGGGTTCGCCCCACTGTCCGGGGGGCTGGCGCAAAATCTCCGGAGCATGCTCCTCCCCGCGATCGCGCTCGGGACCTTCGCCTCGACGCAGCTGATGCGCTACCTGCGCGCGGGCATGCTCGACGTGCTCAACGCCGACTACATCCGCACCGCCCGCGCCAAGGGGCTGGCCGCGGCGATGGTCCTGGTCCGCCACGCCATGCGCAACGCGCTGATCCCGTTCATGACCGTCCTGGGCGTCCAGATGGGATACCTGCTGGGCGGGACCGTCATCACGGAGTCCGTCTTCGCCCTGCCGGGCATGGGCAGGCTGGTGCTGAACGCGATCCTGAACCGCGATTACCAGGTGGCGACGGGCATCATCCTGTTGATCGCCGCGTCGTTCGTCCTGCTCAACCTGGCCGTCGACCTCCTCTACCCCGTCCTCGATCCGCGCGTCCGGCTCGGGCGGTCGACGGGCCGGGAGTGAGGGCCCAGGTGCGGTCCGCCGAGCAGGGCGTCGCCCCCCGGCCGGGTCTCGACCGGGGGGGCCGCGCCGCGCCGCGCGCGGCGCCGGGGCGGCGGGCGCGCAGAGCCGTCCGCTGGGCGATCAGGCGGTGGAGCCTCACGCTCGGCCTGGGTGTGGTGCTGGTCCTGTGCGTCGCCGCCCTGGCGGCCGGGACGGTGTCCCCCTATGCGCCCGACCGCCAGAACATGGCGGCCACGCTCCAACCGCCCTCGCGGCTGCACCCGTTCGGCACCGACGAGTTCGGGCGGGACACCCTGAGCCGGGTGGTCTTCGGGGCGCGCCTGACGCTGCTCGCCAGCAGCGCCGCCGTGCTGCTCGCCGCGCTGGCCGGGAGCGCCGTCGGGCTGACGGCGGGCTACTTCGGCGGCGCCTACGACACCGTCACCGGGCGCGTCATCGACATCTTCTTCGCCTTCCCGGTGGTGCTCCTCGGCATCGCCATGGTGAGCGTGCTCGGCCCCGGCGAGCCGGGCGTGGTGGCGGCGATCGCGCTGGCCTCGCTGCCCAATTTCGCGCGGGTGTCGCGCGCGGCCATGCTCCGGGAGCGCGGGCTCGAGTACGTAGTGGCGGCCCACGCCGTGGGCGCCTCCACCCCCTACATCATCGTCCGCACCCTGCTGCCCAACCTCATCGGCCCGCTCGCGGTGCTGGGGTCCCTGGGGTTCGCCTACGCCGTCCTCTACGAAGCGTCGCTCAGCTTCCTCGGCCTGGGGGCCCAGCCGCCCACGCCCGAGTGGGGCGTGATGCTGTCGAGCGCGCGCGACTACCTGTTTCAATCCCCCTGGTACGCCTTCTTTCCCGGCGCGGCGATCGTGGTGCTGGTCTTCTCGCTCAACCTGGTCGGCGACGGCCTGCGCGACCTGCTCGATCCATACCGGCACAACCGTTAGGGAGGGGATGGGGCCGTGACCGCATCTCGACGCGTCACCGTCGGCATCGTCGGCGCCGGGTTCGCCGCCAATCTGCATCTGGAGAATTACGCGGGCGTCGCCGGCGTCGACCTGCGGATCGCGGGGATCGCCTCGCGCAGCCCGGAGCGGAGCCGGGCGCTGGCGCGGCGGCACGGGATCGAGCGCGTCTACCCGGCGGTGGACGATCTGCTCGGCGATCCGGAGATCGATCTGGTCGATCTGTGCGTCTCCAACGACCAGCACGTGCCGCTGATCCTGCGCTGCGCCGAGGCGCGGAAGGCGGTCATCTGCGAGAAGCCGTTCACCGGCTTCTTCGGCGACGGGGAGCCCATGGTGGGGACGCGGTACGGCCGCGCCGAGATGCTGGCCGGCGCGCTGGACAACGCCGACCGCGCGCTCGGGGCGATGGCCCGGGCCGGGGTGCGGCTGCACTACGCGGAGAACTGGGTGTACAGCCCCAACGTCCGCAAGGCGGCCCGGCTCGTCGCCGAGACCGGCGGGGCGATCTTGAGGATCGCCGGCGAAGAATCGCACAGCGGCACCCACTCCGACTACGCGCGACAGTGGCGCTACAGCGGCGGCGGGAGCGTGATCAACAAGGGCTGCCACCCCCTCGGCGCCGCCCTCCAGCTCAAGTACGACGAGGGCCGACGCAAGTACGGCGCCCCCGTCCGGCCGGCCGGGGTCCTCGCCGCCGTCGCCCGGCTCACCCGCACCCGCGGGTTCCTCGCCGACGAGGAGAAGTTCATCCGCGAGGGCTGGGTCGATTCCGAGGACTGGGGGGCGCTGCTGGTGACGTTCGATGACGAGACCGTCGCGCAGATCACCGCCTCGGACATCGTCCTCGGCGGCATTCAAAACGGGCTGTCGATCTACAGCAGCAAGGCGGTCGTGCACGCGAACATCGTCCCCAACACGAGCGTCGTCGCCTATGCTCCGCGCGCCGGCCTCTTCGGCGGCGAGTACATCCGCGAGAAAGTGGAAACGTCCGCCGGGTGGCAGTTCACCAGCGGTGACGAGCACTGGATGAACGGGTTCCCCGCTGAGCTCCAGGATTTCTGCGCGGCCGAGGCCTTCGACCGCGAGCCCACAAGCGGCGCCCTGCTCGCCCGCGACGTCACCCTCGTCTGCTACGGAGCCTACCTCTCCGCCGAACAGGGCCGCGCCGTCGACCTCCGGCCGTACCTGCGCGGCGGCGGGCCGTCCGGATGACCGGAAGGCCTCGACGCGGCGGGCCGCCGCCGGGCGGATCGCTCCGCGGACCGCGTCTTACCCGGTCGCCTTCATCCCGAAGGCGATGCCGGCGGCGGTCGTCCGCAGCAGGCGCATCAACTCCTCGGACCCGCGACGCCGCCGGCGCCACCGGGTGAGGAAGTGGAGCTGCAAAAAGTTCAGCGGATCGACGTAAGGGTTCCGCAGGCGGAGTGATTCGGCCAGGACCGGGTTCTGCGCCAGCAGCGCGGTGCGGTTGCAGACCTCGAGCACATGCCGCGTCGTCCGGTGGTATTCCGCGCAGATCTGCCTGAAGACGGCGTCCCGCAGCCGAGGTGGACGCACCATCGCCGCGTACCGGCCGGCGATCTCCAGGTCGGTCTTCGCCAGGGAGACCTCCGCGTTGTCGAGCAGCGCGGCGAAGAACGGCCACCGCTGGTACATCGCGCGGAGGATCTCCCGCCGGCGGGGGAGCCCGCGCACGAACGTTTCCAGCGCGTACCCGAGGCCGTACCACGCCGGCAGGCAGTGGCGAGACTGGGTCCAGGCGAACACCCAGGGGATCGCGCGGAGCTCCTCGATGCCGCGGGACCTGGTGCGCCGGCTGCGCCGCGAGCCGAGCCGCAGGCGCTCGACCAGATCGATCGGCGTGGCCTGGAGAAAATACTGGAGGAACCCCGGCGTCTCGTAGACGAGCCGCCGGTACTGCCGCCGGCTCATCTCCGCCAGCGACTCGGCGATCTGTTCCCACTCCGCGAGGTGCGCCTGCCACCGCGGATCCCGACGCTCGGCGGCCAGGAGGTGGCCATCCAGGATGGCGGTGACGAGCTGCTCGATGCTCCTGAGCGCGATGGCAGGGTGCGCATACCGCTGCGAGACGACTTCGCCCTGCTCGGTGATCCTGATGCGGCCTCCGGGGGCGGCGTGAGGCTGCGCGCGGATACTGCGGTACGACGGCGCGCCGCCCCGGTCGATGGTCCCGCCGACGCCGTGGAAGAGGGTCAGCCGGACGCCGTGGCGGTCCGCCACGCGGCCGAGGGCTTTCTGCGCCCGGTAGAGCGCGAAGTTGGCGGCGACGTAGCCGGCGTCCTTGACCGAATCGGAGTAGCCGAGCATCACCTCCTGGGCGTCCCCCCGCGAAGCCACCAGGCCGCGATAGAGGGCATCCGAGAGGACCCGATCGAGGATCGCCGGACACCGTTCGAGGTCGTCGTAGGTTTCGAAGAGGGGGACGATATCGACGTGAGAGACCACGCCGTCGCGGCCTGGCTCAACCAGGCCGGCGGCCCGCCCCAGCAGGGCCACGTCCCACAGATCGGAGCACGCCGACGTCATGCTCACGATGTAGCGATGTGAGGCGGCTTCCCCGTAGCGGATCTGGATCTTCCGCTGGGCGAGAAACTCGCCGAGGACCGGCCTGGCGCCCCGCGGGATAGGGACGTCCGCCCGCCTGAGGAGCAGCCGCCGGATCGAGCCGATGCGCTCTCCTTCGGGGGCGCGCGGCAGACGCGCGGACGTCAGGAGCGCGTCGACCGCCGCGCGGGTCAGGCGCGCGTGCTGCCGGAGATCCAGACTGGCGGCGTGGAAGCCGAAGACGTCGACCGCCGCACGGAGACCACCGGGTCCATGCCTGGCGACGCGCGGGCCCGGGTGCGCGGCGACCAGCGCTTCCAGGCGCCGGAGATCGCGGCCGAACGCCTCGGCCGATTCGTAGGCTCCCGGCCTCTGCCGCGCGGTGCGATCCAGCCGCCAGATCATCACGCGGAGCTTGCGGCGGTAGAGCTCGTGCGGCTGGTCGATGACGGCGAACCGCCGGGTGACGGGGAAACGGCGGCCGTCGCGCATCAGCTCGGCGCGCATCCGCGCCGCGATCGGGGCACGGCGCACCGGACACGAGAGCAGGTTCACCATCTGCTCGCAGCGCTGACGGTAGTAGCTGAGGATACTCTGCCGGAGCCGGGCCGCCGCCGCCGTGGTGACGGCCGGGGTCACGCTCGGATTGCCGTCGCGATCCGCCCCCACCCACGACCCAAAGCGGAGCAGCGGGGACGCCGTCACGTCCGGGAAGACCCGGGAGACCTCCGCCTGCAGCGCCTCGTGAAAGCGCTCCGGCAGAGCGTAGAGGGTGCGTTCCAGGAAGACGAGCGCGGTCTCGACCTCCGTCGCCGGCGTCACACCGGACTCGCGCACCTCATCGGTCAACCACAAGGCTTCGATGTGCATGTCGATCTCGTCGAGCGCGCTGTCGGCCGCGCCGCGGCCCGCATCGAGCGCGTCCGCGATGCGGAAGAGGTGGTTCATGACACTGCGCCGTCTGGCTTCCGTCGGGTGCGCCGTCAGGACCGGCTCGACGCGCATGGAGGCCAGGAAGCGCCGCAGGGCGGCAGGCGGCACGTGGTGGCACCGCAGCTGCCTCAGCGTGCGGCGCAGCGTCATCGGGCCTCCACCCGGATCGCGGGCGTACATCCTGAGGCGCCGGATGCGCTGCCGCTCCTCGCAGAGATTGACGAGAAGGAAGAACAGGCTGAACGCGTGCGCGACGACGGACGCCTGCGGGAGCGTCAGCCCGCGCACGGCGCGGACCTCCCCCCGCGCGCTCCCTCCGCGGCCTCCGCCTTCCCGCCGGCGCCGCGCGAAGCGCCGGAGGGCTTCGATGGTGTCAAACACCTCCCGGCCGGACTGCTCGCGAATGATCGCGCCCAACCGGGTCGTCAGGAGCCGCACCTCCCGCCGCAGCCGGGGATCCGCAGCGCGGCTCGGGCCGGGTCCACGCTCAAGGAGCCGCCCGGCGGCCGTCCATGCCTCGGGCCCGGCCGAGACGAGTGCGCGCGCCGGTTCAGGGGCCATCTGGAGCGGAAGGCGCGGGGGAAGGGCGCAGCGGTTACACGCTCGGCGTGGGTTCGATGCCCCGCTTGGCGAATGCGGCCACAATCGCCGTCCGGTTCCGGCCGGCGTTCAACTGCTCGTCCGCCTGGAGCAGAGCGGTCAGTCCCGCCGCGTAGCTCTCCCTGGCCCCGGCGGTCCTGTCGGCGGCGGCCTCCGGCGCGGGGTCACCGTATTGCCCGAGCACGCGCAGGGCGTGCAGCACGAGCAGATCGGTGTTCTGCCCACCGGCCGGGTCCGTTTCCCCCAGGCGCGTGCGGAGGTCCCAGAGCGCGGCGGCCCAGATCGTGCCGTTGAGATGCGGGTCCGCGCCGGGCCTCCGGTCATAGTCCGCCATCGTTTTGGAGGAGGTGAGGCTCCGCGGATGCACCTCCTGATCGTCATGCCGGCGGTGCCAGGCCCAGATGTGCGGGGTGCCCAGCATGGCCGCGGTCCAGTAATCGCAGGTCCCCTCGTCCATGGGGATCTTGCGGTTGCTCTGCAGGTGGGGGGGCCGCCGCGCGTTGGCGCGAAAGTCGGCCGTGTGCCGGTTGATGTGGTGTCCGTACTCGTGATAGAGGATGGCGCCGTTGTGGGAGGCGTTGTGCTGGTACGGCCCGCCGGCCGCCTCGACCAACGCGCCAAACTGCAGCGCCGACCGGCCCGGCCCGAGATGAATCTCCCCGTCCGGCGAGACCGGCGTGTACTCCCACGCGTCGGTGTAGCGGTGACTGGGCAGCCGGTAGTGGCCTCCTTGAAACGGCACCCACCGATCGCGCCGCCGGACGCCGTCGCGATTTCCACCCTCCTCCTCCGTGACGGCGGTGTGGGCGGCCACCACGGCGGTGACACGGGGGAGGGACGGCGCCCCCAGTTCCTGCAGGAGGTGGTCCACATAGGCGGCGATGCGGTCGAGGTGGAAGTACGTGTTCACTTCCCCAAAGTGGGTAGCCTCGACGTAGTCGGCCTGCGAGGCCGGGGCGCGGACGGTCGCGTCGTCGATGGGCCCCCCTCCGCGCCGCGGGTCGAACAGGAAGTCGCCGTCCGCGTTCGGCTGCGCATCGCCGATGAGGACGGGCCGCGCCGACCCCGTCGCCGGGTCGGGCCGGCTCACGACCCCGTCGTTCCGCACGCGGACAAAGCGGCCCCACAGACGGCCGCGCCCCGCTCCCTGATTGTCGAGGCGCAGCAGCGGCACCACCGCGGCGGTCACTGTCCCGCCGAGCGGGCGCGAGGGGTCGGCCGTCCAGAGGTACACGCGCCCGGATGGGAGGGCTCCCCCGGCACGCCCCGTCCCGGGGAGGCCGGCGCGGTCGACGGGAACCAGGCTCGGCGCCATCTCAGGCCGAAATCAGGCTCGGCACCGCCTCCAGCAGCTGCGCGGTCAACCGGCCGCGTTCCAGCTCCTGGCCGGGAAGACACGGCAATCCTGTGGCGGCCTCGGCCTCTTTCATGGCGAGCGGGCTCATGCAGACGATGCCCGAGACGGCCAGCGGAGCGATCCCCCAGCTCCGCAGCATGCGGAGGCCCGCCGCCGCGCCCAGGGGGTCGCTGGCGGCGAAGATCCAGGCGTCCACCGCGGCGGTGAAGCGCTTCGTCTTCAGCAGCGCGGCGGTTTCCAATTGGAGCAGGCCGTCCGCGATTTCCACCACCGCCCACTCCGCCCGGTGCGACGCCGCGTGGGCGAGCAGAAGATCGTAGAGGCTGAGGAGTTCCTGGGTGGTGCAGAGATAGGTGGAGGGGTAGCCTCCGTCAACGAAGTTCAGGGCGGCACACGCCCCGGCATCCAGAAAACTCCAGGTGTCCTTCCCCGTGGCCGTGCCGGTCAGCTTGATGCCCGCCACCCGGCAGCCCTGCTGCTGGAGGCCCTTGATGAGGCTCGTGGCGGTGTGCGTCTTCCCGGCGTCCATCGACGTCCCGCAGACCACGATGACCCGGGGGCGCTCACGGGCCGGGGGGGGCGCGAGCGCGAAGTCGCCCAGCCGCAATGGATGTCCGCGCTCGTCCGCGATGGCGCCCAGCAGGCGCAATTTCGTCGGGTCCGGCACGGCGGCGTGCTTGCTCGCGACCACCCCGCACACCCCACCCTTGGAGAGCAGATCGCAGCGTTTCCCCTCAGCGCGGGCGTAGCCCTCGAACTGCATGGTGGCATACCGGTTGCCAAAGACCACCGCGAGGCGATCACCGGCGTGGAGCCTGCAGCTGCGGCCGTCGGTGACTTCCAGACTCGCGTTCTTGCCGATCTTCTCCACCTCTGCCAGCACGATGTCGCCGGTCCGGGGGGTATCCGGACAGGGCAGGACGCCGGCCAGCCTGTCCTGCGGGACCCGGCGCAACGCATAGGCAATCCGCAGGCTCGACTTCACGTCGTCGGTAAAGGGCATTGCGGGGTTTTGCGTGTTGTGCATGGCGCACCTCCCGTTTGGGATCCTCTGCAAGGCGACATGTACCGGGTCACCGCCGCGATGATCGACGAGACTAAGGTAATTCGGAGCGGCCGGCGGGCGCAATTGGAAGATCCCGCAAGCGTGGAAGAGGATTCAGCACTCGCGCGCGGGAGAGTCCGAGGTCGAGCCCGTTCCGCTACTGAAAGTCATTACCCTAACTGTCGTCGCTCTCCCTCGTTGCACGCAACGTTCATAACGTTTTCTTCAGCGAGTTCACACTGAGTTCACACTCCCTTAAACTATCTCGCCACGACCTCGCGCCCCTCCGGCAAACAACCGGATGCTTTGCTGAGACAACAGGGTAAGATTGAAGCGTGAAGGCGTTTTCACCCCCGTGGGCCCTGGGAGGACGGCCGTCGATGGACCGGGAGCGGCGGCCCGGCGCATTTGCCGCCCTCCGCCACCGGAACTACCGACTCTTCTTCATCGGACAGACGATCTCGCTCGTCGGCACCTGGATGCAGCGCCTCGCCCAGGCCTGGCTCGTGCTCCAGCTCACCGGCTCGCCGTTCCTGCTGGGCCTCGTGGGCGCGCTGCAGTGGCTGCCCGTGCTGTGCCTGTCGCTGATCGGCGGCGCCGTCGCCGACCGCACCAGCAGGCGCAGCCTTCTCATCGTCACCCAGACGGTCAAGATGCTGCAGGCGATCGTCCTCGGCACGCTGATCCTCACCGGGGCGGTCCGGTTCTGGCACGTGGCCCTCCTGGCGGCGATCCTCGGCACGGCGCACGCGTTCGACGTGCCCGCGCGCCAGGCGTTCCTCTCCGAGATGGTCGAAGGGACCCATGTCATGAACGCCGTCGCGCTGAACTCCACCATTGCCAACGTCGCCCGCCTGCTCGGCCCCGCGGTCGCCGGCGCGACCATTGCCTGGACGGGCATGGCATGGGCGTTCCTCGCGAACGGCCTGAGCTTCATCCCGGTGATCCTGGCGCTGCTCCTGATGCGGGTGCGGCCTTCCCAGGCGGCGGGCAAGACCACCGGGATCCTCGCCCAGCTTCGGGAGGGGCTGGCCTATCTCGCCCGGACCCCGCCCGCGCTGCAGGTCGTCGTCCTGCTCGCCGCCGAGAACATCTTCGTGATGAACTTCACGAACCTCACCACGGTGTTCGCCAAGAACGTATTGCACATGCAGGCCACAGGGTTCGGCCTGCTGGTGTCCGCTCAAGGCGCCGGCGCGATGGTGGGGGCGGTCTCGGTCGCATCGCTCAGCCACCTCGGCCCACAGCCGAAGTTGTTGTTCGGGGGGGCGTTTGTGATGGCGCTCTCAAGCGTCGCGCTCGCCGCGGTCCACACCTTCCCCCTGGCCGCCATCGCGCTCGGCGTCGCCGGGGCCAGCATGGTGACGTTCACGGCCACGGTGAACACAACGCTCCAGCTCAACGCCCCCGCCCACATGCGGGGGCGGGTGATGGCGGTCTTCTCGATCGTGATGGGCGGGATGACGCCCCTGGGGGCGCTCGTCAGCGGGACGCTTGCCCAGATCTGGGGCGCTTCGGGCGCGTTCGGGATCGGCGGGCTGGCGGGGCTCGCGGCGGTGGCGGCCGTCGTGCGCTGGCGCCTGCGGCAGGCCCCGGAGCCGCGCCGGCCTTTAGGGGCGCGCCGGCCTTTGGGAACGAATGGAGGTGATGGACGGCGCCGGGCTGTTGCCGGGCGGACGGGGGATGCGGCGCCGGAACTCGGAGCGGGGAACGCCGGGTCCGGCATCGCCCGCGCCTTCACGCCGCAGGAGTACGTTGAGCAGGATCAGGACCGGGACCGCGTACATCATCTGGCCCATCACCCACATCAGGGCTCCGCCCAGGTGCAGGTCTTCGAGCGGGGTGAGGCCCCACAGCCGGGCGACCCCGGTGTAGTGGCCGTACAGCGGCCGGCCGGCGAACGCGAGGCCGAACCCTAGGAGAAAGTTCACGAGATCGGCCGCGACCACCAGGCCGAGCCGGAGCCCGAGTGACGCGCGGACGAGCCTCGGGGCCGGGGACACGATGACCCCCCAAAAGACCATCCCGACGGCGACGAAGCTCGCGTGCTCCACGGCATGGACCCACCCGGCCCGCAGCGTCGCGTCGTACGCAAATGGCAGGTGCCAGAAGAGGAGGACCCCGTTGAACAGGATCAGCGAGGCGGCGGGCGACCAAATGCTGTGCAGCAGACGCCCCAGATGGGGCTGCCGGTACAGCCGGCCGATCAGGGCCGGGGGGATCGCGAGCGCGAGCAGCGGCGGCGCCACGAGCAGGAGCAGCATGTGCTGCGCCATATGGAGCGTGAACAGGAGGTCGGCTCCCGCATCGAGCGGAGACAGCAGCGCGGCCGCCAGGGCGAGCACGCCTGCCCAGAAGCACACCCACTGCCGGCGCCGCGCAGGGAAGCGCCGCGCGATCCACAGGTAGCCGAGGACCGTCAGCCCGAGGCCGAGCACGATCGCCGGGTCCCAGGTCCAATCCGACCACCGCAGCACCGCGCCGCCGGCCCCGGCCCGGGCTCCCGCCGGCGGGTGCGCGCCCGCCTCCTGAGCAAAGAGGAGCGCAGCGCACGCGGCCGCCGGCGCCGGCACCCCGCGGGGTGCGCCTCGCATCCGCACGATCCGCCGCCGGCCTATCGGGCGATCCGGCCCGCCGTCCGGTCCACCGCGCAGGTGAGTTTCAAGAGGCCCATCCGGACGTACATGCCGGCCTCCGTCTGGTCGAAGATGATCACGCGGGGATCCGCATCCACCGATATCGGGAGCTCGCTGTGGGGGCCTTCCACCCGCGGCAGCGGATGCATCACGATCGCGTTCTGGGGGAGGAGCGCGAGGACGTCCGAGGTCACGGAGAACGCGTCCCGGATCTGTTCGTACGCATCCATATTCTGGTTTTCGAACCGTTCCTTTTGGATCCGGGTCACGTACAGCACGTCCACGTCCCGGACGCCCGCCGCGAGGTCCTCCGTTTGGACGAACGGCACCCGGTGGCGGCGCAGGTAGGCCAGCAGGTCGTCCTTCATCTGGACGGGGCGGGGGGCGATCAGCTTGAACGACACCCCCGGGTACTTGGCCAGCAGGTAGCACAGCGAGCGGGCGGTCCGGCCGTTGAGGAGATCGCCCGCAACGGCGACCGCCGCCCCCTCCAGGGTGCCGCGGACGCGCCAGATCGTGTAGGCATCGAGGAGCGCCTGGGTGGGATGCTGCCCGGGCCCGTCCCCCGCGTTGAAGATCGGGATCGGCCGTCCGGTGCGCGGGTCGGCGGCCACGGCGGCCGCCCGCTCCGCGGCGCCTTCCTCGTAGTGGCGGATCACGATGGCGGCCGGCCGGTAGCGGCAGACCACCCGAATCGTGTCCTCGATCGACTCCCCTTTGGCGGCCGAGGAGAACTCCCGCGCCGCCTCCGAGGACAGCACCCGCCCGCCGAGATGGTAAGTGGCGAACTCGAAAGACAGCCGGGTCCGGGTGCTGGGCTCGTAGAACAGCGTCAGGACGATCTTGCCTTTGAGGAGGTTGCTCCCCCCGCTGTTGATGATCTCCTCCGCGAGCCGGGCCTCCCGGAAGACACGGTCCAGCGCGGCGGGATCGAATTGCTGGGCTCGGAGGACGTGGGGCCACCCGGTCCACAGATGGAGGGCAGCGGGCGCAGCCATACGGCGTCCTTCTTCGCGCCCCCCTCGGGCCGGCCCTGCCCATGATCCCGGAGCGCGCGGCAGGGGTTTTTCTCTGCATCGACGTACAAAGGGCTCCGTGCGCGACGCCCCCGGGCCCTCCCGTCCGTGACCGCCGAACTCAAGATCAGCATCCGCGGCCTGCGCAAGGATTTTGCCACCCGCTTCGGCTGTGTCGGCGCCCTCGGCGGCGTCGACCTGGACGTGCGGGAGGGGGAGTTGTGCGTGCTCGTCGGGCCCAGCGGCTGCGGCAAATCGACCCTCCTCCGCATCCTGGCCGGGCTGGAAGGGGCGACCGCGGGCACCGTCGAGATCCGGCGCAGCGGCGGCCGGCGGCCGCCGACGGCTATGGTCTTTCAGGAGCCGTCCGCGCTTCCGTGGCTGACCGTCCGGTCGAACGTCGCCTACGGCCTCCGCATGCAGGGGATGGACGCCGCCCGCCGCGACAGCATCGCCGCCCGGTTCATCGAGAAGGTGGGTCTGGCCCGGTTTGCCGGCGCGTACCCGTACCAGCTCTCGGGCGGCATGAAGCAGCGGGTCAGCGTGGCCCGGGCGTTCGCCAGCGATCCCGAGATCCTCTTGATGGACGAGCCCTTCGGCTCGCTCGACGAGCTGACGCGCCTGGCGCTGCAGGACGAGCTCTTGTGGCTGTTCGAGGAGACCCACAAGACCATCGTGTTCGTCACCCACAGCATCGACGAAGCCCTCGCGCTCGGCGATCGCGTGGCGGTGATGTCGCCCGCGCCCGGGCGGATCTTGAGCACGATCGACGTGCCGTTCCCGCGGCCGCGAAAGCTTATCGCCCTCAGGGAAAATCCGGAATACGGCCGCCACGTCGCCCGGATCTGGAACCTGCTGGGCGTCGGCAGGGAGCGCGATGCCGCGCCGTCCGCCTAGAGGGCTCCCCCTGCTCTCGCCGCTCTTCATCCTCGCCGTCTGGGAGGCGCTGGCGCGCGCGCGCCTCATCGACGTCCGTTTCTTTCCGGCCCCCACCGCCGTCCTCGCGGCGGCCTGGGGAACGGCGCAGAGCGGCGAGCTCTGGGCGGATCTCGAGATCAGCCTCGAGCGGATCGGGGTGGGGTTCGTCCTGGGGACCCTCCCCGGCATCGTCCTCGGGATCCTCATGGGCCTGATCCCCTTGGTCCGGCTGACCTGCATGCCGGTCGTCTCCGCCATCTATCCCATCCCGAAGAGCGCGATCCTCCCCCTGATCATGCTGATCTTCGGGATCGGCGAGCTGGCCAAGTGGGTCTTCATCGCCATCGGGGTGTTTTTCCCCGTGCTCATCAACGCGATGGTCGGGGTCTTGACGATCGACCGCATCTATATGGATGTGGGACGCAATTACGGGGCCCGGGGGCTCAACTTCCTGCTCACCATCGCCCTCCCCGGAGCCCTGCCGGTGATTTTCGCCGGGATCAAGCTCGGCTTTGGGCTGGCCCTGATCCTCGTCGTCATCGCCGAGATCGTCGCCAGCCGGGCCGGCCTGGGCTTCCTCATCTGGAACGCCTGGCAGATCTTTGACGTGGAAAAGCTCTACTCGGGGCTGGTCGTCATCGGGATCCTCGGCTACCTGTCCAGCGAGGCCATCGATGCGCTGGAGCGGGTGGTCGTGCCCTGGAGACCGCGGGCCTAGCGCGGGGCTCGGGACGCCCATGATCATCGACGCGCACACCCACTTCTTCCCCCCGGGATACCTCGAGGCGCTGCGCCGGGGGCCCGAGCCCTACGCCCTCGGGCGGGACGCCGAAGGACGCACCCTCCTCACGCTGCACGGCGCCCGCATCGTCACGATGACCCGGGAGATGACGGCCCCCGAAGACCGCCTGCGCGACATGGAGCGGTTCGGCGTGGATCTCCAGATCGTCTCGGTCACGACCCCCAACGTCTACTTTGGCCCGCCCGCGCGCCGGCGGGACCTGGCCAGGATGGCCAACGACGGCCTGGCGGATCTCGTCCGGCGCTTCCCGGGGCGCTTCGCGGCGATGGCGAGCCTGCCGCTCGGGGAGCCCGAGGCGGCAATCCGGGAGCTCGACCGGGCGGTCCTCGAGCTGGGAATGGTCGGCGTCATCCTGGGCAGCAACGCGGGGGGCCGGTACCTCGACGCCCCTGAGCTGCACCCGCTCCTCGAGCGCGCGCAGGCCCTGGAGGTCCCGATCCTCGTCCACCCGATGCCGCCGGCGGACGCGGACGCCACCTTCGCCCGCGGGCTCGTCCCCCTCCTGGGTTTCATGTTCGACACGTCCACCAGCGTCGCGCGGATGGTGCTCAGCGGCGTCTTCGAGCGCCTCCCCCGGCTCACGATGGTCCTCGGGCACCTCGGCGGAACGCTCCCGTACCTGATCCAGCGGCTCGACAACGGCTACCGGGCGTACCCGGAGGCGCGCGAGGCCATCCCGCATCCCCCCAGCCACTACCTCAGGCGCCTCTTCTACGACACCGTGTCGTTCTCCATCCCCTCCCTGCAGTGCGCCCTGGGCGCCGTCGGGTCCGAGCACATCGTCCTGGGCACCGATTATCCCCATGTGATCGGCGACACCCGCGCGGCCGTGCAGAGCGTCCGCGCGCTCGGCCTGGCCGATGCGGCGGTCGCCGGGATCCTCGGCGGCACCGCCGCCGCGCTGTTTCCCCGCCTCGCCGACCACATCAAAAAAATTTTGCCGGAGCGCTAGGACTTCGGCCGCGTCTCTCGAATGAATGAGTGCCCATCACAGAAGTCATCTGACGATAGGGCACACGCGCGCGGCGCCGTCAATCGAGGATCGCCTCAGAGGCGCCGGGGCGTAGGCGCGTGTGGACGGCTCGGGACCGGGGACACGAAGAGCGATGGTCGAGGACATCACGTGGCGGCTCTGAATCCTGCCGATCTTCTCCTCCCGGAGCGGCCGCCGGCCGATCATCATCCGGCCGAGGCGTACCTCGCGAACCGAACTCCGCGCTCGCGCGACGCGACGCGGAAGGCGCTCGACACCATCGCCTCCCTCCTGACCTCCGGACAGGGCAGCGCGCTGACGCTCGCCTGGCACCTGCTGAGAGACGAGCAGGTGGCCGACCTCCGCCGGACGCTGATGCAATGCTACCCGGTGGCCGTGGCGAACGGGATGCTCGCCGCGCTCCGCGGGGTCTCGAAGGCGTGCTGGCGGCTCGGGCTCATGGACGCCGAGGCGTACCGGCGGGTCCGGGAAGCGGCCGCGCCGCACGCCGGCGTCGGGTCTTCCGGGCGCGCGCTTCCCCGTGGGGAACTCCGCTCGATCTTCGAGTCCTGCGCCGATGACGGATCCCCGGCGGTCGCGCGGGTCAGGGTCGTCCGGGCGCTGCTGCACGGCGATGGTCCCGGGTCCGCCCGCGTCGTGAAGACCCTCAGCCCGCCGCACGTCCCCGCGCCGGTCGCGAGGGGGAGGGCGATGACGATGGCGCAGTTGTCGCTGCGGAGGGCGGCCCCCCGCGAGGCGATCGCCCATGCGCTCTGGGAAGCCGATGTCTGCCTCAGGCAGCGGGCGTTCTGCGCCTGCCTCGCCATGCTGCGCAAGGCCCTCGACCTGTGGAGCGCGGAGTACCGCGACACGCACGGGCTCACCTTCAACCGGGGAGGGGGCGAGCGCGACGACGTCTACTGGCGCCTGAGGAAGATCGCCGACGAGAACAGGCTGTTCCAGACGGCGATCTCCGCGGTCCTGGACGGCCTGACCTTTGCTCCCCCCTCTGGATCGATCGACCCTCGCGACGGCGCGCACGACGGCGAGGGGGATGCCGTCGTCTGCCGCGGAGGATCCCTCTGTGGTGACAACGGCCTCCTCGCCGTCCGGACGAAGGACTCCTACCGGCGGCTCCACGACCTGGTGGCGCACCTCATCGCTTCGACCACGGCGGATCTGCCCATCTGACCGGGCCCCGGCCCGGGTCCGGCCCGATGAACGACCTGACCAGGCTCCGGGACCACCTCGCGACCATCGGAGACCTGCATTCGGCGGCCGCGCTGCTCCGCTGGGACCAGGAAACCTACATGCCGCCCGGCGGCGCCGGGATCCGCGCCCGGCAGCTGGCCACGCTTTCCCGCCTCGCCCACGAGCGCTTCACCTCTCCCCTGACCGGGTCGCTCCTGGAAGAGGCCGAGCCCCTGCTGAACCGCCTGGCCTCCGACTCCGACGACGCGGCGCTCCTCAGGGTGACGCGCCGCGACTTCGACCGCGCCCGAAAGCTCCCCGCCGAGTTCGTCGCGGAGCGGGCGCGCGCCGCGTCGGAGAGCACCGAGGTATGGCGCACTGCCAGGCCCGCCAACGATTTCCCCGCCTTCCGGCCGCACCTCGCGCGGATGGTCGAGTTCGCCCGGCGCACGGCGGATTACCTCGGCTATACGCAGCATCCCTACGATGCGCTGCTGGACCAGTACGAGCCGGAGACCACCACCCGCGACGTGGCCGCGCTCTTCGACCGCCTCCGCGAGGTCACCGTCCCGCTCGTCCGCGCGATCGCCGCCCGGGGGGAGGTGGCGGACGCCCGCTTCCTCGACCGGGAGTACGCGGAAGAGCCGGTGCGCGGGTTTGCCCTTTCCATCATCCGCTCTTTCGGGTACGATACGGCGCGCGGCCGGCTGGATACATCCGCGCATCCGTTCTCGACCCAGTTCGGCCGCGACGACGTCCGCATCACCACCCGCTACCCGCGCCGATCCCTCGGCGCGCTCTTCGGCGCCTTCCACGAAGCGGGCCACGCGATGTACTCCCAGGGGAGCGCGCCGTCGCTCGACGGCACCCCGCTGGGCGACGGCGCCAGCCACGGCATCCACGAGTCCCAATCGCGCCTGTGGGAGAACCTGGTGGGCCGGAGCCGCCCGTTCTGGCAGTATGCCTTCCCCGGGCTGCGGCAGGTGTTCCCGGCGCACCTGGGGTCGGTCGATGCGGAACTGTTCTATCGCGCGGTGAACCGGGTCCGGCCGGGCCTGATCCGGGTCGACGCGGACGAGGTCACCTACAACCTGCACATCATCTTCAGATTCGAGCTCGAGCAGGCCCTGGTGGCGGGCGACCTCGACGTCAAGGATGTCCCCGAGACCTGGAACGCCAAGATGGCGGAGTCTCTGGGCGTGACCCCGCCGGACGACAGGGACGGCGTGATGCAGGACATCCACTGGTCCCTTGGGATGATCGGCTACTTTCCCTCGTACACCATCGGCAACGTCGCCTCGGTGCAGTTCTTCGAGGCGGCCCGACGGGCGCACCCGGGCCTGGCGGAGGACATCCGGCTCGGCCGGTTCGGCGGGCTGCTCGGGTGGCTGCGGGACCACGTGCACGCGCACGGGCGGAAGTTCCTGCCCAAGGACCTCCTGTTCCGCGCCACGGGCGGCCCGCTCACGCCGGAGCCGTACCTCCGCTATCTTCGGGAAAAATTCGGGGAGATCTACGGCCTCGGCGGCGGCGGGGGATAGGCCGCCTCGGCCGGCGCGGCGGCGCAGGGGCGCGCGCGATCCGCAGCCGATGATTGACTCGGAAGGCCTCCGGCGTTATGGTTAAGGCGTTCGGACGTGATCTTGACGCGAATTCCGGGGAGGGGAAAGCGATGGACGAGAAGATGAAGTCCTGCTTCACGCCCCACGTCATGATGCACAGTCTGTTCGGCCTCGGATTGGGCATACTGGCGGTGGCGGTGATCCCCGGTCTCAGGAGCATCTGGCTGGGACTCGTCATCATGGCCATCGCGGTCGTGCTGGACATGACCCGGAAATCCTAGGATCGGCCCGGGACCTCCCGGGCAGGCGACGGGACACGGGGCCGCCGGGGCTGCGCCGACGCAGTCCGGCGGCCCCGGCTCGTTTGGCCGGTGCTCGGGCGGCCGCTGCGCGGCGGCCCGCAGCCGGCCCTCCGGCTACACAGGGTCCGGGGTCCGAGCGAGGAACGCCTCCACAACCCTGGGGTCGAACTGCGTCCCCGCGCCGCGCTTGAGTTCGGCCGCCGCTTCCTCCTCCGGTCGGGCCTTCTTGTAGGGCCGCTTGCTGATGATGGCGTCGAACACATCCGCCAGCGCCACGATCCGGCCCGGCAGCGGGATCGCCTCCCGCTGCAAACCCTGGGGATACCCCTTCCCGTCCCAGCGCTCGTGGTGCGACAAGGCGATCGCCTCGGCCATCTGGAGCAGCGGGAACTTCCCCCCCGAGAGGATCCTGGCGCCGATCGTCGTGTGAGTCTTGATGACGTCGAATTCCTCGGGGGTCAGCGGGCCGGGCTTCAGCAGAATGTGGTCCGGGATGCCGATCTTCCCGACGTCGTGGAGCGGAGCGGCATGCCGGATCAGCTCGACCTGATCCCGGGCGAGCCCCAGGTGTCGGGCCAGAATCGCGGCCAGCTCGCCCACCCGTCTGGTGTGCTGGCCGGTCTGATCGTCGCGGAATTCGGCGGCGACGGCCAGGCGCTCGAGCATCTCGAAGTGGGCCTCTTCGAGCTCCTTCGTCCGCTCGCCCACGCGCTGCTCCAGCATCTGGTTGTGATCCCGGAGCGCGAGATGGAGAAATCGGGTCTCGAGCAAATTCTCGATGCGGAGCAGCACCTCGATGGGATCGAAGGGCTTGGTGAGGAAGTCCTTGGCCCCCATGGACAGCGCCCGCTGCTTCGCCTCCGGGGTGATATCCGCCGTGAGCACGAGAATGGGGAAGAACGCGCCCGGCGGGGTCAACGCCTTGAGCCCATCCATGACCGTGAAGCCGTCCTGGTGGGGCATGTGCAGGTCCAGCAGGAGGAGGTCGGGCCGGAATTCGTTGTACACCGCGGGAACCTCGCGGGCATCGGTCAGGCCCCTGAGGTTGGTGTACCCTCTGCGCCCCAGGATGCGCTCGAGGAGCTCAACGTTGACCGGCTGGTCGTCGACGATCAGGATCCGGGCATTCCGGATCTGCTCTCGTGGCATGATCGCACCCGCGCGGCCCTACGCGTTTCTCCCGGCGCTCCCGGTCTGTGGAGGCGCCAGGGCTTCGTCCAGAGAGGCCAGGCATTTCTTGACGTCAAGCGGCTTGGTCAGATACCGCCACGCGCCGGCGGCGAGCAGGCGGTCGATCTGGCCCGGGGTCGCGTCGGCGCTGATCACAATAATCCGAGTGTCTCGGGTTTCGGGAGCTTCCCGCAAATGCCGCAGCACGTCGTGTCCCGAGATATCCGGAAGCTGCAGGTCCAAGAGGATCAGGTCGGGGCGGTGCTCGCGCGCCAGCTGCACCCCGAGGCGCCCCTGCATGGCCGGGATGAGCCGGATCTCCGGCCGGCGGGCGAGGAGGCGTTCGATCAGCCTGAGGTTGGAGAAGTTGTCCTCGATATAAAGGACGACCCGGGCCGCCGCACCGGGCGTGCCGGCGGCCGGAGCGGTGAGGGGCTCCAGCGCCTGCTCGAACCGCTCCAACGGGCTTTCCACGAGCGCCAGTTCCAGCCAGAAGGTACTCCCCAGGCCCGGCGCGCTCTCGATCCTTAGCGTTCCGCCCATCGCCTCGGCGAGGTGTTTCGAGAGGCTGAGGCCCAGTCCGGTGCCTTCGACCTCGCTCTGCTCGGCGCCGAGGCGGTCGAACGGGGTGAACAACCGCGCCATCTTGTCCGCCGGGATGCCCGGGCCTGTATCGGTCACCTTGACCCGCAGCCGGCTGTTCCCCGTGTCCTCGCAGGACACGGTGACCGAGCCACCGGGGCGGTTGTATTTGACCGCATTGGAAAGGAGGTTCAGAAAGATTTGCTTGAGCCGCTGGCGGTCGGCCAGGACGTAACGGTGGCACGTCTCTTGTCGATCGCTCTTGATCAAGACGTTCCGGGCGGTGGCCATCGGCTCGATTAGGGACAGGGCCTCCTGCAGCTCTTCGCCGATCCGCACCGGCTCCGGCGAGAGCGCCAGGCGGCCGGCCTCGATCTTGGCGATGTCCAGCACTTCGTCGATCAGACCGAGTAAATGCCGTCCGCTCCGCAGGATCTGTTCCACTCCCTCATGCTGCTCGGCGGAGAGGTGGTCCATCTCCAACAGCTGCCCGAAGCCGAGGATGGCGTTCAGGGGAGTGCGCAGCTCATGGCTCATTCTGGAGAGGAACTCATTTTTCGCCCGGTTCGCCTTTTCGGCCTCGTCCTTGGCGCCGCGCAGCTCCTGTTCACGCTGGATCAGCAGAACGCTGGATCGCTCGAGCGCCTGGCCCAGGCGGCCGATCTCGTCACGGCCGGCGGCCGCGGGCGTCAGGGGGAGCCCCTGAGCCAGCAGCGCGGCGTTTTCCTGCAGACGCGTTATCCTCCGGACGATCCCAGCGGCGAAGAGAGACGCCGCGATGATGCCGCCGGAGAGGCCCACCAACAGGCTCAGCGCTATGACATTTGCGGTCTGCTTATGCAGCTGCTCCAGGCGCGTCCTGCGCGCCGTCAGCAGCGCGTACTCCTCCTCCTTCAGGCCACGGAGCTCCTTGCGCAGGACGTCGATGAGACCCGCGTTCGGCAGGGAGTCCCTAAGGTTCGTGTTCCCCACCACGGACGCTCGCCCGGTGGGCGTCCCTTTCGAGCGGAGGGAGTAACGAAGCACGGTGAGGGTATCAAGTTCCTGCTCGATATTGGCGGTGATCCGGTGCACCCGCTCGGCCTGGCCCGGGTCGTTCTGCACCAGGCGCCCCAGGCGCGCGGCCTGGTCGGGGAGGATCGTGACGGCTGCCTCGTATGGGGCGAGGAAACTCACCCGCCCCGCCAACAGGTAATCCCGCATCCCGCTGTTTGCGTCCAGAAGAACATTCGAGATCTGCTCGCTTGCGACGCGGACCTCCTCGGCACGCAGAACCAATGCTTCTACCTGCTGGGACGAGTGTTCGCCGACCAGATAGGCCAGCGCGGCCACCAGCAGCGCGGGCATCGGAATGGCCAGCACCACCAGGCCTTTGCCGCGAAGGGGCAGGTTGGCCCAGGCCGCGGAGGCGCCGTGCAGGAGCCTGCGGATCATGTCGCTACTGTAAGTACCCAGGGGGGATTCCCCTTAGCCGGAGGCGCGCCGCCGGCCGCGGGAGGAACTCCCCCGTCCGTGCGGTGAAGAGCGTGCGCGCGGTGTGTTCGTCTGCTATACTTAAGACGCCAGAGGGGAAATGTGGCGCACGCAGGCAGGCCGAACGAGGGGGATTCGATGGACGCCGGGCAGGAGTTCCAATACGGCGGCTACAAAATCAGGGTGAAGTCCGAGAAAGTGCGCTCGGACAATCCAGGCGGATGGAAACCGGTGGCGGAGGTCTGGATGGATGCGCCCGACGCGACGTCCGCCACCCCGATCGTGCCCGCCAGAATTCGATTGGTCTCGACCAAAGAGGAAGCCGACACCATCGCGCTGCGGGCGGCGCGCGGCTGGGTGGAAAAACGGGAACTGTTCGGGGAACACCTGAGCGAGGCTGCGCGTATATTGAAGGAATGGGTCACGAGACGCTAGGATTGCTCCTGCATGCCTGAAGACCGATGGCGCGTACGGCTGATTCTGATCGTACGCATCGTGATCTCCACCGCCGCCCTCCTGACCGCCCTGTACGTCATTATCTCCAATAACTATCCGGACGCGCACGTGAAGTGGGCGTTCGGCATCGTCGGTCTGGTGATCGGTTACTGGCTGCGATGAGCGGATGGCGGCGGATCGCAGCGAGCGCCATGGACTCGGGGTTCTGCTGACCACCGCCTCGGCGGTCGCCTACAGCACGGCCGGCTTTTTCACCCGTCTGATCCACCTCGACGCCTGGACCCTCTTGTTCTGGCGGGGCATCTTTGCGGGGCTCTTCATCGCGTCCTTCATGGTATGGCAGAACCGCCGAGGCACGCTGGCCGGGATCCGGGCGATCGGAGGCGCCGGCCTGGTGGCCGCCGCTCTCTCGGCGCTGGCGACGATCCTCTTCATCAACGCCTTCCGCCGGACGTCGGTCGCCGATGTCACCATCATTTTCGCGACGGCGCCCTTTGCCACGGCGGCGATCGGCCGGCTCTGGATCGGCGAGCGGGAGGCCTGGACGACGCTGGCCGCGAGCACGGCGGCGCTCGTGGGAGTGGTCATCATGGTCGGCGGGGCGTTCCGGGAGGGGCGCCTTCTCGGAGACCTGCTCGCTTTCGGCATGACGCTCTGCATGTCGCTGATGATGGTCATCATCCGCAAGCACCGGGACACCCCGATGCTCCCGGCCGCGGCCCTGTCCGCGTTCCTCTGCTCCCTCGCCGTGTCGCCGCTCGCCCGCCCCGGCGCCGCGGCGCCGGCGGAGTTTGCCTACCTCGCGCTCTTCGGCACGACGCAGTTCGGTCTGGGACTGCTGCTCCTCACCCTGGGCACGCGGCTCATCTCCGCCACAGAGTCCGCGCTGATCAGCGCGCTCGAAGCGCCGCTCGCTCCGGCCTGGGTCTGGCTGGCCTTCAAGGAGACGCCGTCGACGGCGACTTTCGTCGGCGGGGCGATCGTCATGGCCGCCGTCTCGGCGCACATCCTGGCCGGCCGCCGGTGACGCCGCAGCCCGCCGCCATCACGCCAAGGGCTGCCCGAATCGCCCGCGGTGGGCGACCTCGGCGAGCGGCCTGCGCTGCTTCGTGCCCCGGCCGACGGCGCGGACGGGATAGCCGAACGGGACAATCGCCAGCACGTCCAGGTCCTCGGGGATGCCCAGGAGCCCCTTGACCTCGGTCATTCCCAGGAAGCCCACCCAGTTCGACCCGATCCCGTCCGACCAGGCGGTCAAGATCATCGATTGGATCGCGCGGCTCGCGTCGGACACCGCGAACCTCGTCTTCTCGATCACCACGACAATCGCCAGAGGCGCCTGCGCGACGTACGGGCCGGACCGCGCCAGGGTCCCGAGCCGGCGCAGCGTCTCGCGGTCCTCGACGACGACGAAGTGCCAGGGCTGCCCGTTCATACTGCTGGCCGTGAGACGCCCGGCCTCGACGATGCGCCGGACGATCTCCGGCGGCACGGGTGTGTCCTGATATGTGCGTACAGCCAGCACCGTGCGCACGGCGTCGAACGTCTCCACCGCATGCCCCCTTCCGAGCCCCCCAGAGACGGCCGTCCTTCTTGTAGACGTCCCGGGCCGCCGCGCCCCGGCTGACGTCGGCGCGAACCTTATCCGGATGGGTCCGGCGATCTCTTGCCGGGGATTATGTTTCCAGCGGGACGCCGCCCCCGCCGATCTTCGTGAGATCTCCCTGGTCCCGCAGGCCGGCGACCGCCGCCATCTGCTTCAGGTCAAGCAGGAGGATCCGCTCGCGGTGGGCATCTGCGATGCCCAGGCGCCTCCAGTCGGCAAGGATCCGGCTCACGGTATACGGCGTCGCGATCACGAGCTCGGCCAGATCCTGGCCCGAAAGGGACACGTCGATGGCGAGACCGCGGACCGTCGGGCGCCCGATCGATTGGGCGAGCCGCAGCAGCAGCCGGGCCAGCCGGCGCTCCACCCCTGATGTGGCCAGGTCCTGGAGCCGGCTGCGCTCCGTTTCCACCCTCTCCTCCAGCAGCCGGATCGCGTTCAGGGAGACCGCCGGATGTGAAATGATGGCCTGCAGGATCTTCGGGCCGTCCCAGACGAGCGCCCGAGCGTCGTCCAACGCCTGTGCCGAGCCGAGCCGGGCCGTCGCTCCCAGCAGGCCGCGCTCCCCGAACGGTTCCATGGGGTTGACGATGCGGAGAATCACGCTGCGGCCATCGGAATCCGTCCGCACGAGTTTCACCTTCCCGCTCATCAACATATAGACCTCGGGCGCCGGATCGCCCTGATGGAAGAAGAACCCGCCCTTGGGAACGTGCCGCTCGCGCGCAGACCGCGCCAGCGCCTGGAGATCCGCCCGAGCGAGGTTGTGGAACAAGGCGCTGAGACTCAGGTACACGTGGTCGCCGGCGACAACTTTCGGGTGGCTGCGAACCAGCTGCAGGAGAACCGCCTGGTCGAATCGATCCCGTTGATACATGCAGGCGGCCGTGAGAGGCCCGGGCCCGGTGGCCCGTTCGACGAGGACCTCGTATTCCACCAGGGCGCGGTCCGGCACACCCGCCTCGAGCGTCCACGTCATTTGCCCGGCAATCCTGAGACCGGTAAACCCGCGAGACCCGGCCTCTGTCACCCTCCTGCGGAGGAGCTCCACCAACCGCAGGGGATCGAACGGCGGCGGCCCGGCGTACTCCTCGCCGTTCATGAACACGAGGGCGCCGCGCCGGCTCTCCCGGTCCACGTCCACGCCCCCCGCGGCGAGCGCTTCGGTGATCTCGGGGAGCTCCGGATCGTCGACCACGTACAGACAGCGTTCTCCCCCGGCCAGACCCCCGTTGATGAACGGCACGGCAAACGCGGTCAGTTCAGCGGGATCCTCATAGATGAAGATCAGGTGGTCTCCGGGCGAAACCTCCCCGAATCCTTGCCGGCGAACATCCGGCATTCGCGATACCTTCCCACTAGGGGGTTACTGCACACCCACCCCACCCGGGGAACGCTGTTCAGGGCAGGTTCATTCCGCGGACATCCATGTGCGCCACATCGGCGATGCGCTCCGGGTCCAGAAGGAGGATCCGATCCCGCTGCGCATCTGCGATCCCGAGGCGCCTCCAGTCGGCAAGGATTCGACTCACCGTGTACTGCGTGGTGAAGACCAGCTCGGCCAGATCCTGGCCCGAGAGCGAGACCTCGATGGCGAGGCCCTGGACCGTCTTGCGCCCGACAGAGTGCGCGAGCCGCAGCAGCAGCCGGGCCAGCCGCCGCTCCACGCTCGACGTGGCAAGGTCCTGAAGCCTGCTCACGTATTCTTCGACCCGCTCCCCGGAGGACCGAACCACGTTGAAGGAGACCGCGGGGTGTGTCAGCATGGCGTGAAGCATCGTCGGGGCGTCCCAGGCCAGTGCCCGAGAATCGACCAATGCCTGCGCCGACACGGAGGCAGGACACGTCGCGTCTTCCAGAACCGCGGGATCCCCGACGAACAGTTCCATCGGTTTGACGATGCGGACAATGACGCTGCGCCCATCGGAATCCGTCCGAACGAGTTTCACCAACCCGCTCATCAGCACGTAAATGTCGGCGGCCGGATCCCCCTGGCGGAAATAGCATCCCCCTTTGGGCACGCGGCGCTCGTGCGCGGACTGGATCAGCCCCTGGACAACGGCGCGATCGAGGTTGTGGAACAGGCCGCCGAGGCTCAAGGACACAAAGTCGCTGGCCACCACCAGTGGGTGGCTGCGAATCAGCTGCCGGAGCACTGCCGGGTTGAAGCGATCTCTTCGATACATGCAGGCCACCGTGAGGGGATCGGGACCGGCGGCCTTGTCGAGGAGCATCTCGAATTCAACGAGGGTGTGGTCGGGGATGCGCGCCTCGAGCGTCCAGGTCATCTGGTCGGCAATCCTGAGTCCGGCAAACCCACCGGACCGGGCCTCTGCGGCCCTTCTCCGGATGGACTCGACCAGTCGCGAGGAATCGAAGGGGGGCGGCCCGGCATATTCCTCGCCGTTGATCAGGAGCATGGCGCCCCGCCGGCTTTCCCGATCAACGTCCACCCCGCCGGCGGCGAGCGCCGCGGTCACCTCGGCGCGTTCCAGGTCGTCAACAATGTACACACACCGTTCCCTTCTGGCCATGCCCTCCGTGATGAACGGCACGGCAAACGCCGTGAGTTCAAGCGTCTCCTCATAGATGAAGACGATGTGATCTCCCGCCCGCGCTTCTCCGAACCTCGACCGCTGAACATCGGACATGGCACCACCCTGTGTTCGCGCGCCCTCTTCCCTCCCCTGTCGACCTGGGGGCTATCAGGTTCGGTGGATTCCAGTCCCGGCGCAGCGGGGCAGTCAATTGCGCTAGCGCAAAGACCGGCGCATGGATCCTGTGCTAAATTGGGCCATTGGGAATGCGTCCTCAGCGTATGCGTCCTCGAAGCCCAGGCGGGGGCTGTCTACTGGCTGATGGCGGCTGCGAATAGACCCTGATGGCGCGCGCCCCTGAGCGGCCTGCGAGCGGAAGCGTTCCGCTCCGAGTGCTGATCCTCGAAGACGAACGGGCCCACGCGGAGTTGATGCTCCGGGAGCTCCGGCGCGGCGGATTCGCCCCAGACTGGCAGCGCGTTGAGACCGAGCAAGATTTTCTCGCCCGCCTGGACCCGACCCTCGACGTCATCCTCGCCGATTACCGCATCGCGCTGTTCGATGCCCCGCGCGCCCTCCGGCTGATGCAAGACCGGGGGCTGGACATCCCCTTCATCGTGGTCTCGGGGACGGTGGGAGAAGACATGGCGGTCTCCATCTTGAAGCAGGGAGCCGCGGATTACCTGCTCAAGGACCGGTTGGCGCGTCTGGGGGAGGCGGTGCGGCGGGCGTTGGAGCAGAAACGCCTGCTCGCCGCGCAACTGGCCGAACGCAATCGATGGAAGGCCATCGTGGAATCGTCCTCCGATGCGATCCTCGAGGTCGACGTGAATGGCGTCATTCTCGCCTGGAACCCGGGCGCGGAGAGGATCTACGGCTATGCGGGCGCGGACGTGGTCGGCCGGCCGGCGACCTTCCTGGCGCCCCCCGACCGCCTCGACGAGATCCCTCAGATTCTCGGGCGCCTGAAGCGCGGCGAGCACGTCGACCACTTCGAGACCGTGCGCGTGCGCAAAGACGGCACACGGATCGATGTCTCGCTCGCGATCTCGCCCATCAGGGACGCCGCGGGGCGCATCACCGGCGCCTCTTCGATCGCCCGTGATATCAGCGAGCGCAAACAGATTCAAGAAGCCGTCGTCAGGGCCCAGGAGGCCGACCGCGCCAACAAGGCCAAGAGCGAGTTCCTGGCCCGCATGAGCCACGAACTGCGGACTCCCCTCAACGCCATCCTCGGCTTCGCGCAGGTCCTGGAAATGGAACCCCTCCGACCCGACCAGCGCGAGGGCGTCGACCAGATCCTCAAAGGGGGGCACCACCTGCTCGAACTGATCAGCGAGGTGCTGGATATCGCCCGGATCGAAGCGGGCCAGATCGCGATCGCTCTCGAGCCGATCCCGCTGAATACGTCGGTGCAGGAGACGCTGACCCTGGTCACTCCGCTCGCCGCCAAAGCCGGCATCCGCCTCCACGCCGAGGCGGCCGGCGGCCCGGAGCGCCGCATCCTGGCCGACCCGCAGCGCGTCAAGCAGGTCTTGTTGAACCTCATCTCCAACGCGGTCAAGTACAATCGCCCGGGCGGGAGCGTCACGGTGTCGTACGAGGACGCCCCCCCGGGGCGCCTGCGCATCAAGGTGAGCGACACCGGCCGGGGCATTCCCCAAGACAAGATGCACCGCCTCTTCGCTCCGTTCGACCGCCTGGGCGCCGAGCAGACGGAGACCGAGGGCACGGGCCTCGGCCTGGCCCTCTGCAAACGCCTGGTCGAGGCCATGGGGGGCACGCTCGGCGCGGAGAGCGTGGAGGGCAGAGGCAGCACCTTTTGGGTGGAACTCGCCCGGGCGCCGTCTCGGGGGAGGGACGCGCCGGCAGAGTGAGCCGCCCTGCTCTACCGGCGCAGCGTTCCTATGGCGTTCCACATCCGCCAGACCGGAAAGGCCGCCGGACGCCGGCGGCTGGGAAGGTGGTTCGCATTCGTTGCGATGGTGGAGACGGCGGGATTCGAACCCGCGACCCCCTGCTTGCGTTCCTCAATCAAACGAGATGGTATTGTGGATCAATTCCCGCAGTTCCCCTGTGGGCGGAGCGGGATGAATCTCGGTTTGAGCAAACCATGTCGCATCAAGTCACAAGTCCACGCTGCATCCATCGCCACATGAGTGGTTACATGTCCATATCCTCCGGGTTGTAGCCGCCGACAGCCCCCACCGCCGTCTTCTTGCCCTTCTCCACGACGAGCGCCTCGGTGGTGAGCAGGAGACTGGCAACGCTTGCGGCGTTCTGCAGCGCCAGCCGCGTGACCTTCGTCGCGTCGATGATCCCGGCCTTCAGCAGGTCCTCAAACTTCCCCTCGGCCACGTTGTAGCCGACACCGGCCTTCTCCGATTTCACCCGCTCCACGACGACCGCGCCCTCCATGCCCGCATTCGCCGCCAGCCACCTGGCCGGCTCCTCGATGGCCTTGCGGACGATGTTGACGCCGCTCTGCTCGTCGGCGTCGTCGACGTCTATCTTGTCCAGAGCTTTCGCGATGCTGAGCAATGCCACCCCGCCCCCGGGGACGATTCCCTCCTCGACGGCGGCCTTGCTGGTGCTGAGCGCGTCCTCGAACCGGTGCTTCTTCTCCTTCAGCTCAGTCTCCGTCGCGGCGCCGACCTTGATCTGGGCCACCCCGCCGGCGAGCTTGGCGAGTCGCTCCTGCAGTTTCTCCTTATCGTAGTCGGAGGTGGTGGTTTCTATTTCCTTCCGGATCTGCGCGATCCGGCCCTGGATGCTTTTCTTATTGCCCCGCCCCTCGATCACCGTGGTGTCCTCCCTGGCGACACGGATCTTAGCCGCCCGGCCCAGCTTCTCGATCTCGACGGTCTCCAGCTTGATGCCGATATCGTCGCTGATCACCGTGCCACCGGTGAGGACCGCCAGGTCCTCGAGCAGCGCCTTGCGGCGGTCCCCGTATCCCGGGGCTTTGATCGCCACGGCCGGCACGATGCCGCGCAGCTTGTTGACGACCAGCGTGGCCAGGGCCTCGCCTTCGACGTCCTCCGCGACGATCACGAGCGGCTTGCCGAACCGTATGACCTTTTCCATGACCGGGACGATGTCTTTGACCGCGCTGATCTTCTTGTCGGTCAGGAGGATGTATGGGTCCTCGATCACGGCCTCCATCTTGTCGGCGTCGGTGATCATGTACGGGGAGATGTATCCGCGATCGAACTGCATCCCTTCAACGACCTCGACGGTCGTCTCGATCCCTTTCGACTCTTCGATCGTGATCACGCCGTCCTTGCCGACCTTGTCCATCGCCTCGGCGATGATCCGGCCGATCTCGGGGTCGTTGCCCGCGATGCTGGCGACGTGGGCGATATGCTCCTTGCCCTCAAGAGGGACGCTGAGCTTCTTGAGCGCGTCCACAAGGGCCACAACCGCTTTGTCGATCCCATGCTTCACGATCATGGGATTGGCGCCCGCAGCGACGTTCTTCAGGCCTTCCTTGAAGATGGCATGCGCGAGCACGGTCGCCGTGGTCGTGCCGTCGCCGGCGGCGTCGTTGGTCTTGCTCGCCACTTCCTTGACGAGCTGAGCCCCCATGTTCTCGTAGGGATCCTCGAGTTCGATCTCCTTCGCGACCGTGACACCGTCCTTGGTGATCGTCGGCGCTCCCCACTTCTTCGCAAGGACGACGTTCCGGCCCCTGGGGCCGAGCGTGACGCGGACGGCGCTGGCGACCTTTTCGACGCCGCGCTCGAGGGCCTTTCGGGCTTCTTCATCGAACAGCAACATCTTGGCGGGCATTGGCGTAACCTCCTTAGATTCTGTGAAGCTTGGGACGCGCGAGCAACGAACCTCGGGTCAAGCCGAGACCTCCGGCACCCCGGGCGATGAGCGCGGGCGACCGTCTAGCCGACCGATCCCTCCATTTCGAGCTGGATCAGCCGGTTCAGTTCCACGCTGTACTCCATCGGCAGCTCCCGAGCGATCGGCTCGATGAAGCCGCGTACGATCATGCTCATGGCCTCGTCCTGTTTGATCCCTCGGCTCATGAGATAAAAAAGCTGCTCGTCCGACACCTTCGACACGGTCGCCTCGTGGGTGACCTGGACGTCGTCCTCGTCGATTTCCATCGTCGGATACGTGTCCGACCGGGACTGGTCGTCCAGGATCAGCGCATCGCACCGCACCGCGGACTTGCTCCCTTTGGCGCCCGGGTAGATCTTCACGAGTCCCCGGTAGCCCGCTCGCCCGCCCGACTTGCTGATCGACTTGCTGACCACCAACGACTGGGTGTGCGGCGCGGCGTGGATCACCTTGCCGCCCGGGTCCTGATGCTGTCCTTCTCCCGCGAACGCAATCGAGAGGATCTCGGCCTTCGCCCCGGGCTCGAGCATGTAGACGCTCGGGTACTTCATCGTCAGCTTGCTACCGAGGTTCCCGTCCACCCACTCCATCGTGGCGTCGCGGTAGGCGACCGCGCGCTTGGTCACGAGGTTATAGACGTTCTTCGACCAGTTCTGGATTGTCGTGTAGCGGACTCGGGCGCCCTCTTTCACGATGATCTCCACGACTGCGCTGTGGAGCGAGTCGCTGGTGTAGGTCGGAGCGGTGCACCCCTCGACATAGTGGATGTAGGAGCCCGGCTCCGCGATGATCAGGGTCCGTTCGAACTGGCCCATGTTCTGGGCGTTGATGCGGAAGTACGCCTGCAGTGGGATGTCGACGTGCACGCCCGCGGGGACGTAGACGAACGACCCGCCGCTCCACACCGAGCTGTTCAGGGCTGCGAACTTGTTGTCCTCGGGCGGGATCACCGTCCCAAAGTACTCCTTCACGAGGTCCGGGTGCTCGCGCAATGCGGAATCCATGTCGAGGAAGACCACGCCGAGCTTCGTCCACTCCTCGCGCAGGCTGTGATAGACGACCTCGCTCTCATACTGGGCGCCTACCCCGGCGAGGTACTTTTTCTCCGCCTCGGGGATACCCAGGCGGTCAAAGGTGTTCTTGATGTTCTCGGGGACGTCTTCCCAGGTCTTCCCCTGATTCTCCATCGGCCGCACGTAGTAGTAGATGTCATTGAAGTCGATCTCGCCGACGTTGCCGCCCCAGGTGGGGAGGGGCTTCTTTTCCCATACTCCGAGCGAGTGGAGGCGGAACGCCCTCATCCAATCGGGCTCACTCTTCATGTGGGAGATCATCTCCACGATCTCGCGGTCGAGCCCCTTCCTGGACTTGAACGCGTAGGTATCCTCGGGATCGTGGAACCCGTACTTGTACTGATCGAGATCGATGCCGAGCGGGTTCGTCACTGCCATGCTGCGTACGCCTCCTCGCGAAGCCGCACCCAAAACACCTTGCCGTTTATCCATGGAGGGCCAGTAACCCCGATAGAGCCTGATTCGGGCTCGCCACACCGCCTGGCCGGGCCCTACGACGGGACTTCTATGCAATTGTTATCGTTGTGGGGATATTCTTGACCGCCGCCAACCGTGGGTGTTCAGGTTTCAGCGTGCGGAAGTCAGGATGAAACGTCGTGCTTCCATTCGTCGTCCAAGAGTCCTACGAATAGTGTACCAAGCGGGATGGATCACCACAGGAGAAGGCTTCCACCCCATGGGCCGAATCCTTCCGATTTGATCCCCCTGCCGCCGCATGATGAGCGTTTTCCGCTCGGTGCTACTGCTGGCGGCTCGGCGAGAGGTTAAGCTGGGGTCTCCACGGCAACCTGCAGCCATTCATCAACCGGTCCTGCCCGATCACCGACGCGGCTACGGCGCCCTGTGGGGCGGAGTCTTGGGCGCGCCATCCACGAACGGTTGGAGCAGTTTGGTGAACTCCATCGGGAACACGTACTTCGTGGCCGGGCCCGCCCCGAGGGCTTTCAAGGTCTCCAGGTACTGGAGGCTCATCGTATTGATGTCCACGGTTTGGGCGATCTCGAAGATCTTGCCCAAGGCCAGCGAAAACCCTTCGGCACGGAGGATCGCGGCCTGGCGATCTCCCTCCGCCTTCAGGATCGCCGATTGCTTTTCCCCTTCGGCGATGGTGATGGCGGCCTGTTTCATCCCGTCCGCCTCGGTGACAAGCGCGCGCCGGCTCCGTTCGGCGGACATCTGCCGCGTCATCGCGTCCAGGACGTCCTTCGGCGGGGTGATCTCACGGATCTCGACCGTGGTCACCTTGACCCCCCATCGTTCCGTGACTTCGGCGAGCTTGGTCCGCATGACCTGGTTGATCTGCTCCCGCTTCGTCAGGGCCTCGTCGAGGCTGAGGTCGCCGATCACCGCGCGGAGCCCGGTCGTGGCGATTCCCTGCGCGGCGCCAGCGAAGTTGCCCACCTGGATCACGGTGAGCTGTGGGTCGAAGACCTTCCAGTAGATCAGGAAATCAATGGAGATCGGCGCGTTGTCTTTGGTGATGCATGTCTGGGCTGGAATCTCGAGGAACGCCTCCCGAAGGTCCACCCAGACCGCCTTGTCGATCATCGGAATCAGGTAGACGAGCCCCGGACCCTTCGGGTCGAAGCTGCGGCCCAGGCGGAACACCACCAGACGCTGGTACTCCCGGACAATCTTGACCCCGTTCCACGCCAGGAGTAAGGCGACGATCACAACGGCAATCACGAATCCATATCCCATGGGGGATCCCTCCGATGACGGTCCGCTGCTTTCTCCCCGGGACAGCCCTTCTCCTCGAAAGCCGGACCGGCCATTCTCGAATCAGCCCGCGGTTACCTCGAGGAAAACAAAGAGGACCGGAACGCACCCCGGTCCCCACTGCGCTTTACCGCAGATTTTATCTTGTCTTGTGCCCGACGACTTCACCGGCTGTAATCTGAGCCGGGCTCGTGAACAGATTCGGATTCTGCTTGATCCATTCCGCCGCTTTCTTGTTCGATTCCTCGGCGCCGGTTCGGTCCTGAAAGACCCCCGTGGAAATCATCGTGCCGCTTCCTGCGTCAGCCCAGTAGTAAGCGACAAACCCTGGAACCTGGCTGACCAGCGGGACAAATCCTTCGGTCACCCGCCGCCCTGTCTCGCGAGGATTGGGGATCCCTTCGTACCGTCGCACCGTGATATACATATGCTCTTCCTCCTCCTCCCCGCAGGGAGTTCTTTGTCGTTCCCGATTTCCTAGCGGTCTAGCGGTTTCATTTCTTCAAATGGTCGTGGAGGTACGGCGGGGTTTCTCGCCTGCCATGCCTTTACGCAAGAAACGTGGGCCCTTGACGCCACCACGGCATCGGGCAGCGAGATGTCGCGCCCTTGGAGATTCCACTTGCGTGATCATTGCAACCGAAGGCCGGTGTGGTCGTCCAGGGAGAGGTCACGGAGTTGCCGATGACCAGAACGAATGCGAGCAGAGCTACAAGCATGAGTCGTTTCATTGGAAGGCCGTCTCCTTGTACCTGCACTCGAAGTCACGTCACAGGATAGGAGGCACTGTGCAAGAGATGGGCCGTGAAGCCCCCTGCACAGATGTTCATGTCTGGTATGAGGCACGCCACAGCTTCAGGCGTGTCACCTGCAACTGGGACCTTCTCCTCCGCGGGGCCGACCTATTGCCACGGGGATGGTCGTGGGCGTAAGGAGGGAAGCACCTTTAAGCATACGCTCGCTCGGACAGAGCAGCAAGAGCAGGATAGGGCGTTATCCATCAAGTTCTGGACTTCACGACTCCTGACGCGAGCATTTTAGGGTCGCCGAGTGCCCTAGTAGCATGTCTCGAGCCGCAGCAGGGCGGCGCAGGAGAACGTACCTGATGAGGCGGCTGGAAGTGCTCACTTTGGCCGTCCTTCGTACGCGGATTTGGCTGTGAGCAAAGTCTCCTCCGAGGGGACAATTCAGTGCCGCGCCGGAACGGATCGCCGGGAGGGCAAGGTGCGGCCCGTAGGGGCGCGGAAGAGAGGTGTGATAGGCGTGGACGACCCTGCGGTTCCCACAACCAGGATGGTCCTTCACGCCGTGGCGCGGTCGGCGAAAGCGAGCGAACGGATGAATCAACACGGGCCCATTGCAATGGACATCCTGCAAATCATGACCCGGCTGCCGCATCGGTACCCGATGCTGTTGGTCGACTGCATTCTTGCGATCGACCCGGGTAAGCGCGCAGTCGGCCTCAAAAATGTGTCTATGGATGAGCCGTTTTTTTCGGGCCACGTTCCGGGTCACCCGGTCATGCCCGCCGCCCTCGTCCTGGAAGCCATGGCTCAGGTCGGAGCGGTGCTGGCGTCATTGCGCCCCGACGCCGCCGGCCACATTATCCATCTCGTGAGCGTCGAGCGAGTGCGGTTCCGTCGCGGGATCGTACCTGGAGACCAGATCATCATCGAGGTGGTCGCGCTCCGCGGAAAAGGACGGTTCGGCAAAGCACAGGCCACGGCCGTGGTGAATGGGGTCGTCGCCGCAGAGGGCGTGTTGGCGTATGGGATGGTGAAACCCGGTCATATCGGAAGCGATAGCGCCTCGAACATCCATGATGCCCCGGGGGGCACCTGAGCAAGGATATTCACCGGCTGCACCAGAGGGTGGAGGCTAGCTGAATGTCTCGCTGGGCGTTTCCCAGGGGCATTACTCTTTCACAACGGTTTCGTGGAGGCGAGGTATGGGTGCGTCATACATATTCACCGTCTATCATAGGGACAAGAAAATCGGCACATGCAAACTCGTCTCCATCGGGCCAAAGACGTTTGAATTTCGCACGTTTCCCAAATCGAAGTGTGACCTGACTGAGGTGGAGCTAGGCGGAACGGTGGAACTGCGAGAGGGAGATGTGGTGATGCGCCATAGGATGTCTGGCGTCCGCAAGATCGGAAACGTCTCCGGTACGAGCGACCATCCGCGGGAGAATGTGTGCGACGGTCCTGATTGTTGGCGGGGGACTTTCGATAAGATCGAGCCGGAACTTCCAAACTGGCCCAAAGAATAAGGACATCCCCGTATTAACTGCTCTCGTTAGCGGACGTTAGCGCAGCGGCAGTGTACGCGAAGAGCGACAGCGAGGGAATCCTTGAAAAACCTGGTGGAGACGGCGGGATTCGAACCCGCGACCCCCTGCTTGCAAAGCAGGTGCTCTCCCACTGAGCTACGTCCCCGGCGGGGCACAGCGTTTCGCGGGGCGAAGCGTACCATCGCGTATTTTAGGCGTTTGGCGCTTCGTTGTCTAGCGAAGGACGAGGGATCGAAGGGCTCGCGCCGCGCGGGGCTCAGGGTCTCAGGATCGCCGGGTCCGCGAACCGTTCTCCGATGACCCGCATCAGCGTTCCGGCGCGCTCCAGCACGTCGGCCGGCATCGTCCCCGGGCTCTGCTCCAGCCAGCCGCCGACCAGCCGCCTGGCCACCTCGGCCTTCCATCCGTCGGGCAGCGCGATGCCCTGACGGGCCGCCGCCTGCCGGATCCGATCGGAGAGCGGCAGCGAGGCATCAACGCCCGCGATCGACAGCGGTCTGCCCAGGAGGCGCGAGAGCACGGGAAGCAGGAGGTTCTCCCCGACGAGATCCTCCATCTCGCACCGCCCCAGGCCGAGCACTTCCCCGAGCAGGATGAAGCTCGTCTGCCGGCCCGCGTACAGCTCGCTGAGCAGCGTCTCCTGGCAGGTGCGGGCGGCATCGTCCGAATCGAGGAGGATGACCGGTCTCACCTGGTGCCCGAGGAACAATGACGCCAGGTAGCCGAGGTGCTTCGTGCCGCCGCAGGGCGTGATGTAGACATCGTCCGGCAGGGTCTTGCGCCGCGCCGCCCCCAGGACCATGGCGAACCCCTGGATATACACGTAATCGGAGAAATCTTCGACCAGCAGGTTTTTCTTCCCATCGAAGAGATTCCTCACCATCGCGTATCCCGCCGCCGCCTGCAGGGGAAACATCGTTTCCCGATCGTCCGGCCACATCCCCACCATCGAGACCTCCGAGTGGCCCAACGCGTCCTCCCGGACGGCCCTCACCCACTCCAGGTGCTCGCCGGGGACGAGGAAGGGCGAGTGGGTGGTGTAGAGCAATTGGTGGAAGTGCGCCAACTCCTCGAAGAACCCGACGAGCTCCTGCTGGGCCGTGGGGTGCAGATCCAACCCCGGCTCATCGAGCAGGAGAACGGCGTCCTTGTGCCCTTCCTCCGATTCCACCAGAAAGATGAGATTGAAGGAAAAAAACCATTGAAATCCCTTGCTTCTCGACTCGAGTTCGATTTCAACGCCGGGGAGCCGGTCGTCGGCCACCCAGATCCGGAAATACGACCCATCGGCCTGATACCGGATCTGGTGGCGGCGCTGGTGCCAGCGTGTCGAGAACTTCGCGGTGATGTCCAGCGAGGCCGAGTTCAACTTGAGCTGGCGCAGCTCTCGCTTCGCCATCTCCGCTTCGAGCATCTGGGCGGTGACCGACAGCCCCATCCGGCGCCGTTCGTCGACGCTGTCCCGGCCCAACTCGAAGACCTCCTGCGCGGTCAGCCCCGCATGCTTGAACATCGCGTAGATCGTTCGGACGCGCGGGTTGTTGGGGTCTCGCCGGAGTTGATCGAGGAACTGGGGCAGGTAGATGGCGCTGTTCAGGATCCCGTACTGCTCGAAATAGATGAACACCGGGATGCGGCCGGCCGCCAGTTCCTTCCATCGGGAGAGCCTGGACGGCTCCCGGGCCTGGTCCAGGAGCCCCCGGGCGGCGACGGCCAGCTGCTCGTGGAGATCCTCGGCCGGCGCGGCGCTCAGCTTCGGGGCTTCTTCGGCCACCCTGGCCAGGAGCGCGAGGCCCTCCTCGGATCTCAGTGACCGCAGGAGCCGCGCCTCCGACTCGATCTCCACCGCCCAGTCGATCACTGTGCCCTTGAGCGCCTGGTTCTCCGGCGAGGTCCCCGGCCTCGGTTCCCCCGCGTGCGGCAGGAACGCGTCCGCGAGGCCGGTCGTGAACCGGCGGAGCGCCTGGAGGAGGGCGTCGGGGGCAAGCGGCGCCTCGGCGACCTGCGGGCTGAACTCCACCGTGAGATGCCCATCGTAGTACCGCGTGCACGTGAAGTGGGTGGGCAGTTGATCGCTCGCGTCTTCTGTCAGCAACTGGGCCCGGAGGGCATCGTCTACCTCGAACTCCACCTGGCAGACCGGCCAGTCCTGGGCATTCTTGAACTCCCTGGCGAAGCGCTCACGGGGAAATTCGCGCTGGGGCAGGTAGGGCTCCGGGATGGCGGGGTGGAACTTGTGCAGCGCCTTCAGCAGCGCGGTCTTGCCCGACTCGTTGCGCCCGACCAGCGTCGTCACGCGTTCGATGGGAATCCATCCGCTGTCATCGATATTGCGATAGTTCAAGACTCTGAACTGCGTGACCCTGAGGCTGGGCATGGGCTCTCCCGCGGTGTGCGTGGAACCTGATATTTTATGCCCGCCCGGGCCATCTTCTAGACGGTTCGGCTCACGGGGGCACGTTCCAGGACTCTCGGCCCCGCTCTCGAAATGATCTCACGCATGAAAGTCAGTCGCCTCCGACCGCCGCGGCTCTCCTCCCCCGAGGCACGCGCAGAGCCGCCCGCGTCCACCACCGCGCCCGCGCCGGCCGGCCGCCGGATCCCCAAGATCCTCCTGATCGGCCTCGGCGGATTTTTTGTCGCCATCTCCTGGCAGGTGGTGATCCCCGTCCTGCCCCTGCACCTGTCCAAGATCGGCTACACCGCGTCGGAGATCGGCACCCTGGTCAGCCTGTTGAGCCTGGCGATGGGCCTCGTGGAGATGCAGGTGGGACGCATCGTGGGAGGGTTCGGACGGCGCCCCACCCTGCTCTGGGGGCTGGTGGCCAACGCCGTCTGCATGGTCTTGCTGGCGTACGCGCGCATGGTCGCCACGGTCGGCTCGTCGCTCGCCGCCGTCGGCGTGACCAGGGCCGTCCTCTGGCCGCCACTGCACGCGACGGTGGCCGATACGGCGTCCGAGGAAACGCGCGGGCAGGCGTTCGGAGTGTTCTGGTTCTGGACGTCCGTGGCGTTCCTGACCGGCCCGGCGATCGGCGGGATCATCGCGGCGCGCTTCGGCGATTGGGCGGCGTTCTACCTGGGCGGGGCGTTCAGCCTCCTCGCCCTCCCCGTCGTGATCGCGGTCACGGCGCCGGGACGGCCGCGATCGGGGATGACGGTGGGAGGAGCCGGCGAGGTCCTCAGGGACGCGGTCTTCTTCCGGCTCTGTCTCGTCAACCATCTCTACTACAGCATGGCCGGAATCTGGATGACGTTCCTTCCTCTTTATATGGCGATGCAGGGGCTCTCCGTTGAGGTCGTCGGCTGGGTCCTCACCGTGCAGGGATTCACCTACGCCCTGGTCCAGCTTCCCACGGGCCGGCTCGCGGATCGGTGGGGCCCTCACTCGCTGATCCTTCCGGGCGTGATCGGCCGAGCGGTCATCGGCCTGCTCGTGCCGATCTTCAACCTCCACTCCTCCGCCGCGTTCCTCGTCGCCGGGGGTCTCTACGGCCTGGCCGGCGGGATGATCCCCGTGACCTTCACGACGCTCGTGTCCCGGATGGTGCCCCAGCACCGGTACACGACCGCGATGGGCGTGTACAACAGTTCGGGCGACCTGGGGTTCTTTGTCGGCCCGCTCATCGGCGGGGCGGCGGCGCTCCTCGGCATCTGGGCTCCGTTCTTCCTCAGCATCCCGCTCGGCCTCGCGGCCGTCCTGATCGGCGTGGGCGGCATGGCGGCGGCGGAGCGCTCCGAAGCCGAGGCCGACGCCTTGGCCTGATCGTCCCCGAGCGGGAGTGGACGACATCAGCGCCGAGGATTCTCCCGCGCGCTGATTCAGGACATATCTCGATGGACGAGGACCTCATCCGCCGATAGCGTGAGGCTTGCAGGGGATATCGAGGGGACTCCTGCGGGGAAACCCCCGGCTCGCGCTCGTGATCTGGAATCACACCGGTATTTCCCCAGGGGGGAGGTAGAAGTCGTTATCAGGGGGGTCCTGAGGGGCGCAGGGAAGCCCATCGGCAGGCGGGGGCTCTCGACGGTCGTGGTGGCGGGGCTCGTGCTCGCGGAAGCGGCAGGGGCAGATGCGGCGCCGTTCGCGTACATCCCGGACGTCAGTTCCACCGTGTCGGTGATCGACACGGCGACCAACACCGTCACCGCCGCCGTGGCGGTCGGAGCCGGGGCCAGGGGCGTGGCGGTCGATCCCCGCGGGTCGCGCGTGTACTCCGTGAACGCCGTGAGCAACACGATGTCGGTCATCGACGCCGCGACGAACACCGTCACGGCCACGGTGGCGCTGCCTCAATTTCTCGAGATGCCCAACCCGGAGGGCGTGGCGGTGAGCCCCGACGGGTCGCGCGTCTACGTCGTCGCCCCCGGCGACGCCGACGGTCCCGGCACCCGGGTGTCGGTCATCGAGACGGCGACGAAAACGGTTGCGGCCAACGTGGACTTAGGGATGACCGGCCGCGGCCCGGTTGCCGTGGCGGCGGCCCCCGACGGATCGCGCGTGTACGTCGCGAACGAGCTCAGCAATACCGTGGCGGTGATCGACGCGGCCACGAACACCGTGACCGCGACGGTGCCGGTCGGAGGGGGACCCAGGGGCGTGGCGGTGGCCCCCGACGGATCGCGCGTGTATGTCGCCAATAGCGCCGACAACACCGTGGCGGTCATCACGACGGCCACGAACACGGTGACCGCGACCGTGCCGGTCGGAGGGGGGCCCCGGGGGGTCGCGGTGACCCCGGACGGGTCGCGCGTGTACGTCGCCAACAGCACCGGCAATACGGTGGCGGTCATCACGACGGCCACGAACACCGTGGCCGCGACCGTGCCGGTGGGAGGGGGCCCCCGGGGCGCGGCGGTGACCCCGGACGGATCGCATGTCTACGTCACCGCGGGCAACGGCACCGTGGCGGTCATCGATACCGCCGCCAACACCGTGACGGTCGCGGCGGCGGTGGCAGGGATCCCTCGAGGCGTCGCGGTCAGCCCGGACGGGTCGCGCGTGTACGTGGCGAACCACGGCGGCAGCGCGCCGGTGGTCGATACGGCGACCAACACGGTGACCACCGCGGTGGCGCTGCCGGGCGTGGCCCATCCCTTTGGCGTCGCGGTCAGCCCGGACGGATCGCGGGTGTATGTCGCTGACCTGATCGGCAACACCGTGTCGGTGGTCGATACGGCGACCAATACGGTGACGGCAACGGTGGTGGTCGGGTCGACACCCGAAGGCGTGGCGGTGACCCCGGATGGGTCACGCGTGTACGTCGCCAACCTCCTCAGTCAAACCGTGTCGGTCATTGATACGGCGACCAACACGGTCGCCGCGACCGTTGGGGTCCCCTCCACGTCGCCCACCGGCGTGGCGGTGACCCCGGATGGGTCGCGGGTCTATGTCACGAACCTCTTCAGCGAAAGCGTGTCGGTGATCGACACGGCGGCGAACACGGTCGTCGCCACGGTGAGGCTGGCGAAGGCGCCGGGCCTGCTCAATCCCTACGGCGTGGCGGTGAGCCCGGACGGGTCGCGCGCGTATGTCGCGAACCTGAGCGGTGCGAGAAGCGCCGTGTTCGTGATCGACACGGCGGCCAACGCGATCATCGCCCTGGTGGACCTCCCGCAGTTCAGCGTTCCCTGCTGCGTGGCGGTGACCCCGGACGGATCGCGCGTCTACACCGCGAACCTGGACGCCCACAGCGTCTCGGTGATCGATCCGGGCACCAACACCGTCACCGCCACCGTCCCGGTCGAGGGTGGACCCACCGGCGTCGCGGTGACCCCGGACGGGTCACGGGTCTACGTCACGCTGAGGAACGCCTCCGCCGATGATGAGAGCGGCGCCGTGGCGGTGATCGACGCGGCGACGAACACCGTGACCGCAACGATTCCCGTGGGAGGGAGCCGTCCGGAGGCCTTCGGGATCTTCATTCCCGGGCCCGAGGGGGTACCCTTCGCCGCGTTCTCCCCAAGAGCGTCCATCTATTCGAAGGCCGGCGCGCTCTCCGTGCATGGCGGTTTCGCGCTCCGCGCCGGACGCACGATCAATCCGGCGACCGATAAGGTGACAGTCAGGGTAGGCGCGTTCTCGGTCACGATTCCGGCGGGCTCCTTTCAGCAGCGAAAGAATGGGGATTTCGTCTTCAAGGGCATGATCATGGGGATCCCGTTGGAAGCCAGGATCAGCCCTCGCGGCGACGGCTCTTACTCGTTCAAGATCGAAGGCGCCGGCGCGCCCAACCTGCCCACCACGAGCCCCTTCCCCGTAGGGCTCACAATCGGCAACGACACGGGGAGCACGACGGTGAATACCAACTTCGGGGACGAGGGGAACTGGCAAACCCGCGGTGACAATTAGCGGGTGCGGGGCCTGGATGCTATACTGAGCCCCGGAGGGATGGCAGAGCGGGCGATTGCGGCGGTCTTGAAAACCGCTAGGGGGAAACCCCTCGGGAGTTCGAATCTCCCTCCCTCCGCCATCTCGACGGGTGCCCGATGACACGAACGCTCTCGGTTTTCATCCTGGCAGTCCTCTGCACCATGATCGCGGTGGGCGTCCCGGCGGGGGATCGCGTCCCCGGGCCGCACGGAGCCGACGGCGTGACGCCCAACAACTGGACCCTCACCCCCGCCGGCGTCCAGGTGGCGGTCGGCGATCGCCCGCTGGGGGCGGCGCTCAGCCCGGACGGACGCTATCTCGCGGTCAGCAACGATGGGCAGGGGGTCCAGTCGCTCGCGCTGGTCGACACGGCTGCGCGGCGGGTGGTCCAGACCATCCAGTACCAGGCGCCCAAGGCGCTGTATGTCGGCGTCGCGTGGGCGCCTGACGGGCGCAGGCTGTTCGCTTCGGCGGGCGGCAACGATCTCGTGCGGGTCTATGAGATGCAGGCCGGCGGGATCACGGAGACGGGCCAGATCGCCCTGCCCGCCCGCGCCTACCCCGCCGGCCTGGCGGTCACGCCCAATGGGCGGACGCTCCTCGTGGTGGAAAATCTCGCCAATCGCGTGCAGGCCGTTGACCTGGCCACCGGCCAGGTGGCGGCGTCGGCGCAAACCGGCCCGCTGCCGTACGCCGTTGCCGTGACCCCCGCGGGCGATAAGGCGTATGTCAGCAATTGGGGAGACCGGACCGTCACCGTCCTGCGTGTCAGCGGCCTCGAGGTGCTGGCGACGGTGACCGTGGGGCTCCATCCGGAGGCCCTGACGGTCGATCCGGTCCGGCCGCGGCTCTACGTCGCGAACGCCGACGACGACAGCGTCTCGATCGTCGACACGAGGAGCGACCGCGTCGCCGCCACGGTCTCGCTGGCCCCCTATCCGGGCGCTCCGGAGGGCAGCATCCCCGATTGGCTGGCGGCGAGCCCGGACGGACGGCGGCTCTTCGTCGCCAACGCGGGAAACAACGACGTCGCGGTCATCGACCTCGCGTCGGCGCCTGCCGCGGCCGCGCCGAGGATCACCGGCCTCATCCCCACCGCCTGGTATCCCACCACCGTAACGGTGTCCCGCGATGGGGGCACCCTGTTCGTCACCAACGCGAAAGGCCTGGGCGCGGGACCCGACCCCCGCGGCCCCAGTCCCGTCCCGCGGCCGGCGGCCGGGGCCCAGTACATCGGCAACATGATGGTCGGCACGGTCTCCATCATCCCCGTGCCGGAGGGCCCGGCGCTTGCCGGCATGACGGCCCGCACCGTCCAGAACAACGGATTCGATGAGACCCGCAGCCGCCTGGTGGCGGGGGGACCGGTGCCGCCCGTCGCGATCCCGCGGCGGGTGGGCAGCCCGTCGCTCATCAAGCACGTGATCTACGTGATCAAGGAGAACCGCACCTACGACCAGGTCCTGGGCGATCTGCCGAAGGGCAACGGCGACCCGTCGCTGGTGCTCTTCGGCCGCGACACCACCCCCAATCATCACCGCCTCGCGCAGAACTTCGTGCTGCTGGACAACTTCTACGCCGACGCGGAAGTCAGCGCCGACGGACACAACTGGGCGATGGCCGCGATCGCGAACGATTACGTCCAGAAGAACTGGCCGGCCAACTATTCCGACCGCGGGCGAGACTTCGACTTCCAGGGCGAACAGCCCGCGGCCTACCCGCGGAGCGGATTCCTCTGGGACGCCGCCGGGCGGGCAGGCGTGTCGTACCGGGTCTACGGGGAGTTCACGGAGTTCGGCATGGTCCCGAGCCGCGGGACGATGCCGTCCCTCAGCGGCCATGTCGCCCCCGGGTTCCGCGGGTATGACCTCACGGTCCCGGACCAGACGCGGATCGACGAATGGCTGAAGGAGTTCCGGGAGTTCGAGCGGCAGGGGACGCTCCCGCAGCTGATGATCCTCTGGCTTCCCCGAGACCACACGGCGGGGACCCGGCCGGGCGCCCCCACCCCTCAGGCGATGGTGGCCGACAATGATCTCGCGCTGGGCCGGCTGGTCGAGACGGTCTCGCGCTCGCGCTATGCCGCAGATACCGTCATCTTCGCCACCGAGGACGACGCGCAGAACGGACCCGATCACGTGGACGCCCACCGTACGATCGCCGTGCTGGCGGGGGTCTTCGTCCGCCGGGGAACCGTCGATCACACGCTGTACAGCACCGTCTCGCTGCTGCGGACGATCGAGCTGATCTTGGGCCTCCCGCCGCTGACGCAGTTCGACGCGGCCGCTCAGCCGCTGCTGGGGGAGTTCACCGACCGGCCTGCGCCGTTCACCTATACCGCGAGCATGCCACGGCAGTCGCTCGTGGCGCTGAATGCCCCAACGGCGCCGGGGGCGGCCGAATCGCTCCGGCTGCCGCTCACTGAGGTAGACGAGGTCCCTCCGGCCGTGCTCAACCGGATCCTCTGGAGGGCGATCAAGGGGGACGTGCCGATGCCGGCCACCCCCGCTACCCGCCGCTGACCGGGGATCGCCTGGGGCCCGCCGGTTGGGGGCCCGCCGCGCCCCCCGCCGGACCGACGTTCCAAAACGCGAGACACACCGCGGCCAGCGCCGCGAGCGCCGCGCCGTAGGCAAAGGGGGCCGCCGGACCAACCTCCGTCCACAGCGCCCCCGCAACGAGGCCGGCCGCGAGCGCTCCGGCGCCCGACACCATCTGCACCCAGCCGAGCGCGGTGCCCCGGACCTCCGGCGCCGACAGGTCCGCGGCCATGGCGCGGGTCAGGCCGTCTGTGAGGCCCATGTAGAGGCCGTAGACGGCCAGAAGACTCCAGAACTGCCAGGGCGCTCCGGCGGCGGCAAACCCCAGGTAGACGGCGGCGAAGAAGGCGAACCCGGCGACGACCATCGGGCGCCGCCCGATTCTGTCGGAGAGGATCCCCGCCGGATAAGCCGAGAGCGAGTAGACAAGGTTGTACGCCGCGTAGGCCAGGATGACCCCCGTCAGGGACAGACCTAACTGGCGCCCGCGGAGGATGATGAACGCGTCGCTGCTGTTCCCGAGCGCGAAGATCAGGAGCGCCGCCAGGTACCGCCGGAACGGCGCGTCGAGGACCGCGAACGAGAGCCGCGGAAGGCCGGCCTGCCGCGCCACCGCGGGACGGTCGCGGACCAGGAGGAGCGCGGCGAGGCCGCACCCGGCCGGGACGACCGAGAGGAGGAACAGGAGACGCAGTTGATCATGGGCGGCGGCGAGCAGCGGGATCGCCAGCAGCGGTCCGAGGACCGCCCCCATCGTATCCGCGCTCCGGTGGAACCCAAACGCGCGCCCGCGCGTTTCGAGAGACGCGGAATCGGCGAGGAGCGCATCCCGCGCGGAAGACCGCACCCCTTTCCCCACCCGATCGGCGACCCGGGCCCCCAAGACCCCCGGCCACGACCCGGCGGCCGCCAGGAGCGGCTTGGCCGCGGCCGAGAGGGCGTAACCGGCGATCACGAGCGCCCGCCGCCTGCCCAGCCGATCGGAGAGCCATCCGGAGAAGAGCCGCAGGAAGCTCGCGGTCGCCTCCGCCGCGCCCTCGATCACGCCGACCGCAACCGCCGGCGCGCCCAGCGTGACCGTGACGAAGATGGGCACCAGCGGGTAGAGCATCTCGCTGGAGATATCGGTGAAGAAGCTCGTCAGCCCGAGCCACCAGACATTGCGCGAGATCCCGGGCACGGGCGACCGCTCGTGCATCAAATCATCTTGGGACCGCTGATCGATCGCCACGGCGCTGCCTTCCCCGGCTACCCTTTCACCGCCCCCGCCGTGAGCCCCTTGATGAACTGCTGCGACATCACGACGTAGAGCGCGACCACGGGGGCGGCCGCCAGCGTGAGGCCGGCGAACAGCAGCGCCCAGTTGGTCGCGAACTCGCCGAAGAACACGGTCAACCCCAGCGGCAGCGTCTTCAGCCGGTCCTGGTGGATGAAGACCAGGGGGAAGAAGAAGTCGTTCCAGATCGGGATGATGTTGTAGATGGTCACAATTGCCAGCGCCGGCCGGACGAGCGGGAGCATGACGCGGACGAGGATGCCGAGCTCCCCGGCGCCGTCGATGCGGGCCGCGTTGTCCAGTTCCCGCGGGACCGCGCGGAAAAACCCTGCCAGGATGAAGATCGCGCTGGGCAGCCCCGAGGCCGCGTAGACGAGGATGAGCGACCAGTGGGTGTCAAGCAGATGCAGGTCCCGCATCAAGATGAACAGCGGGATGATCGCCAGGCGGATCGGCACCATGATCCCGGTGAGGAAATACAGGTAGATCAGATCGTTCCCCCGGAACGGGTAGCGGGCCAGCGCGTAGGCCGCGAGGGTGCCGGTCACGAGAAGCAGCGCCATCGCCGCGACCGTGACGGTGAGGCTGTTGCGGAAGTAGATGCCGAAATGGGCCGCCTCCCAGACCCCCGTGTAGTTTTGCCAGGTCCACCTGGCGGGGAAGCCGAACGGGCGCTGAAAGATCTCCCGGGTCGTCTTGAACGAGGACAGGACCATGAAGAACATGGGGAGGAGCACGAGCAGGCTGTTGGCGATCAGGAGCGCCTGAGCCGCGAGCGCCGTCCCCCAGGCGCCCCCGCCCGCCGCGCGCCCCGCCGGCGGCCTCACGCCTCGATCTCCCGCCGCCGCAGATAGAGGGCCCCGATGCAGCCGACCGCGAGCACCAGCGCAAACATCACCACCGCGATCGCCGAGCCCAGGCCCACGTCCGGGTTGCCGGTGTCCACCGCGCCGAATGCGGAGCGGTAGAAGAGGAGCCCGAGCACGTCGGTCGCATGGTTGGGCTCGCCCGTGACCCCCTGCATCACGTAGGGCAGCTCGAACCAGTTGAACGCCCCGATGAACGTCAGGATCACGATGATGTTGACCTGGGGAGCGATGAGGGGCAGGAGCACCCGCCGAAAGATCGCCCCGGAGCCGGCGCCGTCGAGCCGGGCCGCCTCCAGGTACTCGCCGGGGACCGCCTGCATTCCGGCGAGGAACACGATGGTGGGGAACCCCACCCACCGCCACGCGTTGACCAGGATGATCGACACCAGCGCGGTGTGCGCATCCCCCAGCCAGGGGAGGGCCAGCCTGGCCAGCCCGATCAGCGCCAGGCCCTTGTTGACGATCCCCCAGACGGGGTTGAGGAACAGCTGCCAGAGGAACCCGACGATCACCAGCGAGAGCGTGACCGGCATGAAGAAGATCGCCCGGTACGCCCCCGCCCCCCAGGTCCGGCCGGCCAGCAGCGCGGCGAAGAGGAGGCCGAGCCCGTTCTGCGCTACCATCGTCAGCACAAACGCCCAGACGTTGTGCCAGAACGCGGTGAGCATCCGCGCGCTGTAGGGGTACTGCCCGAACAGCCGGCGGAAGTTGGCCAGGCCGGCGAAGCCGCCCCTGACGATCCCGTCCCACCGGAACAGGCTGTAGGCCATGGCGCCGAGGATGGGGTAGGCGACGACGACGGTGAAGAGGAGGAGCGCCGGCGCGAGGCACGCCGCGACCCACAGCGTCCGGCTCAGGCGGTACGAGAGACGGCGAGGACCCGGGCTCGGACGGGCCCCGGCCCGGGTGCTCGGGCGCGCCGCGTTGGGCCGGCTCCCCTGCTTGAGCCGGTCCCCCTGCCCCCTCGATGCCCGCGGTGCGGCCGCGCTACTGCCCTCTGAAGGGCTCAAACCATGTGGCGAGACCCCGCGTCACGTCCTCGCCCACCTGCTGGGGGGTCATCCGGCCGGCGAAGAGCCCCTGGAGATCGCTCTGGATCAGTTCGCTGCCGGTGGGATTCTTCCAGCGAAAGCCGACCAGCATGATGTACGGCGTGGCGTGCCGCATCCAGGTCTGAACCTCCTGGAGCTGCGGGTCGTGGATCACCACGCCCGGCACCGCCGAGATCTGCCTGAGCTGGTCGGTGAACGCCTGTCCCCACTCCCGGGACGCCGTGAACCGGATGAACTTCAGCGCCGGTGCCGGATTGGCGCTCCCGGCATTCACCGCGTAGTTGCCGTCGTCGTAACTGCTGATCCACGGCGCGTCCCCCGCCCGCGCCACCGGCCCGGGCATCACGCCGATGTCCAGGGACGGGTTCTGGCTCTTGAAGTAGCCGAGCTC
>Ga0209154_1000069_pt1 | contig 72828 bp, 73 predicted proteins | sample GraSoiAngelo_121_FD_185878 | JGI IMG/M metagenome (GOLD analysis project Ga0209154, IMG submission 185878) | Grasslands soil microbial communities from the Angelo Coastal Reserve, California, USA - 14_0919_12_20cm (SPAdes) (version 2) | ecosystem: Environmental > Terrestrial > Soil > Grasslands ... | reverse complement strand
AAAATGCAAAACTACAGAGAGGCCACTCTCACGGACCTTCCCCGCAAGGGACTTTCTGCCGACTATGTGGAACGCGAAACCCGGCGCGCTGTTGCCGGTGTATCCTCCCCTTCGCCTGCGGCAAAGGCTCTGAGTACGCCGAAAATTTGGCCCGGGATCGACATTGACATCCCGACTGGCAAGGACGAAAAAAAAACCGAACCCCAGGACGTCCGCGAGGCCGTTCGAGTGGCCCTTGGCGCAGGCGCGGACGGAGTTATTCTCTCTCGCAAATATTCTGAGATGCGTTTGGCGAATCTGCGGGCGGCAGGAGAGGCACTGCGCGCCTGAGCACCTTAGGCGAGTTACACCAGCGCGATTACCTCATAGTCCAAGTTGCCTGGCAATAGTTAGCAATCACTGCCTTTATCAACAGCAGGCATTGGTTCTGTTAGAATCCGGACTTTGAAGCTCTCTCCAAAGAGTCTTCTTTGCTTGCGAGAGTTAGCGGCGGCTCTCCGTGAAAAAAAAGAACGCCGCAGGTGGGGGCACTTTGTCTGAAGGAATCCAGGGTCGCCCCATGACGGCGGACTTATCCCCCGAGCGACAGCATGAATGCTCTCGCCAGCTATCGCTCGGCGGATGGGTCTACTCTCTGGCGGTAATCGGCGGGCTCTGTCACTTTGTTTTCAGTGGAAGATACGGCTATTTTCGCGACGAGCTGTATTACGCGGCATGTGGTGAGCATCTGGCGTGGGGATATATTGATCATGCTCCGCTTGTTGCCCTGATTGCACGACTGAGCCGTTCAACATTAGGAGACTCGCTCTTTGCGCTTCGGTTCTTCCCAGCACTCGCAGCGGCGGCGAAGGTGTATTTGTCCGGGTGGATGGCGCGAGAGCTTAGCGGAGGACGTTTTGCCCAGCTGCTCGCGGCCCTGACTACACTGGTCGCGCCTATCTATCTGACGTTCGACAGTTTTCTTTCGATGAATTCCTTTGAGCCACTGTTCTGGATGGCATGCGCGGCGATACTGTTGCGGATTCTGAATGGTGGAGATGAAAGACTGTGGCTTCTGTTCGGAGTCGTTGCAGGGCTTGGGACTTTAAACAAGCACTCGATGCTGTTTTTCGGCTCAGGTGTATTTGCCGGGTTGTGCCTGACGGCAGCGCGGCGAGAGTTTGCGAAGAGGTGGGTGTGGCTAGCCGGGGCGCTCGCGCTCCTGATATTCATGCCGAATCTGCTTTGGGAAATACGGCATGGCTGGCCGACCATCGCCTTGCTCCGTGCAGTGATCGGGACAAAATATAGCCACGTGACTCCCTGGGAGTATGTCTGGCAACAATCACTACTGACGCTTCCCTTGGCCACTCCGATCTGGCTGGCCGGACTTTGCTACCTGCTCTTCGACGCCGCCGGAAAAAAGTACGCCGCACTCGGCCTTGCCTATTTGATCGTGCTTGCAGAATTGATTGCACTGCACGGGAAGAGCTACTACCTGGCGCCGGCTTATCTCATGCTCTTCGCGGCTGGTGCGGTGTGGATCGAAACGCGAGTCCTTCCGCGCACGGGAATGTGGGTGAAGCCGGCGACGGTTACGCCTTTGATTATCGGTGGGTTGATTGCTGCTCCACTGGCAATGCCAATTCTGCCCGTGGCCTACGCGGTGAAGTATTGTCGTTTCTGGAATGTCCAGGCAGTTCATGTGGAAAACGTGCCGCTTGGGGACCTGCCGCAGTTTTTCGCGGATATGTACGGCTGGCCTGAGCAAGTTCATGCACTCGCCCAGGTATTTAACGCTTTGCCGGTTCAGGATCGCGAAAAATGCGCGGTGCTTGCCTACAACTACGGTGAAGCGGCGGCAATAGACTATTGGGGGCCAGCACAGGGTTTACCAACGGCACTCAGCGGACACAATCAATACGCACTCTGGGGTCCGGGAGGCTACAGCGGCGATGTGGTGATCGCGATTGGTTTCTCCGAAGAACAGTTGCGAGAGATCTTCGACGAGGTCAATCCGGCAATGAGAGTGACAAGCCAATACGCAATTCCCGAAGAAGCGAATTTGACCATATATCTGTGCAGGAAACCTAGGAAAAAACTGCCAGATATATGGGCAAAGTTGACGTGGCTCGGATAGGCTGCCGGACAGAAATTCCTGCTAGATACAGTTGGCGACCAAGGCGCAAAGGCAAACATGCTCGTCACGAACTGGCCAGCATAGTTGAAGCAATGAGCCTGCTTATGGGCACAAGCCTGGGCCGCATGAGATTTAGCTTGGACGGTGAGGTCTCGGGAACTTGGACGTGGTTCAATTTGACTCCCGGGATCGCCTTGGCCTGCCAGCTTCTATCTTTATCCCGCCCGTTCTGCCGCTTCATCCGCGTCCTTGCAGACCTCTTCCCGAATAATCCGTTCTGTGGCTTCGTCGAGATAGGAGTGCAAGGCCTTCTGCAAGGCCAGGTATTCCGGCCAAAGCGTCCTCTCTACAAACGCCCGCGGCGCACGCACCACGACGGTCGTGTAACGCTGGCCCTTATAGCGATAAGGTTCTAGCCCGTGTCTCCGGCAAAGCGCTAGAAAGAGGCGTCTCTGCCATTGGTCCACTAGGGAAAACCTCGTCTCCGGCAAGGGTTGTGTTTTGAGCGCGGCGTCGAGCCCCTTCCGGATCCGCTCGATTGCGGCCGCCGCAGCCTGGCGCTCGCCTGCGGTCGCGGCACTCTCGAACAGCGCGGTAATCTTGCGCAACTTTTCGCGGAGCTGGGGTTCAGTGGTCACAGTAGCAGGATAGGACGGCCACCGGTGCGGAGACCCCAGTTGGTTTGTTTTGAGCGAAGCAGCTGGCCCCTCCTCCTCTAACTCACGGGAGTCTCAACCACTCCCGGAAAGGACTGTCATGCAGATTCTACATCGGATTCTCGGCTCCTTCCCACCGTACACCGGTGGCATAGCATCCCGTTAACCATGAGAAGGCCGATCCCTATCAAGAGTTTGTGCTTTCGCGGTGATTTTTCCATTTTTTCCGTTCAGTCAAGCCGGCCCCTGTCGCCACCCTTCCATCCGCACTCGGCGCTCCAACAAATTCTTGCTCGGTGCCAGTTTAATGTTCTCGTCTTCCGCTCGTGGCTGCCCGCTTCGCACCTCGGAGTCCAGAGAAGGCCAGCGAGCGACCGCAGCGGCATGTCGATGTCAGGCAGCAGGCGCGTCGCTTCCATTTCAATAGCTTCTAGATTTGGCGTTCGCGGCAAAGACCGGTTTTTCGGAAGCGATCACGGAGCTACTGATAGTTTTACCAGTCGTTCGAGGAGTGCTGTTGCTCCAAGATGTTGCGTCATTGAAATTGCAGTGTGGGAATGTGCTGCAAGCACCTTGTGTCCGTTTGACCTCCGTATGAAGGCGAGCCGGGTGTGACGATGCGCTTTGCTTCTTCTTTGATGATCCTCGCCGCGCTGCTGTTAGGAGTGGCGGTTGGCCTCGGTGCATACACATTTGCCTACGCCAAGGGATACGCGTATCTGACAAACGATCCTCAAGCTTGCACCAATTGTCACGTCATGCAGTCGCAATACGACGGGTGGATGAAGTCGAGTCATCACTCCGCAGCGACCTGCAATGACTGTCATACCCCTCACAACATCATCGGGAAATACGCCGTGAAGGCGAATGACGGCTTCTGGCATTCACTTTATTTCACGACTGGCCATTACCCAGACGTGATTGAGATTACGAAATTCAACCGGAAAGTAACCGAAGGGGCTTGCCGGCGCTGCCACGAAAACATCACCGCAGAGATTGCGGGAAATCCCGTGCACGGCGGCGCCGCAGGTCTCCAATGCATTCGCTGTCACAGCTCGGTGGGACATTCTTGAGACTCCCCACGCCTAAACGGCGGGGGATTCTTTGGAGTTACAAGCAATTGCTTCCTCGTCTCCAACGATGTTTCCTGCTTCACCGGCGCGCGCTTTGCCTTGTCAACGGGAGCCTTATATCCCCATGCCTCAAGGCAGGGGCTCTGCGGCTCTGGTTGTAGCCCGCCCGAGAACTGACACTCTTAGGACCGGAGGGATGATGAACACACCTACACTTGATGTCGAACCTCGCCGTTCGCGCAAGCTTCTAATCATCGTCATTGCCCTGGCGGCCGTGGCCACGCTGGCGGTCACCGCACTGCTCATAAATATCTTCGAACGCAAACAGGAAGCGAAGAATCCGTTCTACGAAGTGGTCGATCTGAATGACACCATCGACGATCCTGCGGTGTGGGCCAAAAACTTTCCATTCCAATATGATCTCTACAAACGGACGGTCGATATGCAGCGCACTAAGTACGGTGGCAGCGAAGCCATGCCGCATTCGCCCACCGAGGCCGATCCCCGCTCGGTGGTGGCACGGTCAAAGTTAGAGGAAGATCCGCGGCTCAAGACCATCTGGGCGGGCTACGCGTTTTCGGCAGACTACCGAGAGCGTCGCGGGCACGCCTACATGCTCGAAGATCAGACCTTCACCGAGCGACAGAAGTTCAATCCGCCGGCAATGTGCATCAACTGCCACGCCTCCTTGGTTACAACGTTTCTGAAGCTAGGCGACGGCGACCTGATGAAGGGATTCAACGTCATCAGCAACACACACATGACATACGCTCAGATTCGGCAGTATGTGAAACATCCGGTGGCCTGCATCGACTGCCATGATCCTCAGACCATGCAACTGCGTATCACACGTCCAGCGTTCATCGAAGGCATTCGGGCACTGAAGGCATCACAGGGTGTGCTGAACTATGATGTAAAAACAATGGCTACCCGTCAGGAGATGCGCTCCTATGTCTGCGGACAGTGTCACGTCACCTATTACTTCCAACCGTCGAATAAGCGACTAACCTATCCCTGGGCAAAGGGCCTGAAGGTGGAAGACGTCATCGCCGTCGAAGACGACGGGAAAATCAAAGAATGGGAACATCCAGACAGCGGCGCAGAGCTGATCAAAGCACGGCATCCCGAATTTGAAATGTGGAATCAAGGTGTTCACGCACGTTCTGGCGTGGCGTGCGCTGACTGTCATATGCCTTATATGCGGCAGGGTGGGTTGAAGATCAGCGATCACCAGATCAACAGCCCTCTCCTGAAAGTCAATCGCTCATGTCAGACCTGCCACCATTTCCCGGAAGAAGAACTGAAGGCCAGGGTGGAAGACATTCAAGACCGCTTCTTCGACCTGCGTAATACCGCGCTCGATGCGCTGGTTGACTTGATCAATGACATTAAAGCCCAAAAGGCCAAAGGAGCACCTGACGCGCAGTTAGCTGCCGCCCGCGCGTACCAACGAAACGGCCAGTTCATGATTGACTTTGTTATGTCGGAGAATTCCATGGGCTTCCACGCGCCGCAGGAGGCCCTCCGCATTCTGGGTGACGCGATCAACCTTTGCCGTCTGGGTCAGGTGATCCTCCATGGTGGGCCACCCCCAAGCCACAATCCACCAAACATTAAGAACGTGTCGCTTTCTTCGGAAGCGGCTTCCGCCACCACGACGCCCACAAAATGAACAGGCTGCCTTGCTTCATAACCCGTTGGGCGCTACCTCGCGGGTGCCACGGGGTCGGCGATACTCGCCGAGCTGTGGTGTGTGCGTTTCTGCCACTCTGTCAATTGTGTTAGTACGGACTCGAGCCAAACGTGACCTAATGTGGAGCACCGGACAAAAATTAAGACGGAGCAGCAGCTGCAAAACCAGAAAGTGACTTCTCAGGAGTTTGACTGACGCGCGAGAAGTGTAATCCTGGCGCGTCGAAAAGAAATCAGATCAGCCGGCCGGAAGTCCATCCCTTGCGCCAAAATGAATTGCGGGTAGCCGAGCCCGCACCCATGGGGCCAGGACTTTTGTGCCACCGGCCTACAGACTTAGGAGAAGTGTAGAGTGGCGTGGGCTTTTCGAAATGTGACTCTCTGATGTGTCCCTTTGTCGATTTAAAGTGTTTGTCGGCACCCGCACCCATGGCGCCAGGACCGGTGTGCCACCACCAGTCCTGAGCTGAGGCCGCGCGAACAAAGCCGACAGTAAACACGAGCACGGCGCAGAAACCGAAAACGAATTGCTTCATTGGTTGCCTCTAAGCGGTCTTAATTATAGAAGAGCCGCCAACGCGGAAAGTGAGCCAGCTCATGGCGCCCACAGGAGTCTCCACGTGGAGGCAGCATGCGTCGCCGTATCATTCCATGGAACTGTCACTAGTTACAGGGAGGAGGCGAGCGAAGCCCTGTGGCCTGAGAAATTCGATGCGATTCAGGACTTCACAGCGAAGATTATTCGGATTACCTTTTTGGGAAATTAAGCCAAGGTGTATACATCAAGTACATCTTTCGGCTCTTCTACTTTCCATTCGTTCCTGCTATATTCACTCAAGCCCTCATGCGAAAAACTGGGATTGGTTTGCTGGTGGCAGCATACGTCCTGGCCCTCTGCACCTGGCTGGCCGCGCCGGCCTATGCCCGTGTGAACGCGCAACCCGGCCCACCCATCCTCGCGGAATACGCGGGTCCTTGGCCTGTGTTCGTGGCCTGCGGCCTTACGCTCAATGGCCTTGTATTGGCGCTCATTCCCGTTCGCCGCGGCGAAAAGTGGGCCATCTGGCTCTCCACTGTATCTGCTCATTCTCCTGGCGACTCGCATCGCCACCGACCCACGCTGTTTGGTGGTGCTCGATCCGCACCAGCATGGCGCTCATACCTTCATGATCTCCATGGTTCTTGGTTTGGTCAGCCTCACGTTGGCCGCACCGCAACGTTCCAAGCCCGGTCACTCTGGTGCTGCCGTTCAAAGTAAAGGATATCGAAAAGAAAAACGTCATCCTCAAACGTTTCGTCTACAGCTCTCAAGTACGTCGGACGTTTCGACGCCGGAGTCAGCCTTCACGGAAAATGTCAGTTCCCACGGTATGCGCGTACGAACAGTCCGTTTTTGGGAGCCGGGTAGCCAAGCCCTTATCAAATCCCCTGTTCGCGAGCTTTGGGCGGGTGCGAGAATCGTCTATTGCCGTTCACTCTCCTATAATTCCTTTGCGTTAGGATTGGAGCTTCTGACCGCAGCCCGAAAAGACAAGATATGATCCCTGCGTGCCCCTCCGAAAACGATCCTCGCTCCTGATTTCTCCTCGAAACTCGGACTGCCCGCGACTTAGCAGGCCTCGCCAGCACCGCAAGCGACAAGGTGCGACTTCGTCCCATTCATTGTTTTGTCACGGAACTAAGCACCGGTGAAGATTGCCCAAAGGTTTCCGACGGGGCGCGGTACAGAACGTGAAACGCGAGGAACATCGCGGCGATCACCGGAAACACGAACAAGCTGGCCTCGGGCCCGAGCTTTCCTCCGGTAAGCCAGTCCGCGCCGTGGAACGTGGCGGTCAGCAAGCGGTCCGGGGCCAGCCGCCCGCCGTTCGGCCCGGAGTAGACAAAGATAGCCCCGAAATCGAATGCGGCGTGGAACCCGATGGCGAATCGCAAATCGCCGGTGCGGCGAAGCGTCAGGCAAATAAGTAACGCGAGTAGACCTGTCGAAGCCCAGTCGGGCCAGCGCTCGTACGGCTTGCTGAAATAGTGAAGCGCGCCGAAAAGAAATGAAATCAGAATCGCCGCGGGCCAGAACCCCATTCCTTGCGCCAAAATGAATTGCGGGTAGCCGCGGAATAGATATTCTTCCGCAAAGCCGATCGCGAGCGAAGCCAGCAGCCAAAGCAGCGTCGCGCGCCGAAGAGCCGCTCCATGAAGCGCCAGCGAGCCGGCCGAATAGCCGCCCGCGAGAAAAATCAGCAGAATCAAAGCAGAGACGCCAGCATATCCGAAGACTGCGCCTTCCCAGAACCTCCGCCCGAAGGCGTTCTTTCCCGGCAAGCCGTAGCTGGAAAGCTTGCGGTGCTCCCAGCGCGCCATGATCCACGTAGCGATTACGACGGCGATGAGAGTAATCGCGTCCCCGACCAGAAACACCATGGCGTACAAGCCTTCCGGCTCGACAATGCCGCGTGCTTTCAAGATCAGCACTACAACTTCCTGGAAGGCGGCCTCGAAGGCGATGACGATGGCCAGAAAGATCAGCAGGCGCCAGCCCGAGCGCAGCCCGATTGGTCCGACGAAAATCTCCTGTGCTCGCATTGAGGGGCATACCTCCGCGACGCGCTACGATAGCGCAGGAGAATGCGGGTTGCCACCGAGAGCTGCTGCAGCCACTGTGCTAAGTCGGCGTACGGGTAGACGGTCGCAAGCGGCTCCTTGTTCCATGCGCGAGCCGACCTGTTCGCATTTCAAGAGATCGCATGCCTTGGCTGTAACGGACATGTGTGACAGGCTGACCAGTACTTAAGTTACCGAAGAGACGACTTCGATTAATCGGGACCCCGACGTTACTTGGGGCCTCTTCAGGCCTAGCAAATTGCGGCGCAACTGGTCTTTCGCCCGGAAGATCATGATCTTGACCGCAGGAAGCCCCCGGTTCAGGGTGCGCGCAATCTCGGAGTAAGTCATTCGCTTGTAGTAGCGCAATAAAAGTGGAACCTTATATTTTTCCGGCAAGCGAATCAGCTGTTCCCTCACCTGGCGACGTTCTTCGCTACGCAGAATCTGGGACAGTGGCGAAGGAGTCGAATTGTCGGGGACTTCAGTAAGGTCGGTTCCCCCCACACACGAATTCAACTCGCGCTTTTTCCGTCGCAGCTTATCGATGCAATGCCGACCTGCCACCTGCGAGACCCAAGGCCTGAAGGGTAACGCCTGGTCTTTTGTCCCCAGAACCCTGTGCAGCTTCAAAAAAACCTCTGCCGCTGCGTCTTCAGCATCTTCCGGGGACCGAAAGAACCGTCGACAGACCCGCAAAACGTGGCGATGGTGCGCCGTGTAGATTGTGCTTAATGCTTCGGGGGAGGTTTGCAGGGCTTGGTTCAAGGCCGCGCCGAGCCCAGTTTCTTCCAAGTGGAGTGAAGCGGATCCTGTTGCCATCGCTCGTCCTGCGTCTTTGAATTTGGGCACACCACCAGGTTCCCGCTCGCACCATATAATTGCTTGGGCGCTCGCGGTGTTGCCCGGTTCAGCTATTTGGAATCATTTCCTCTCCGGTCGCCTTTCTTCGGTCGCGCGACCGAAATCGGCCTACGGCGAGGCGCCAAAAAATACTTGCTGCCAGAACGGGCGTGCTCATTCATGATTCCCCCGCGGCGGCGGACAACCAGGAGTGTCAAGTCATCACCCGGCGGGCACTCGCCGGCGAAGTCGAGTACCGCCGCAAGTGTGGAGAACAGGGCTTGGTTTGCGCTCGCACCTCTAGCCGCTCCTGCTGCGGCCGAAAGGCGATCCATCCCAAACTCCTCGTCTCCGGAATTCCGGCACTCGGTTACGCCGTCGGAGAAAGCGATCAACATGTCGCCCGGATTCAGTCGGACTTTTCCAGAGTGGAACTCGGCCCTTGGTAGCGCACCCAGCATTGGGCCACCAATTTCCAGCCGTTCCACTGCCGTGTCCTGCCTAATCAGCAGCGGGGCGGGCAGCCCAGCGTTGCAGTACGCAAGTTCGTTCCCTTGCCGATCGAGTCGGGCAAAGAACAGCGCTGTCATAGGCCGCTCATCTTGATCCTGGCAGAGCTCCCGGTTGACCTCGGCAACAGCATCCGCTGCGTCCGAGTGCGATCGTGCACAGCGCTGGATCAAGCCGAGCAAATGGGTCTGCCAAATTCCCGCGGTCAAACCTTTGCCGGCGATGTCGCCCACTGCCAATCCGAGGACGGGGTCGAGTTCCATCACTTTGAAAAAATCTCCCGAAAGATGACGGACGGGAAAAATTTCGCCGGCGATCTCGAACTCGCCCGAGGTGAGCTCGCGTGGGGCGCAGAGCCTGCGTTGCACCTGAGCGGCTTCATAAATGGCTTGTTGCAGCTTTGCTTGTTCGCGACGCACCGCATCCAGTTCCTCTTTGACCGCCTGGATGTTCTCCGCAGGCTTTCTTCCCCTAGCGAGCATACCTTGACCGCTTTTCGCTTCGGTCGCGCGTGTCGTTGCCTGCGCCAGGTAGTTCCCGAGCGCGTTTCGCCCCATGTCTGGCGTCTTCTCGATTAGCCCAGCCATGCTCGCCTCATCCAACGAATTTGTAGCCCACTCCGTGCACCGTCAGAAAGAAACGCGGCTGGTCGGGAACGGGTTCGAGTTTCTGGCGTATCCGCACAATAAAAGCGTCCACCGTGCGCGTCGTTGGAAAATTCTCGTAGCCCCAGACCTCGTCAAGCAGCCTGTCGCGGCTCATCGTTTCCCCGGAATGACATAGGAAATGCTTCAGCAGCTCAAACTCTTTGCTCGAAAAATCCACAGGCTTGCCGCCACGCAGGACCTGGTAGCTGCGCAAGTCCACCTCGACATCGCCGAAGGCATAGCGATCCTGCTCTTTCGGGAGCGTTTGCGCCCGACGCAGAACAGCCTTCACGCGAGCCAGCAGTTCCCGGATCGAAAAGGGCTTGGTGACGTAGTCGTCGGCACCGAGCTCGAGGCCTACAACCTTATCCACTTCCTGGCCACGCGCCGTAAGCATGATGATGGGAATCGACGGGCGCTTAGCCTTCAGCTGTTTGCAGACCTCCAGGCCGCTCATCCGCGGCATCATCACGTCGAGCACGATGAGGTCCGGGGAATCCTTCAGCGCCCGCTCGAGTCCTTCCACGCCATCGACCGCTGTGATCACTTGAAAGCCCTCGTACTCGAAATTATCGCGTAGCCCCGCGACCATAAGCGGCTCGTCCTCGACGATCAGAATTTTCGTTGTCCCCATGACCACTTCCTTGTGCTCTCCCCGGACCATGGCGTCACTTCCACTCCAAAGCCTTCATGCCATTGCGTCCCCAGGCTGCGTCGGGGAATCCAAAGGCAATGCGATCGTGAACTTGCTGCCTTTCTCGGGTGCGCTTTCCACCAGCACGTCCCCGCCGTGCGCCCGCGCAATGTGCCGCACCAGGGATAGACCCAGCCCCGATCCTTTGATGTTGTGTACCAGAGCGTCTCCACACCGGTAAAACTTCTCGAAGATTTTCTCCTGCTCGTTCTTCGGGATGCCAATCCCGCGATCCTGGACCTCCAGATTTACGCGGCTGTTCGAACGGTACAGACTCACGCCGATGTATTTCCGGTCCTTGGAGTACTTCAGGGCGTTGTTCAGGAGGTTGAGAAGCGAACCCGCGATCGCTTCGCGGTCCACGATTACCGGTGGAATGTCGCCGGAAATGTTCTCCTCGAAGGCAAATCCATTTTGTTGGATTTGAAAGCGGTAGGACTCCAAAGTCGAATGAACCAGTTCGGCGAGGTTGGTTTCCTTGAACTCGTATTCCTTGCGTCCCGCCTCAATTCGGGAGAAGTCCAGGATGTTGTTAATGAGTGCCGTCAGGCGCTCGCTCTCCTCTCGTATGATGCGGAAGTACTCTTGATATTTGTCCTTGGCCATAAGCCGCCCGAGCTCCAAGGTCTCGGCATACAGCCGGATCAGGGCCAGGGGCGTCCGCAGTTCATGTGAGACGTTGGCCACAAAATCGGACTTCAGTCTGGCCAGCGTCATTTCCCTCGAAAGGTTGCGATAGGTGAGCCAGACACCGCCAGCCATCAGCAGAGATAGCGCGCCGAGCACGATGTAGTTGTATCGGAGGAACTTGGTTCCCAGGTCGGCGACCGTTGTGCCTTGGTACTTGATCGCCACGTGCAATCGAGGAAAAACGTCGGTGAAGGCGCGCTCCATCTCCGGCTTGCCCCCGTCCCAGTTTGCAGAAGCCACCCAGGGAGTGGAATCCTTCGGGGGATGGATCATCATGACCGGGGGATTGGCATCGCCCCGCAACACAATACTCTTGCTGGTCAGTACGTCCTTCATCATGGCGGGCAGGAAGCTTTTGCGCAGGTAGTCGCCGTCAAAAGCAACCATCCCCAGGGTTACGCGATCCTTGGCCACACCTGGGGGAATAAAATAAGCAAAATTCCAGTACGTTTGCTGATTTTCGGCGCCCGTCCACCACCCCTCGAAGCCCACCGGACGTTCTTCTTTCTCCGCCGCGGTTCGAACGCCTTCCACCATCTTGGAGGCTTCCAAAGGCAGCCAGGACGCCACGCCCTTGATCTCTTCCTGTGTGAGTGCGCAAAAAACCTCATCCTGTTCGTGGCCCGGCTGCAGGCGAGTCAACAGCAGATTATTCTTCTTATCGTACAAGCCCGCAAACCGATACTCAGGATGCTCCAGAAGTATCCGCCTGAGCCCGGTCTTGATTTTGGAGTCGCCGTCGTCGGGGTTTGGGAACTCTTTACGGACGGGCGTGAGCAAGTCGTTCGCCCTCTCCAAGCTTTTCTTTTCCGCGATCCTCAGCACGTGGGAAAAGTCGCGCTCGAAGGCAGCTTGGACGGCCTCCGAGCGCTGGATATGCTTCAGATTCCAGATGCTGAAGCCCATCAAGGCTGCCGCAGGGAGCACGATAGCCAGCTCCAGCGTCAGGAGCGTTCTCGTGCGTTCTGTCAGTCGCAACTTCTTGGACATTCTGGAGCCTCGCCAGATTTTTCTCGCCCTTACGAGGAAAAGACTATAAAGACATCTTCGGACAAGTTGTCAACCCATCGCAAATGATTGTAAAAAGTTGTGAAAGACGCATTAGCTTCTTTTTTTCAGTCACTTAGCAAGTATTGACCCGACCCTTTTTTTTGACACATGTTCTCGAGTTGAATCCGGGAACATCGGGAACAGTTGGGCCCAAAGCAGAGGAAAAAATCGGCTAGATACGCGAGCGTAAAGGCAAGCCAAGCAACGAGATAGAAAACCACGACCGGTCCGATGAAATTCATCTACCTGTATCTGCCAAACGCTGTACTCTTGGCCGTCATTCTGCAACTCGTCCTCAACATCCCCGTTCTTTAGCCTTAACGGTCAGGCGCTGCCGGTCCCAACTCATTCTTATGGACTTCAGACTCCTCCGTCGAACAGGCACTCGCCTGACTCGCCTGATCAAAAATGAGAGTCCACTGTTTGCTTATCGAGTACAAAATCCTTGAGTGAAACGTCTGGAAGCTCAAAGTCAGTATGAAAATGGCTTAAGGGAGTTGCGGTCAGCATCAGAGCACCGCTGATCGGCCGCGAGATGCCATAAACCCCATTGAATGTAAGGACTAGCGGGCTAACTTCTAATTCGGCAGGGTAGGGAGAATAAGATCCTCCGATCGGGAGCGCCTCGTTGAACTTACGAATCTCACTTTCCCCGAGAATAGCTTTGCAAAAGTCGACGGGCTGCCGGAAGGGAGCTTGGCAGAATAAGACCCACTCGTGCATATTATCAGGCAAGAAAGAGCAACGCCCAATCCCAGGTACTTCCATGGATTTTGCACCAGCTGGAATCAGAGTTGCCCTCGAATTCCCTAATAATGTCAGATAAGCGGAAGTTCTCACAGTCACCGTGGTACGTCTTAACTTCTGGAATACCGCTTCGTCGATATGGACCTTCATCCAAAGCTGGCCATTTCTGTCAGAAAACATCAGACTGCGCCAGGTCGTGTTCAGGCTGTTACCGTCGGGAGTCCGAACCTTCACCGCCAAATGATCTGCGATTAGATCCAGATCCTGCGGAATTCCCGTAGCTCGAAGTGGGAAGTCCAATTCCACGGTATTCGCTTCGCCATCAGTCACCAGACTATTGCGATCCTGTCCGTCCTGTCTGCTCAGGTCCAACCCGAGGACCACAGAAGCTGGCAACGCTTGCCGATGAGTCAGCGCCAACTGCGCGGCATACGCCGTCGGGCGTGGGAAAAAAGACGGGACCACTAACGCGAGAGGCAACGCGCAGATGGCGATTCCGCGAGCGAGCGTCGTCCGCCGGTGCAGGTACTGAATCCGCAGAATCAGAAATGTCCCCACGACCACCACCACGATCATGGCGGAAATCGGAATCCATTCCCCGTGGCCGTAAAGGCCGAAAACGGGCAGCCTACCGACAAAGGCGATGATGAAGTAAAGGACTGGAATCATAACCAGAAGAAGCAGGAACTGCTTCAAATTCTCCGTGACAGTCGCCAATGCCAAGAACGGAAGGAACCAGACGAGAAGGAGCAGCAACTGGCGGACGAGCAATCCGGGCAAATAGGACCAAGCCTTGAAGCCGTGAGCGGCAAGGATGACACAGTCGGCTAAGAGCATCGGCAGGTTCAGGAACACCAGCACGAAGAGAACCTTAGCGGCCAAAAGACTCCCACGACGATATGGGCGTGTGAGCCAGAACTGGCGATCGCCCGAAATGGGCTCTCCATGAACAACGGCAGCGATCAGGTACCACCAGGCCAGCGGCAATAGCAGGCGGTAAATAGCGTCCAGCCGATCGATGGGAAGCGCATACGCGGTCAAGACGGGTCGGCTACGAGCGCCGAGGTAGGCGAAGGCTGCGATCATGGTTGTAACGACGAGAATTTCTTTCCACAAGTGTCGAGAGTCCTTTTTGAAGATGTGGAGAGTGTGCCGCATCGAAGGCTCCTTTCAGGCGGTCCCGCTCGAGGACCTCGCAACGGCCGTGAAGATAGCGCGCAACGACATCGGAGTGAATGAAACGTTGCGCGAGCCGACGAAGCGCCGGTTGATTTCCGTAGGCGTACTTTCGCTATCAAAACGCGTTTCAATGAAACGTACTACAGCGGATGACGATTCACGGCAAATCCAGTTCTTCGGCCAGTCGACGGGCATGCGAGGCGTGGCTCCCAAAGTAACCTCCACTTCGCGAAAGCGTTCAACCAAGAACGAGATTTCTTCTGAGAAACACAGGCAACCGCGGTCGAGATAGCCGACATGGCTGACAAAACTCTCGAGGTCATGGAGATCGTGCGACGAAATAACAACCGTGGCTCCCTCAACGCGCTGCAGCAAAGTTTGAACCAGCTGGTCACGCACAACCGAATCGAGACCTGCAAATGGTTCGTCCAGCACGATAAGCCTCGGTCGATAGGTGAGCGAAGACACGACCGCTAGCTTCATGCGCGCGCCTCGCGATAGAGTTTTGATTTTCTGATCGAGCGGCAGGGCCAAGTCGCGTGCCGTTTCATACGCCACTCCGTCATCCCAAGTGGGGTAAAACGGCCTGAGATAAGAAAGAAGATAGCGGCCGGTCATCCAGTCCGGCATATCCTGGTTTTCCGACACGTAACCGATAACGGCCAAATCGCAGTAACGGAGTTTCTCGGACGCAACGCCGAGGACTTCGCAATTTCCACTAGTGGGTCTGAGAACATTCATGAGCAGTTTAAGTGTGGTTGTCTTACCCGCCCCGTTGGGGCCCACAAGAGCATAGATCGCACCTTCCGGGACCTTGAGGTTCAACCCATTCAGGGCTTGGACACGGCCGAATCGCTTCGACAACTCCTCGGTTTTTATGGCGTAACTCATACACTTGTGCGCTCTTCTTCCTTTGAAAAAGAAACATGAGGTTCATTTCTGCCACCGAGTCTCTTCCAGTGCTTCTGAACGGCAGCCAGAACGGAATCGAGATCAACACCGCAGCGCTTGGCTTCGACAACGAGTTGCTCGATTTCCTGACCGAGCAACTGGGCACGTTCCCTGGGACTGGAAGGAGGCCGGGCTGCCACTGCCGTACCCGTTCCTGGGTGAACCTCAAGGACCCCTTCGTTGACCAATTGGGTGATGACCTTGTGGGCCGTATTTGGATTGATCTTCAATTCCTTGCTAAGGACACGCACGGAAGGGAAGGGATCCCCCGTACGCATCTGACCAGACACAACGGCTTTTTTCGCAGCGTAGACGACCTGGTCGCAGAGGGGAGCTCCGGGGCGAAAAGATATTTGAAATGGGATCATTTGTCATGACTGTATTACTACAGCTAGTACAGTCTGTCAATGCCTGCGTCGCATGCCTGCCTACTTGCAAACCGAAAAACGTTTCAGCTCGGTGCGCGAACGTCCGCCCACGAACGGACCAGGCTCCACCTGGCGAACCGGTTAGGCCGAGAAATCGCCTTTGCTCGTCAGTCTCAAGCCTCGTCGAGCGTCCATAGTTTTTGAGGAGACATCCTTATTACGACCGACGCCATCTTTGGCAAATATTCCAAATTGTAGCGGCACTCCGAACGGCACAATAGGCGACTACAAGTGATCCAACAAATTGGAGAAATGCGACTAGTTTAGGCATGGGCTGGGGCCTCGCACCGAGATTGAAAACCTAATTTTTCCAGATACTCTTCGAAAAATCGGTGAAAAGGTGTCGTGCGCAGCAACGTCATAGCGCTGATACGCCGTGATTTCCGCTTATTGCATGCAGGCTATCGAAATGGCTTGTGTAGCGCCATAGTACAGCCGTACCGGAGGCGCCAGGCACCTACCGCATTGGAGCCGTCAGGCATGGAGATAATAAGGCTTCTTAGAAGGCGATGACCTCACTAGCGATGAGCGGCGCGCCTTGCAGGACGCGTTGTTAACGTCCTGGGGATCTGCCGAGGCAGGCGGTCTCCAGCCTGCGTCGCGAATTCTCGACGAACTGCGGCGGCGGCGGTGAGCCTGCAGGTGCTCAGACAACGAACACTTCGACCCTGCAAACCACGATCCAGCTCAGTCAGGCTCTGATGAGCATCCTGCCCGAGCCCCTCATTGATCCCACAACCGATCCGCCCGGAACCTTTACAAACGTAATACCCCGGGAGTTCGATCCGGGAAAAACAAACTTGTCCAGGCGAGTTGGCTCAGCGCAATAGGCTGCCCTACGCAGGCCACGATCGCGCTTCCAAATGCGGACTTCACCGGCGTTGGCGGCTCCTCAACTTATACCGATCCCGCGTGCTCAAGCGGCGATCTGAATGACCAGCGGAACCAGGGTCTCCTGCTCGTGAAGACTGGCCCGACCGTAAATTTTGCAGCCGCGACAGCCGATCTCATCAACATTAAGGGCATTACCCTGACTGAACTCGGCTATGACATCAGGAAGTTCGGCCCCGGTACGCACAGCGGTCCCCAAGGATCGCATTGCGGCGCGGGCGCGCCTCGCTTCAACGTCAGCACTTCTATCGGGTTCTTCTTCCTTGGCTGCAGCTCACCTCCGCCCAACATGGAGACTCTTGGAGACGGTTGGCTAAGGCTGCGCTGGAACCCCCCGATGGGTTTCGGGGCTGCATGCGGTCCAACATTCGGCCCCTGCCCCATTACGGGCACGGTGCAGAGGATTCAGATCGTCTTCGACGAGGGATATCTGACGCCAACGACGACGTTTCCCCTACCTTTTGTAAATACAGGAGGGGGTCCAGATGAGTTCGGAGCTGCGATCCTCGACAATATTGATGTGAACGGAACCCTGGTCGGACGTGGTCCCGTGAGCGCCAACTAGCTTAGAGCAACTCGACTACTGGGGCGCCTTGTCCGGCCAGGGCTCAAACCCGGCACGTCGCGCGGCATCCCACAGTTGCTTGTCGTAGGTCGCCAGTCTGACCGCGGTCCCTAGAGACTCCTGAAACAGAACTGCCGAGGCGAGTTGGATCGCATCATAACCGCGGAGTCCATACTCCCAGGCCAGCGTCTCGGCGCGCGACACGAGCGCCTCCGTGACAGGGACGCGGGCGATGTCAGGCCATTGTGCGGCGAAAGCGCGCTGGGCTTGTCGCGCTTCGTCCTCCTCCAAGAGTTTCGCGCGCACCGCCTTGGTGAGCGCCGCCGCGACCTCCGCTCGGCTAATCAGAGACGTGGCGACAACGTCGGCGCGTGCCGCGAAGTCGAGCGTCTCGCGCGATCCCCGCTCCTTGACATGACGCTTCACCAAAGCACTGGCGTCGAGGTACGCAATCACTCGCGATTCTCGCTGACCAGATCAGCGACCGTGCGCCGCCCTCGTAGCCGTGCGACGGGCTTCGTCCGGGGCAATCGCCGGCCGCTCCACTGAATGCCACCGGCGCTCTTGAGCGCCGCCAGGCGTTCACGCACTGGCGTGGCCTCGGGGATGAGGCGGGCGACAACGCGTCCGCGTTGTGTGACCACGATCGTCTGGCCCTCCCTGACTTCGCGCACGCACTCGCTCAATTTCGACTTGAGCTCACGGATACCGATTCGACGTTCAGCCATGGTCAACCCTAGGGTGCTTTCAGCAGCACGTTGCCTTGAGGCTACATTGTATCACATGTGACTACATCTGCGGCCCAGCGAGCCGCTCGCACGATGGCGCAAGTGAAGCTAGGTATCTAAGTTTCTCCACGTGCGGTGCACGCTTATTGGCCTTCCCAGCAGGACAACTGGAGGACGTTGGTCCACAATCACACCTAGCTACTTTTTGCGCCGTTGGTGGTTGCGGAGCGATCTGTTGCATGAATCGAACGCCTTTGATGTGTCATGGGTGGCTGTGGCCTTCTCAGAAATTCGACTGTGGGGCCGACGGTCATGCCGCGCTGACTCTCAAAACTGGATTTGCGCAAAGAGAAGAAAGGCCTTTAAATACTCCGATCGCCTTATGGAACGCAGAAGAGACTTTTTGAAATGCGCAGCAGTCCTGGGCGCTCGGACGGTGTTCAGTTCGCCCTTCCCGAAGCTGCAGGTGCAGGCTCAACCGGGCACACCCGCCGAGGTAAACGAACGTGCTTACTGGCTTGCTGTGCTCGAGAGACTGGCCAAGCCGGTGCTTGAAAACCTGGCCCGGGGCGAGCTGAAGAAGAGAATGCCTGTGGAGTCAGCGAATCCCGATCGAAGGAAATATACGCATCTGGAGGCTCTTGGCCGGTTGCTTGCCGGAATCGCGCCTTGGCTCGCAGCCGGGGGACTGAATGAATCCGAAGCGAAGCAGCAGCAGAGGTTCGTCAGTTGGGCCCAGGCATCTCTTGACGCTGCCACGGATCCTAAGTCGGCTGACTTCATGAATTTTCACGACGGCTCCCAGCCCCTAGTGGACGCGGCGTTTCTAGCGCAGGGAATTCTTCGAGCGCCGCAGATTTTGTGGTTTGGACTGGATATGCGGGTGCGCAAACAGTTGATCGCTGCGCTCCGGTCCTCCCGTGTCATTCCCACTCCGGACAAAAATAATTGGGTGCTGTTTGCCGCGATGATTGAAGCCGCTTTGCAAACCATGGGCGAGAACACCGTCGAAGAGCGGCTGGAAGCTCCTGTGCGCCGGATGCTGCGTTGGTATGTCGGAGATGGCGCGTATGGGGACGGAGAATTCTTTCACTTCGATTATTACAACAGTTTCGTGATTCACCCCATGCTGCTGGACGTGCTTGCCGTCGTGAAACAGAAGGACCGCGAATTGGAGGGCGCCTATGCAATGGAATTGCAGCGGGCGCGGCGCTACGCGGACATCTTGGAGCGGCTGATTGCCCCTGACGGTACATTCCCGTCGATGGGTCGTTCCACCACGTACCGGTTTGGCGCTTTTCATGCTCTTGCTCAAGTTAGCCTGATGCGCGAATTGCCCGAACACCTGAAGCCGGAACAGGTCCGCTGCGGCATGTCTGCCGTCATCTTCAAAATGATCGGGGCGCCGGGAACCTTTGATGATGGGGGCTGGCTGACAATCGGCTTTTGCGGACACCAGCCATCGCTAGCGGAAAGTTACATCTCCACGGGAAGTCTTTATCTCTGCGCCACGGCCCTGTTGCCTTTGGGCTTGTCCCCTTCCGATGCCTTCTGGAGCGCTCCGGCCATGCCTTGGACTTCCCAGCGTATTTGGTCCGGCCAAGCCCTTCCTGCGGACCACGCTCTCGTCGAGCCATCAGCCACGCGTGAGCGTTCTTCATGAATCCTGCTCGACTGGACTTGGGAGGCAGCAATCGCGTGGTGTTGACCTAGGTGAGGACCTCTCGGGGACAACGAAGAAGTTGGGGATCAACCGTAACGCGGTGGATTATCACCTAAAATAGTGTCTGGAGGTAGTCTTCATCTCTTTCGCTATGGCTGCGATGCTGCGTCCCTGGTATTTGGCATTTTCCGGGTTTTGCGCGTTCACCAGAATGATGTTTTCCAACCGCCCGAAGCCTCGACGATGCTCCACCATCCTGGCGAGCCCTTACGAATCTCCTTTTTCAACCGGACCCGGATCGCCGGGTCGGCTAGCCTCTTGAGAAGTTGCTCCTTACCACCCTCGTGTGCCCACGACGGAATAGCCGCTTCCAGCCCTGTTCCTCCGGCAGTGTAAACATACAAATCGGCTGCCGCATCAACTCCGCGCGCCCGCGCCGCCTCGATATGGCGTCCGGCTTCCTTCATCAACTTGCCCCAGCCTGGGCTGTAAGCCGCCTTGAAATGAAACACCTCGCCGGGAAGCCCGCCCCTCTCGGCAATCTGGATCAGTTCATCCACGGACTGCACCAGCTCTTTCCCTTCACCGCGCATGTGGCTGGCATAAATACCGCCATACTTGGCTGCGACCTTGGCCATTTCGATCAGTTCGTCGGTCGTCGCGTAACTGCTAGGCGGATAGATCAGGGCGGTGGTCATGCCCATCGCGCCGTTTTGCATCGCCGCTTCGAGAATCGTTTTCATCTTCGCGAGTTCTTCCCCGTTGGGCTTGCGTGCATCGTAGTTGAGCACGGCCACTCGGGCCTGCGTTTCCGAAAAATAGGTTCCGAAATTCAGGCTGATGCCGTTTTTCTCAAGCTCAGCCCAATACTCGCGCAACTTGTCAGCAGGCACGGGCGTACCGCCTTCGCCTCCGATGGCCGTGGTCACGCCCTCCATCAACTTGTTCTCCGCCAAGCCGTTTTTTGGAAGCACGGGTCCGGATTGGTCCATCATGTCAATCCAGCCGGGCGAAACGTACCGGCCGCGCGCATCGATTTCGGTCTTGCCGCTTGCCTCGACCTTTCCAATTTTCGCGAAGCGCCCGTCTTTGATCGCCACGTCCGCGAATACGCACGGGTTTCCCGCTCCGTCCAGCACGCGCCCGCCTCGAATCACGATGTCATACTCGGAATCCGCTCTGTTTTTCTGTGCCGAGCCAACCTCCGGGGAAACGCACACACTTATACCGGCCACGCATGCAGCAAGGTTTTTTTCGATTCATGACCAGTCCTCTCAATGTAGGCTCCGGGAGCAGACGTTCTAACGATTCCCAGGTCCCTGCTTTATTCCCGGTACCAGCGGAATCCGCTGCGCTGCTCCTCGGCGGCCTTCTTCAACAGGGTCAGGCTTCGCCTTCGATCATGGTGACCGCACGCCGTCAGGACAGCGTTCAGGAGGCACATGGGTGCCGTATAGGAGGCCCCGAAGGAGGGCGTTTCAACGGAAACGAGGAAGCACTGATGGGCAAAGCGCGTGATAGGCGAAATTAGCGTATCTGCGATCCCAACACAGTAGGCTCCATTCACCCTGGCTTGCCGCAGCCCCTCGACCGTCTGTCTCAGGCCCCGGCGGAAGCTGATCGCGATCACTATGTCGCCCCTACCAGCGGACTGCGTCAAGTGCAGCGCATCCCCTGTGGATGTCGCGGTCATCGCGGGCAAGCCTAGCAGGATCAAATGATAGTGAGTGAAGAAAGCATGCGAGGCTCGCGGCCAGGTCCCCGCCCAAAATGATGATTCTTCTCATGCCGCGAATTTTCTTTGCCAGCGCTGCAATTCGTTCGGCATCCAGGCCATTGCGAAACCTCTGCAGATTATGCAGGTCTCGGTCGACCGCCTCGCGCACACGTGCCGAAAGGCTCGACCCCTTGGTTTTGCTGGTTTGCAGTGTGTCGAGCGAGGTGGCTTGGGAGACCGAAAGCTCGTGCAGGTAGTGCTGGAACTCACGGTAATTTGAAAATCCCAATTTCATCGTGACTCGCACCGCAGTGGCCGGGTCCACGCCCAATCTGCGGGCCAGCTGCCGGGCGCTCAGAAGCACGTAGCCTCGGGGATTCTCGAGCACTGGCCGAAATAGTTTCCGGCGTCCGGAGCTAAGCTGGGCAAACGTTTTGGGTAAGTCAGGAGGTTGTGCTGTCCGCTTCCGCGGGGAAGTGTCATTGAGTTTACGAGCCATTTCTGCCCACTTCTATCCGAAATGCATCGGAGTGTCAACGCTTGCAACAGACGTTGCACTGTGTCGGCCAGATGTTCTCATTTGTGCGCAACAGGCGTTGCACTTTCTGGTCAATGCAGCCAATCAAATAAATTGGCTTGACAGAATTGACCGTATTCCTTAGAGTTCCGCTCATTCGAGGGCCAAATCTGATGTGCAGCATTTGTTGCATGCTCTGCTTCGCTATTGGACTCTGCATGCAACATACCGTGCATGAATCTGCAATCTAACACTGGGAGGTTTCCATGGGTAGCGCGGACTTCTTTATGCGCCATCGTGCTTTGCCTTGGCCGGTCCCTTCAATAAGACTCCGCATCTGGTTCGTCACCGTTGTTCTAGGCGCAATCACTCTTCAGATACCCGGGCTGCGCGCTCAGACAACGTCAACCACTGAAGGAATCGTTGCCGACCAGCAAGGGCTACCCGTGGCTGGGGCCGAGATACACGTCCTTAACAGCGGCATGGGGATTGACCGAAGTGCCAAAAGCGAAAGTGATGGCACGTACAGAGTGTTAGGGCTGCTCGCCGGGACATACACGGTCACCGTCTTCAAGACGGGTTTTGTGCCTACGACCGTCCGAAACCTAGAAGTGACCGTCAACCAAACAGTTACTCTGAATCTGTCCCTCAAGCTCGGAGGGCAGACGGAAAAGGTGGAAGTCTCCGGTGTAGCTCCGTTGCTGGAAAGCACGACGTCGTCCTCCGGCACCACGATCCTGCCCCAGCAAATCGAACAGATGCCGATCAACGGCCGGAATTACTTGGATCTCTTGCAGCTCGTTCCGGGAGTGGCGATCAATCGCCAGCAGGACCCCTCACTCGATAGTGCAACGCCGATCCTGGGAGAACGCGGGGGTAACGCTATTTTCCTGATTGATGGAATGCCCAATCGCGATGAAGTGAACGGGGGAGCAGCCGCGCAGTTCAACCAGGATTCAATCCTTGAGTTTCAAGTTCTTACGGGCAGTTACAAGGCTGAGTTTGGACACGGTTCCGGCGGAGTCATAAACGTGGTCAGCAAGAGCGGCACAAATGACTGGCATGGCGGCCTCTCTTTCTTTCACCGCAACTACAAGTTAGATTCCTCCGATTCTTCCAAAGTGCTTAACGGCGAAGTGCCATTCCTGCTTCGCTGGGATCCCAGCGCCCAGTTCGGGGGGCCGCTTCTCAGGGACAAGATATTCTTTTTTGGCTCCGCCGAACGCATTCTCGAGAGCCGCCAACTCAACTTTCAGTTTCTTCCCACGACGCCACCTATCTTGGTGCAGCTGGAAGCTCCCTTTAACCTGCATACTAAAATCTACGACACGCGCGCTCGCGGAAAACTCGACGAGCAACTCGGCCGGCATCGGCTCAGCCAGCAGTTCAATTTGACTAATACTCACGTAACGGATTACCTGCCACTGCTGGCTGCCATCAATCTGCCTTCTACTCGAAACAACTTCGATACCCGCCGTTTGATGCTGGGCTTCAATGACACCTCTACCTTGGGCGACCAGGCGCGCCCGTACCTGCTCAACGTTTTTGTGCAGTATCGAGGTGAACCCGCGGTGACCCGGCCCGCCCATCCGGAAGCCGGAACCGCCTCGACCCTCGACAATCTGTTCAGTGGTCTTAGCACCGGGCAACTGTTCGGCGACCAGGGCCAGGTCCAGTTCGGTCCGGGGCACACAAATTTGCTAATCGACCAGAAATACGTGTCCATTGGCGCCAATCTTGCCAAGCAGATTCGGCGTCATGATGTGAAGTTTGGCTGGGACTTTCAGCGCACTCACGTGGACGGCATAGAAGCCAACAACTTGTTCAACCAGCTATTTGCCACGATTGATGATCTTGGAACATTCGGTCCGGTCAGCTCGGGCGTTTACTTCCTGAATGCGCAGGGAGGGCTGGCCGCAAGCGATAACACAATACGCTTGCGCAACAACTACAACGGCACCTTCCTTCAGGATGACTGGAGAGTGGTCAAGAACGTCACTCTAAACTTGGGATTGCGCTGGGATTATGACAACGAATTTCCCAATAAGACAAATTTTTCACCCAGGCTCGGTTTCGCCTGGTCCATTACTCCAAAAACTGTAGTTCGCGCGAGCTGGGGGCTGTTTTACGATCACTTCCGTTTGGGTTTGGCGAGAGACATTCCTGGATTCGGCGGCGCGAATCTTGTCACGCAGACGTTCCTTTCGTTCCCAAGGCTCTTCTACGGCGACCCAAGCACGATCGCTCCCTTATTCGCCCTCCTCACGGGCAAAGTCCCCTGCGCCTCGTCCGACAAGACCGATGCGCAAATCGCCGCATCGGGCGCTACATGTATGTATGCGGGCACCCCAGTCGCAACACCGTTTTACGGGATCGACCATTTGAATAGCGTGGTGGCTCCTGGCCATGCGCCGATTCCCGCAAACGCCGTGGTCAACATCAATAATGTTCAATCATTGACCGGTTTCACTCCCCAACAGTTTGCCGATGCCGCGAGTTCTGCCGTTGGGCTGCCGGCAGGCTCGTTTATTTACGATCCTTTTGACGATCTCTCCATCGGCGCTTCAGCATTTCCAACGAGCGGCATTCCCATCAGCGTAGCTCCCGGATTCAAGACGCCGTATACAAATTCCCTGCATGTTGGTGTGCAGCGCGAGATCAGGTCGGACCTGGTGATTGAGGTCGACTACTACCACAAGAATATCGATCACATTTTAGGGGTACGGGACACAAACTTGGCGTTCGAAGCACGTACGCCGGGTCATACCGGCGAAACCGTGCCTGCTGGCTCGCCTCTCGTTTTCGGTTATGGCCCCTGGTTGCACGGCACTTATGATGCGCTGACTTTCGGATTCCGGAAGCGCATGAACAAGCGTTTCACGCTCGACGCGAACTACACCTGGACCCATGAAATCGACAATGCACTCAACTCCAGCTTCATCAGCGATCTTCAAACGAGCTTCGGCGCAGGATTTACGGATATCAACGGTCCCACGGACAGCTTCGTCGGAATGACGACAATGGTCACGGACTCTGCGACAGGCCAAACCAATGCGAATGGTCCGTTCCTGGCCAGCAATGGCAATCCCGTGCCGAAAGCTGGCATTTTCTACAATGGCCCAGACTTGGATAAGGGGCCGTCGGATTTGGCGCTGAATCACACGTTCCTCATGGACGGACTCGTGCAGCTTCCCTGGAAATTTGATTTCAGCAGCATTTTTCGGGCGCAGAGCGGATTTCACTACAGCGCTTCATTCCCGGGGAATGTCGTTTCTCCAGACGTGGACGGCGACAATCTCTTTAACGGAGTGGATTTCTATTCTCGCTGTGGCGATAAGCCCTGGTCTGGCGGCTGCAGGAACAATTTCGTCGCGCCGTCCTTTGTCAACCTAGATCTGCGCATTGCCAAGCGCTTCGACTTTGGCGATCGCGTTAAGCTTCACGCTTATCTCGAATTCTTCAACATGTTCAATCGCGATAATCCGGCGGCAGTCAATGGATTGCCGCCCGTTCCAGGATCCACATCAGGTGCTCCGAACTTCGCGCAGGTCCTGCAGGTTCTCCCTGGCCGCGAAGGGCAAGTCGGAATTCGTTTGGAGTTCTAAACCTATGGACGGCAATCGGGTATGCATGTCCGCATTGTCCCTTCTGGTCAGCGTGATTTTCGTGCCTCCGGCGCTGCGCCAGGAGTCGGCGCGCCAAGGCAGCACTGTTCTGCGGGAGAGATTGACGAAGATTGCCGCCAGCTTCCCGGGTAAGGTCGGCATCTTTGTCCGCAACATCGAAACAGGCGAGGAAACCGGCGTCAACCCAAACGACGAGTTCCCGATGGCCAGTACTTACAAGGTTGCCATCATGGTGCAAGTGTTTCGCGAAGCCGACGCTGGCCACCTTTCCCTTGCCGAGCGCGTTCCGCTCTCGGATGCAGATCGCCGGTTGGGCAGCGGGCTTCTCCCGTACATGACACCCGGCCTGAACCCCACGATCCACGATTTGGTTCTGTTGATGATCACCCTGAGCGACAACGAAGCGACGGATCTCATGTTGAAACGTGTTGGCGCAAGGAACGTAACCGCCATGTTGCGGCAGCTGGGAATCCAGGATATGCGCGTTGACCGCTCGACCGAGGAACTCATCGGCGACTGGCTGGCGTCAGCCAACCCGGAGCTGCGGGGCGTGTCCGGAGCGGAGCTTTTCGCCCATCCCGAGAAACTTGCACGACTTACTCGCGACCAAACAGAGCATGCCGATCGTGCGTTTGTCGACGACGCTCGCGATCACACTTCCCCAAAAGCCATGGCGGAGCTGTTGACCAAGATCTTTCGCGCAGAGGCCGCAACGGAAAAATCATGCCACGACATGCTGGAGATCATGGAGCAGCAGCAGTTGCGAACCAGGATTCATCGCTACCTCGAAAACACGACCGTTGCAAGCAAAAACGGCACGATCGGCTATGTGACCAATGACGTCGGCATTGTCTCGGTTGGGAAGCACCATCTCGTGGTATCGGCCTACACGCTCAAGGCAAACTCGAACGTAACCACCGAGCAAGCCGAAGAACTCATCGGGCGCCTTGCTCGCGCTGCATACAGCTATTTCGAGGATACGACCCGATAGACAAACGCCAACGAATACACACTTTCGATCTACAAGCAAAAGGGCATGCTTTGTAAGGGCTCATATGAAAATCGATGAAATCATACTTCGCGAAATAGAGATGCGGCTCAGGGCTCCGTTCGAAACCAGCTTTGGCACCGTTCGCGGACGCCGGATTGCCTTGATGGAGGTCCGCTGCGACGGCGTAAGCGGCTGGGGCGAAGTGACTGCAGCAGAAGGTCCTTTTTACAACTCAGAGACAACCGACACGGCCTGGACCGTGCTCTGCAAGTTCATCGCTCCCTTGGTTCTCGGTCAAAACATCCGAGCGGCTTCCGAAGTGATGCGGCTGCTTGAGCCCGTGCGAGGGCATGAAATGGCCAAGGCGGCTCTGGAAACGGCTCTCTGGGATGTCGAAGCGCGGCAAAGAGGGCTTCCGCTGTGGAAATTACTGGGTGGTACGAGGCCGGAGATTGCCTGCGGAGTTTCACTGGGAATCCAACGAGACACGCGGGAGCTCATTGCCGCGGTTGAGAAAGAACTGAAAGACGGGTACCAGCGTATCAAAATCAAGATCAAACCGGGTAAGGACCTCGATTTTGTCGCCGCGGTGCGAAAGCAGTTTCAGAAGACCAAGCTGATGGCCGACGCCAATTCCGCCTATCGTCTCGCAGACGCGGAATTGCTGCGAAAATTTGATGCTCTCGACTTGATGATGATTGAACAACCGCTCGAGTGGGACGACCTGTACCATCATTCCAAGTTGCAGCCCCTCCTGAAGACTCCTATTTGCCTGGACGAATGCATCCATAATCCGGACCACGCCGAAGCAGCCCTCGGCATGGGCGCCTGCCGGATCATCAACATCAAGCTGGGCCGAGTCGGCGGATACGCGCACGCAAAACAAATTGAGGAGTTCTGTCGGTCACGAGGGGCTCCAGTATGGTGCGGGGGAATGCTGGAAACTGGCATCGGGCGTGCCCACAACATTGCCATGTCTACCCTGCCTGGGTTTGTGCTGCCGGGAGACGTCTCCGCCAGCCAGCGCTATTGGAATGAAGACTTGATCGAGCCGGAAGTGCAAGTGACGCCCAATGGGACAATTCAGGTTCGAACCGCTCCGGGAATTGGTTACGCAGTTCGCAGAAAGCGAATTGAGCAACTTACAACGCGACAAGAAACATTGCGTGCGGTCAACCCTCGCCTTTCTGTTGCAGGTTGAGGAGCCTTTGCAGGGAATCTGCGTTCCATCAGCCCAACGGCGTTTTTACTGCAACAAGAAAGTAGCCAGATGATTTTTCTAAGAAGAGGTTGAGATGGCTCGAAGGCTAGCTCGAATCACCGCCGTGCTCCTGTTGGCAGCCACTGCTGTACTTGGTTTCCGTGGCGTTTTTCTTCTTCGCGCGACTCCCGCCTTTCCGCAAGCGGTTGGCCCGTCGGAAAACTATACTTCTGTTGGCACCGCATTATCGAAATTCGTCCAGCATGAGATGGAGGACAAGAAGCTTCCTGCCTTTTCGATCGCCCTGGTCGATGATCAGCAGGTTGTTTGGGCACAAGGATTTGGCTACGCCGATCCGGACAAAAAAATTCCCGCCAGTCCAGAAACGGTCTACCGCATCGGCTCCGTTTCCAAGCTCTTCACGGATATCGGCGTCATGCAGCTTGTGGAGCGCGGTGAACTCGACCTGGATGCTCCCATCCAGAAGTACTTGCCCGATTTTCAACCTCACAACCCGTTTCACAAGGACGTTACGCTCCGTCAACTAATGTCGCATCGTGCCGGTCTACTTCGGGAGCCCCCCGTTGGGAATTATTTCGACCCTTCGGAGCTTTCTCTATCCGCAATGGTTCACAGCCTGAACGACACCACACTGGTCTATCCGCCCGAATCGCACACCAAGTATTCCAACGCGGGAGTTGCCACCGTCGGATATGTCCTTGAGAAGCACAGCGGTCAGCCCTTCGCAAGCTATTTGCGGCATGCCGTGCTTGAGCCGATGAGGCTTCGCAACAGCGCGTTCCAGCCCGAACCGGAGCTGATCGCACGCCTCGCGAAAGCCTATATGTGGTCGTACGACGGGCTTCAGTTCCAGGCGCCCCAGTTTGAGCTCGGCATGGCCCCGGCCGGCTGCATGTATTCCACCGTCCTTGATCTTGGCCGCTTTCTCAGCGTTCTTTTCAACCAGGGCCAAGGGCCGAACGGTCGCGTTCTGCAGGCGGCCACTCTCGAAAAGATGTGGACTCCGCAATTTGCCAAGCCGGACGAAAAGTCGGGCTTCGGTATCGGTTTCTATGTTTCTCAGCTCGACGGCCACCGTGTTGTCGAGCACGGCGGCGCCATCTATGGATTCGCCACCCAAGCCGCAGCCCTGCCCGATGACAAACTGGGTGCGGTCGCGGTGACGACGATGGATAGCTCCAATGCGGTGACCAGCCATGTCGCCGAAATGGCCCTTCGCCTCATGCTCGCCGCGAAACAGAGGCGGCCGCTCCCGGAAATTCCCGAAACTTCCCCAATCCCGGCAGAACGCGTTCGCCAACTGGAAGGGCGCTATGGGACAGGCGACTCCGCCGTGAATCTCATCGCCGCGAATGGCGAATTGTATCTTCGGGCTGGCGCGGGCGAGCAGGTGCGGCTCCGCCAATCCGGAGATTCCCTCATCGAGGACGGCCGCTTGGGCTACAGTTTAAAGGTCACACCAGTTTCTAACGGCATTCGCGTCCGCGACCATCTCCTCGAACGCGTTTCCTTGGACCAGCCCCCGCCCGTCCCTTCTCGGTGGAAGGGACTCATCGGCGAATATGGATGGGATTACGATACCCTGTATGTTTTTGAGGAAAACGGCAAGCTCTCTGCACTCATCGAGTGGTTCGACTTCGCCCCCCTTGCCGAAGTTACTTCTACCGTCTTCGATTTCCCTCACTCCGGCCTATATGACGGCGAGCAAGCGGTCTTCACTCGCGACGCTTCCGGCCAAGCCACTCAGGTTAAAGTTAGCGGCGTCATTTTTAAGCGCCGTTTCCTCAGTTCGATCCAGGGCGGCATCTTTCATGCCAGCCCTCAGGAACCTCTCACTGACTTGACCAAGAAGGCTCTCGCGGCCCAGCCTCCTCATGAATCGGGCGACTTTCTCAAGCCCGACCTGGTCGATCTCTCTACGTTCGATCCTGCGATTCATTTCGATATTCGATAAGCCACCAAAAACAATTTTCTTGGTCAGCCCGTTTACTCTCAGGCGAAAGCCTACATGCAGCGCCCCGCAGCCGAAGCTCTGCTTCGAGCAAGCCGGAAGCTGAACGCGCTTGGCTATGGCCTGCTCATCCACGACTCCTACCGTCCTTGGTATGTCACCAAAATCTTCTGGGACGCCACGCCCGAGGACAAGCGCATTTTTGTTGCTAACCCTGCGGAAGGTTCCCGGCACAACCGTGGCTGCGCCGTCGATCTCACCCTCTACGGTCTAAAGACAGGTGCCCCCATCGAAATGACCGGCGTCTACGACGAGATGTCCGAGCGCTCCTATCCCTTTTACCCTGGCGGCACCTCCCTTCAACGTTGGCACCGTGATCTGTTGCGCCACGCGATGGAAGCTGAGGGCTTCGATGTCTACGAATTCGAATGGTGGCATTTCGACTACAAGGATTGGAGCCGCTATCCCATATTGAATCTTACGTTCGACAAACTGGGCAGCGCTGGATCGGACAATCAGAAATCTCAGTAACTATCTTAAAGAAGAAAGGGCACAATGCAGACAGCTTTCATCACGGGCGAAAAACTTCCTTCTGTTGCTACTAGTTCACGGTGATCGGGCCCACTCCAGTGTTCGGGACTGTGTAGGAGTGTGGCGTGCCGCATTCTATCGTTACGGTGACAGCCGAATGCACTACCGTTGAGCTACCGGGGATCTGTTGACTTCCTCCCCTCCCTGAAGGGTCCCTGAAGGGAGGCGATTCCTACCTGGTTCCCCGCCTAAGCGTTGACAAACCTCTGAGGCAAATGCTATTAAACAACTAGCCATGTTTCGAAGAGTGCTCGTCGGACTGATGCTCCTTTTCGCCTTCACGATTATGTTTGTTCTCGTCACACCCGATCCCACTGACGATGTGACCGCCGTCGTGCGACCGAGCATTCTCCACAAAGCTTACCCGCGCACAGAACCCTTACAAAAACTCTCTGTTCCCCTCGTTGAACCGTCGAGTAGCCAAGCCGTGATATTCCCATTGCTCGCAACCAAAAGTCTCCCGTCACGGTTGAACCCTTCGAAGTTGGTTGATGTCCTCTGTGAGTACCGCTGCTAGGCAGGACGAATCGGGACTCAAATTCTCCATTACCTTTCTCTGACCCGCCGGGGTACCTGAGTCACCAAACGACCGTGCCTCAGGTCCGACCCTAACAGAGCCAATTCCACACATTACCTCCCAGCGAGACTGTCAGGAGGAGTCCGATGCCCACACAGCTTCCTTTGAATGATCAAACCTTAGTGGATGCTATGTACTGTACCTCATGCGGTTCAAAAAACCTAGGCAGGTTTACGGCAGAGATGCTCATCCACTTTCACGGGTTAAAGAATATCGATAGGCGCGATGTTTTCGTGTTTCCTGAACTAATGATTTGCTTCGACTGCCGTTCCGCTCATTTTGTTGTCCCGCAAGCTGAACTGAGCGCCCTCGCACAGGATCTTCCAGCACGGTAGGGCAGCTCACATGTCGACAGCGGGGGAGTGTCGGTGTCAGCGTGCTGGTCGTCGAAGACTTTGCTTCGTTTCGTCGATTCATCTGCTCGCTACCGCACGGAGCCGTCCAACAACTCGCACACCGTCCGCGCGACGGTGATTAGGACTGCAAAAATCTCCGCGTGGCTGGACAGTTTCACGCCGCAGCTTGCCGGGGCGAAAATGATTTACTGCAGCGTGGACTGGAAGGACATCCAAATTCACGGAGACCTGGCTTATGAGTGGGGCATCAATCGGCAAAGAATCTTTGATGACTTTGCCGTGAGGCTTCTGCTCCCGATCCATGCGACCTCGCCCGGTAGTCTGCCCTACATAGATCCAGTTGGCCGTGCGGTAGCAGGTTCCACAAAGGACTGGCGAGCAAGATCCTGGCGCACGCTGCGCGGCAACTTCCAGCGGATTGAGAAACTTACTACGGCCACCGTCCGCTGCTGCTGGAAACCCTGTTTGGAGGACTGTAGAGCTGACGGCGATACTTGTGGGGCGTGGTTCCGACGGATCGCCAGAACGCACGCCGCATCGAATCAGTACTTCCGAATCCGCAGGCAACAGCGATTTGTTTGAGGCCTTGGTCCGCACTCTCTAGCTGCCGGCGCGCAGCTTCGGCTCGCATTTGCAAAACATAGTGGGAGGGTGTTTTTCCCAACTCGCGCGTGAACACGCGCTCGAAATTCCGAACACTCATAGCGACGCGATCTGCAAGAACTTGCACCGACAATTTCTTGCGTAGATTCTCCATGATCCAGACCTGAAGCTCCTGGATGGCCTTCATCTCGGACGCCTGAGCGGACAGAGTAACGCTCAGTTGTTTCTGTCCGCCGGATCGGCGAAGGAAAAGGACGAGTTCACGCGCTACTTCCTGGGCAATAGTGGCGCCGCAATCCTCCTCGACCCAGGCAAGAGCCAAATCGATCCCTGCGGAAATACCCGCGGAAGTGTAGATGTTTTCGTCTTTGACCCATACCAGTTCGGATGCGACCTTCACTGTGGGATATCTAATTCCTTGCTGAATCTCCAATGGGAAGTCGCTCTTTTTCCGTTGAGCAGGCCAGCTTCCGCGAGGAGAAACGAGCCGACGCAAACCGAGCCCAGGCGGCGCACACTCGGAGCAACACGTCTCAGCCAGGCAAAAAGTGCCGGGTGACGAACGTTGCGCGTGCCAAGGCCGCAGACTAGCAATAACGAATCGAAGCCTCTTTTCAGGCCCTTGTAGTGGGTTTGTGCAAGAAACGAGAGCAGGCCCCCCTCACCTTGTACCTTTAGTTTTTTGCGGTTCGTTGCGATTTCAACGCTGTAAATGGATTTGCCAGCCAGTCGATTTGCGGCGCTGAAAACTTGAATTGGACACACCAGATCGAATTCGTCGACCGGGGGCACAACGAGGACGACCACGCGACGATTCGATGGTGCGGCCTTGCGCCGCAAATTGCCGTTTCCAAGGGCCATGATTTGACGCACGTAACTATGCAACGCCTCAAACCTGTTTGCCAACTATAAGCTCACAGTTTTGGCGGAAAACGAAAGCGGCGACGTCTATACTTTTGGGGCGGAGAAGCCTTCGGGCATTGGAACATTGTCGCTTTCGTCGGAGGACGAAATGAAGGAAACACCGCAGCAATACACGCAGCGCATTCTTGGCTATGTGGACGGCAAGCAGCCTCTGGAAGTTCAGGCCACTACGGCAGAAAAACTTGAGCACCTGGTCAAGGACGTGCCAACGACCAAATTGCGCGAGCGCCCGGCTGGTGACAAGTGGTCGGTTAGCGAGATCGTGGCACACCTTGGCGATGCGGAAATCGTGACTGGATTCCGCATGAGGCTGATTCTCGGCGCGCCGGGGGCTCCCATCGCGGCCTACGATGCGGATTCGTGGGTGGCCAGCGGGCATTATGAGAAACGCGATCCACGCAAATCAGTCGAGCAATTTCGCGTGCTCCGCGAAGCCAATCTTGCCTTGCTTGAGTCACTGACACCGGAGCAGTGGAAACACTACGGGATGCATTCCGAGCGCGGACAGGAAGCGATTGAGCTTATTGTCCGCATGGCTGCGGGGCACGATATCAACCACCTCCAGCAGATCGAGCGGATCTTGCCCGCGAAAAGGATATAGGCGGAGCCGCTCAGCCGACGGCCTCGACCAGTTCTTTCCGAGCAAAAGTCCGGCAGCGCGTCGATGGCGCCAACCGTCACATGAAGGTTATGGAAATTCGCGATAAGTTCGCCGTGGACTGCTTACAGCTCGTGGAGCGTCCCGATCAAGTGCCAGGCCCGGGGCAAGTCGTCCTCAAAATGAGAGCATTCTCCGTCAACTATCGGGATCTTCTCGTTGTCAACGGCGTGGGGCGATGGAAGCCACCTCTCGGGCGGGTTCCCGTGTCTGACGGCGTTGGTATCGTTGTCGCTACGGGAAACGGCGTATCCCGAGTAAAGGTTGGGGATCGAGTCGCTCCCATTTTCTATCCGAACTGGTTGGACGGCCGAGTCGCAGGCGGGAAGATGGGGCAGGCCTTGGGCGGCGCGGCCGCTGATGGTGTCCTCGCCGAATACACGCTCTTTGATGACGTCAGCCTAGTGCATGTGCCCGCACACTTGACCGATGAGGAAGCAGCTACACTGCCCTGCGCTGGAGTAACCGCGTGGAGCGCTGTTATCGCGCTCGGGGATATTAGACCTGGCGATTCCGTTGTAGTTCTGGAGACCGGAGGTGTTTCGATTTTCGCGCTCCAATTCGCGAGATTTCTCGGAGCCCGCGTCATCGTAACCTCGAGCAGCGATCAAAAGCTCGTTCGGGCAAAGGAACTGGGCGCCGCTGAAGTCATTAACTACAAGACGGATCCTGACTGGCCAAAGGCAGTCATGGAGTTAACCGAAGATATCGGGGCGGACTATGTTGTGGATACCGTGGGAGGGCTGAAGGAAGCCATTGCAGCTGTGCGGCTGGGAGGCACGGTGGCATTGGTGCGACTGCTCATTGGTGTGACTTCGGAAGTCGACCTCGTTGCGTTCATGGGCAAATGTGCTCGCGTAGAAGCGGTCGACGTGGGCTCGCGGGAAATGTTCGAAGCGATGAACAAGGCGATTGCATTTCACGCTATGCGTCCGGTGGTGGATCGGGTCTTTGGTTTCTCCGAGCTGCGAGAGGCCCTTAACTATCTGAGGGAGGCTCGCCACTTCGGCAAGGTTTGTCTGCGGGCTTAGCTCGAAAGACTTTCCTCGACGTGACGGAAGGAATTGAGATGTAACCCGCAAGCCGCGCCATTGGCTATAGAGTCGCAACCTTCCTTCATCGAGTGTGCTCTCCCTTGGAGAACTTACGAAAAAACTTTGGGCGCTATACGAACATCAACTAGTCCGGGTGCCGTGCCTCACGAATTCGCAGGCCTCCTTAGAACGACCGGGGCAAACCGGGCATCAATCTGCCCCACTTTCGGTTTGTTTTTCTCTTCGGTCATGAGTCCCCGACTCCATGCTTGGAGCGCGCCGTTCGGAACTGATCCTGGCTCCGTAGGCAATCTATCCCGCTTCGCTCGATATGCACAGCTACAACTTTCTGATGCAAGAGGTTCCCTTCGAAACCAGATGAATAAACCTTGTTGTTGTGATGAGGCCTGTGAATCTGTGGAAACTACAACAAACCTTTTTGCCGCGTGCACTTGGAGAGTTGAGCCCCAGGTGGCTTTTTGTGAAAACAGCGGAAAACTCGACCCACTTGGCTCGGCACACCAGCAGGTCACCGTTTTATCCGGATCCGTCAACAAGTTCTCCGCACCTTTTTCAATTCTTCTCCACAGGATATCTCCATCGAGGGCCTGTAGCTCCATCACCGGTCTGACAATCTGCTGGCCGACGTGTTTCTGCAGCCGCTGCCGATTGCGAATAACGCGCCGCAACCCAGATCACCTCTTCGCGAGGCAGGTTTGACCAGCTAAGCCCCTTTCAAGCATGCAAACTAAGCGCTATAGCTCTGTCGAAGTTGAAATAAATCTCCGCGCAGATGCACTGCGTGAACTCTTTTATTGCCCACTGGGTCCGGCGGATGAACTTCACCGACGACATATCTGGGCCAAGATTCGAAAAATCAGCGACAGCTCGCACGATCGCGGTCTCATTTGCCGGCCTGGGCGCTCGGTACAATCACTTTCCTACCGAGCTTTCTAGCGGGGCAAAAATGCGAACTACTACTCGTGTCTGAGCGCAACGATCGGATCGACGAGCATCGCCCGCCGCGCCGGCAAATAGCACGCCGCAAACGCAACCGCGCTAAGCAAGATCGCAACCGCCGCGAACGTCGCCGGGTCCGTCGTGCTGATGCCGAAAAGCAAGCTTTTGATCAGTTCCGTCAGCAATCCGGCGGCGATCAGGCCGATGGGCAGGCCCGCGAAAACCATCATTGCCGCTTCGCCGAACACCAGCTTCAGCACATCTCGTCGTTGCGCTCCCAGGGCCATTCGAAGGCCGATTTCGTGAGTCTGCTGGCCGGCCACGTAAGACATGACGCCGTAAATTCCGATGCTGGCAAGCACCAGCGCAATGGCCGCGAACACACCCAACAAGATCATCGCGAATCGCCGTGACACCAGTGACCTCGCTATGATCTGGTCCATCGACTCAAAATTGTAGGTTGCCTGCTCGTGGTTCATCTGCTGCATGGCTGAACGGATCTTGTCCGCAGTCGGATAATTTGGAGCCTCGGTGCGAACCACGATCCCCGCTCCCTTTCCCAGCCACGCGTCAGGGGCTTGTTCGGCGAGCGTGTAGAGTTGAACCTTCACAGAGCCGCTGAGCTTCTCATCCTGTGCCCACTGTTCTGTGTGGCCAACTACGCCGACGATTTCCATAGGCGAATCCTCCACGAGGATGCGCCGGCCGATCGGATCCTGGTTTGGGAAATACTCTCGCGCGAGATTCTCGTCGATGGTTCCGACGCGGCGTGATTGTGCACTATCTTCCGAGGTGAAGAATCGCCCGCGGAGAAGAGGAATGCCCATCACCCGGAGATAATTCGGGCTCACGATGTAGAGCAGCGTTTCGGGCATTTCGTTCACCGTCAGTGGCTTCGGCCTCCCTTCGATCCAGAAGTGTTCTTCCCAATCATCGCTCAGCGGCATGGATGCATCTGTCAACGACGCCGCTTCCACGCCCGGAATTTGTGCAATGGTATCAGGAAGGCGACGAAGCATCGGCCGGACTTGATTCGGTGCTTCCTTCAGGACGGAAGGAGGAAAAGCCAGATCGAAACTCAAGACGTTCTGCGGATTGAATCCCCGATTCATGCCCCAGAGGCGCGCGAGGCTGCGAAGCGTCAGGCCCGCGCCGACCAAGAGCACTACCGCTAGCGCCAGCTCAAGCACTACGAAAACGGCCTGTGTGCGATGCCGCGCTCCGCTCGAGCCGCGCCCCCCTTCTTTCAAAGTCTTATTCTGGTCCGGGGACGCGGTCTTCAGAGCGGGCGCGAGGCCGAAGAGCACGCCAGCAACCATGGAGACGGCCAGTGTGAAAAGCAGAACGCGGGAATCGACGCGCACATCGTTCGCCCTTGGCAGTGCCTGTGGCAGAGCGCCCAACCACGCCTGCGTTCCCCACCATGAGAAAAACGCGCCCAAGGCCCCGCCTGCAACCGACAGCATCAGACTTTCGGTCAGCAACTGCCGGATGACCCGGCGCTGCGTCGCTCCCAGAACCGAGCGAATCGCGAACTCCCTTGCGCGCCCCATTGCCCGCGCGAGCAGCAGATTGGCCACGTTCGCGCAGGCGATCAGCAGCACGAATCCGACGGCGGCGAGCAACACGAGCAGCGTGGTTTGGATCCCCTGGACCATGCGTTGTTGCAGGGGCATCAAAACTAGACGGGCGTTCTTGTTTGTGCCCGGATAAGCCTTCTCGAGGTTGAGCGCGACCTCATTCATATCCGCGCGCGCCTGTTCGATGGTTACTCCCGGTTTCATCCGCCCGATACCGCGGATTCCCGGGCGAAAACCACGCGCTGTGAGCCACGAGGCGTTTCCGGACCCTATGGGCACGTACACATCGCCAAGCTCGAAATTCATCGACTCGCAGCAAAAATAGAAGTTCTCCGGTACGACCCCAATCACCGTATAGCCCGTCCCGTCCAGCGTCAGCAGGCTCCCTAAAATTTCCGGCGAGCTTCCAAACTTGCTCCTCCAGAAACGTCCGCTCAGCATGACGACCGGCGGTGCGCCTTTCTTGTCGTCCTCCGGCGAGAAATTTCGTCCAATGACCGGCTTGACCCCCAACAACGCAAAGAAGCTCGCCGAAACCTGTACGGCATTCAGCCGCTGTGCCTCGCCTGAATCGGTCAAGCTGAAATCCGTGTGACGATAAGCAGCTAGCGCCTCGAAGGTGTGGTTCATCCTCACCCAGTCTAAGAAGTTCGGATAGGCAATCGACGCCTCCGGGAAGGGCGGAAACTTTTCGGCCACCGCCACCAGCCGTTCGGGATTCGGATAAGGCAGGGGATTCAGCAGCACTCCATTGACCACCGAAAACAGCGCGGTATTCGCACCTATTCCGAGCGCCAGCGTCAGCAGGGCTATCGTCGTGAACCCCGGCGACTTCGTCAGTATTCGCAGCGAGTAGCGCAGGTCCTGCCACACCGTTCCCATGGGTACTCCGAAATCTGCTGAGCTAAACGTCCAAACGCAGGTATCCTTCCGAATCTACACTTAGCTAAGTCTCTGCGCCGTCGGTCCTTATCCAGCTCGCTCAGGATACATCTCGGCCTGGACTGTCCGTTGCAGGGAAATGCTGTCGCGGAACCGAACAGCCGCCTTCAGTCAGATAGCTTCAGGATCGACGCAAATCGGAAGCGGAGACCTGGTCGTGGTTGGTGAAATATCGCTTTATCACAAGTAATTGACGATTCATCAGCAACTGTTGCGCTTTTACTCTATTGTGCACTGATTATCTGGCAGCATGTGAGCTGCAACGCCACTGGATCGCGAACTTGCCGAGCAGTCAGCGTAATGGAAAAATCCTCAGCCTGTTCATCGCGGCAAGAATGGTTGGTCCAGCCGTACTCGGAAGCCACGTACTAGCAGCTAGGCTCGCAGCGCTCAGCGTGGAAGAATCCTCAGCCGCTGCGTCTTGGCAAGTTTGCGCTGCCGTTTGTCGAACGTATAAAAGACGTCGGGCCCCAGAACAAGTGCGGCTGCAACATGGAGAAGGTCGAGCGTTCTGGTGCCAAATCTCGCGCTGTGTTGACGCGAAAGAACCAGAGCCTTTTCCCAGATCTCAGAACCAAGCGGCGCAATGCGAAATACACCGGCGGCTTGATGTTGCAGAAACAGATCGTGAACGGACCGAGCCTCGAGGCGCGTCCATTCCTTTCGGAACACTCGCAACTGGACGGCGTTGGTGAATTCCGCCTCGCCCAGAGAGGTCAGCAGAAATACGGGTTTGGACCTAATCAAGCCAGTGGCGACGGCTGAGTTGCTGTCCTGGCCATAAAGGGACACGAGAAATCCAGTGTGGCGTAGGCGATCAATAGCGCCCCCGCTCCTCAGAGGCAAGCTCGGTACCAGTTTTGCGAGTCGTCTTTGCGCCAAAGATCCGTCGTCGGAGGGCGGAAAAATCAGGGTATACGTCAGTCCCCGGGCGAATGGGCAACAAGCGGGCGATCATCTTCCGCCGCTTGTGGGCTATGATTCCCTCACCCTTATTCAGCCGAGCCTCGATCTCCGGGAAGTGATAACGAAGATCTCGCACAGTTGTCTTCTTCATTGTGACTCATTATAGCATCACATTTGGTCGGTGTCTATAATCAATGGACCGGTCAGGCGTCTCCGCTTACAACGACGAACACACACACTGGCCCTGGTTCGTGCAGTTTCTCGGCGGAGCCGTCTTCTTCGGTAACGAGTGGCCGCCGCTTCGCGCCAGGCTCATCGTCGATGACCGCGCACACCCAGTCACCAAACATCTGGCCGCGACACTCTCCTCACCCGACAACGAGTGGTACATCTGGAAGCCGAGCCCCCGCCTCAACAAAGACGTCCAGGTCCTGCTCACGCTCGACCTTTCCAACTATCCCATCGGCCTGAAAGACACCATCACCTCAGGCGACCTTCCTGTCGTCTGGACCAACGCCCGCTACCATATGCTTTACATGAACATGGGCCACGGCGACAAAATCTTCACGAACAAGGAACAGAACCAAATATTCGAAAACGCAGTCCTCTGGCTGGGCGCCTCTGCCTCCGGTGAGAAGACAAAAGGCAAATGTTGAGCCGTTGAGCGCGCGGCGGATCGGCAACCCTTCCGTCATCGGATAAGGGACGGAGTTGCGGGCCCTGGAAACGGAATTGGCGGTTCTGGCAGTTGTGGGTCTTGACACCTTACGAAGAATAGAGCCAGAATCTGCTCCACCTCGGGGCCGCACCGGTTGAGAAGAAAACGTTTCAAACCAACTAAGGTAGTGTGTCTCAGACTGTTACGACTACCCGGCGCGAAGCGACTTCACTGAAAAGGAGCTCGTCAATGGTATATGGGCCTTTACTTCGTCGAGTGTCAATCAAATCCGCCGTCGCAGCATTGGTTGCGTTTTTTTGCGGCCTTTATCTGCAGGCGCAGACAACCAAGCCGACTGTGAATCCTTCACCGGCCGACTATGCGGCGGCCGCCGAGGCAACAAACGTTAAGCACCACGCCCGGCCGGCCAACACTGAGGCGGCAAAAACGACAAAAATCATGGGGCTCTCCAACGCTCACGACGCCAGCGCCGCCCAAGCCGTGGCTGCTCCGGATTCGGGAGGCCCGCGCTATCCGGGCGACTTGCAGTACCATGGAGGCCCCGTCGCAGTATCCATGAAAAATCATTTGATCTTCCTTCATCCCAATGGGGGCTGTACCATTGCCGGTTGTTGGGGGAACCCGGGAGGTTTTCTGCGCGACCTCTTCAATGGCGACTTCATCCACGTCGTTGACCAGTATACCGGTAGCACTGCGAATGACCGTTATACCGTGGCAGAGGAGGCGACAAACATCAACTATACCCCGCCCAGCAAACCGTTCACGGACGCCGATATGCTGGCCATCGTGCACGCGGTCGTAGCATCGAGAGAAGGCGATGACGATGGCTTTGCTACCGGCTATGGCAACGAGTACCACGTATTTCTGCCGCCGGGACAGGACGAGTGTTTCGACTCAACGTTCACTGTGTGTTACTCGCCGGTCCAGCCAAGCACCTTTTTCTTTTGCGCATATCATGGCAGCATGGACTTTCAGGACATTGGGCACGTCCTTTACAGCGTCGAGCCCTTCCAGAACGTCGACGGATGTAGTTCGAGGCCTGGGACTCCCAACGGACAGCTTGCGGATTCGACCAATAATGTCCTCTCGCACGAGACGTTTGAGACCATCACCGACCCCGACGGCACCGCTTGGTGGAACTCCTTGGACAACGGCCTTTTCGGGCAGGAGATCGGGGACGAGTGCAGTTTCATAATATTCTTCCGTAACCCTAACCCGCCGCCGCCGGTGCTGGTGTTTTTCGACCCGAGTGATGTCACCCTGAATGGCAAACCCTACGCTGCGCAGCCCGAATACAACAACGCCGCTCATGCCTGTACGACTATGCCTTGATCGGCTCATTCCTTAGACACGCGAATAGGGGCGACGCGGAGCAATAACGCGCCGCCCATGATTCCAAGTTAATGAATCCTACCGCCGGAGGGTTGCTGATAGAATCGGCGATGACTTCGGCCGTCTGGCCCCTAAGTGACCGGCCTACTGCAACTTCGCGTACTCGGCCTTGGCAGCGATAAGAATGGGGATGTCAGGGTCGGCGTCCTTCCACAGCGTGAGGAATTCCTGATAGGCAGCACGGGCTTTGGCGGTGTCGCTTTGCATAGCATAGGCTCTGCCGAGTTGGAGATGCGCCAGTGCGCCGATAGGTTCGTAGAGAACGACTCCGCGATGGTCGAGAATTTTCTGGAACTCAACGGCGGCCTCGTTGCCCTGATGCCCGGCCAGATAGGCTTCGCCGCGCACATAGACGGGATGCAGAGCGGGCATGAAGGCACCGCCGCCGGCGGCACCCTCTGTCCCCAGGTCATAGGGAGCGGTGGCCTGAAGAGCTTCAATGGATTGGGAAGAATTGTTGTGGCTGAGCGCGAGCTGGGCGTGAATCGTTGGCAGGTAGTTGAACTGGACCACCGTATCCTCTGGGAAGCGCTTGGCCAGATCAGCCGCTAGTGCCTGAGCCCGAGATGCGTTCTCTGCAAAGGCTAGCGCCAACGCCGCTAGGTACTGCACATCCCGGCCCGTCGAAAGGCGAAGCGCCGCTTGGGCCCGCTGCCCGGCTTCGGCCGTTTCCTTTTCCTGCGCCCGCTCAGCCGAAGCCACCGCCCGCCGTGAAAACACCCGGGCGTTCCCCAGCCGCCGGAATAGGCGGCCGCATCGGCTTCTAGGTCCAGTAGCACGTCTTCGAGTCCGGGTTTGCCTGCACCCCAGGCCACTTGCCGTGCCATTCCCGGAAGGTCATTTCGCAAGAAGGCAATCGAGTAGAGGCTGAAGCGGATGTCAGGGGAATTGGAGTTTCTTGCCCGCGCTTCTTCGGCTGTAGCCTGGGCCTCCTCTAGGCGATTCAGACTGAGGTAGGAGGCGACGAGGTTGTGGTAACCGTAGCCAGGGTCGCGGCGGAATGCGTCACGTTCTATTGCAAGCGCTTTGTCGTAATTGTCCGAGCTCTGCGTAAATGGTGCTCTGCACGTCCACAGGAATCGGGTCGCGCGGATAGGCCTGAGCCCAAAGTTCGTAAGTCTGACGAGCCTTTCCCAAGTCACCGACGACCGCGTAGTAATAGCGCGACTCGATAGCGAATCTTTCCGAGTGGCTAAGACGCTCGCTGAGGTTGTACGCCTTTTGAATACTTTCTCGTCATGTTGTACGAAAGATGAAGGTGGGCCCTTCGGAGCCGCCTTGTCCTCCGGTTGCTCGTTGACTCCACTTGACGTGGTTGCTTGGCAGAGCGTCATAAACAACTCCAAGCCTTTGCTAGGGCCGTGCAAATGCCTTCCGGGAATACGAAAACACTTGCCTGTTATGTGCAAGACCTCGCCTTTTCATCCTTGGGTTATCGATCTACTTCTTTACCGGTTTGTATCCTATTCGACTGTATATTTAACAACTTATACATAGGTGAAGGCCTCGCGGGAAATGCGGCACGACAGTTGCTCCATACTTCCATCAGTAATAGTCCGCGTAATAGTCCCCAATTCAGTGTCAGGTACTTACCGGATGTTTGATCTCCTAGCTAGATCAGGCATTGCGGCAAGGCGGACTGGTGTATTCAACGGAAATTAGAAAGGAGGATGCATGACGTTCCTACAATTCATTAGTAAGTTCCATCGGGAAGAGTCAGGCCAGGATTTGGTGGAGTACGCTTTGGTTCTGGTAGCCGTTGCGACCGGCGTGGTGGCCGGCTCGGCTACCCTTGCCGGTGACTTCGCCACCTGGATGGCCACTCTCAACGCGAAAATTAACGCGTTGATTTAACAGGCTGGGAGCCGGGCGTCACTTGGCGGTGCGGCCCGGCACCGAGCCTCTTTTTCCCCGAGACAAAGGTACTCGTCCGAGCATTTCTTCGTTTGTTCGAGCCCAGGTACCACATGAGAGTACTTAAAATCAAAGCTTGAGGAGGAGATTTCTATGTCGTTTGTACAGTTCATTCGCAAGTTTCATCGGGAAGAGTCTGGTCAGGATCTAGTGGAGTACGCTTTGGTTCTGGTCGCCATAGCGAGCGGCGTTTTTGCTGGCTCGGCAAGCCTAGCCGCAGACTTCGCCAACTGGATGACCACTCTCAATACGACAATTAACAACCTGATCTAGCAGGACGTGGGCGCCGGGCAGCACTGAGTAGGGCGCGGCGCCTGTTCTCGATCTCGAACCTTAAGTCGACGGTGCGGCCAGGGGTTCTTCACGCTGGCTGACGCCGTAACGGGAGGCGGCAAAGAACAGGTATGTCGAAATGACTCTTATGACTTCAGCTCAATTCACTGCGATGTTGGCTGTGGCCTTGGGATTGTGCGCCGCGTTTACTGACGTTAAGGCCCGACGCATTCCCAACCGGCTGACCTACTCCGCCATCCTTGCTGGCTTAGTCTTGCAGACGGCGTTCCATGGATGGCGAGGGCTGCTGCTCAGTGCCGGTGGGGGCGTTCTGTTTGGAGGCATCTTCATGCTGTTTCATCTCGTCCGGGCCATGGGGGCGGGAGACGTCAAGTTGGCTACGGCACTCGGCTGCGTCGTGGGTCTCGCAGGGTCGCCACGGCTCATGTTCGCTACCGCGCTGGCAGGAGGGGCGCTGGCCGTTGTCTTCATCGTGGCGTCCGGCCGGATTCTCGAGACATTACGGAACACGTTAGGGGTGGTGGCATTTCACGCGCAGCACGGACTGCAATCGCACCCCGTCGTTAATCTGGATAATCCTGGCGCAGTGCGCATGCCTTATGGGTTGGCATTTGCCGCCGGCACATTGTTTTGGGCCATTTCAACGCAGTTGTGGAGGTAATTCATGGGTACCCAACGACTTGGTTTCGCGCTGGTTGCCGCCCTGGTGATCTCGCTGGGCATCACCTCCGTTTTCTACGCGCGCATTACTCGCACGCAGGCCAGCGCCCGTCCGAAGACCAAGCGCATCATTGCGGCCGGCGTTGCTTTGCAGCCCGGCGCGCCCATTACCGCTGAAAACCTCACAGAGATTGACTGGCCCGTGAATGTGCCGCTGCAAGGGCTCACCGAGAAAAAGGAAGATGTCACAGGTCATGTGCTGATATATGCCGTAGCGGCGCAGCAACCGGTGCTGCGCCGTGACTTGGCCTCCGGCGCTAGCCTGGGCCTCTCCGCCAAGATTCCGGATGGCATGCGCGCAACCGCGGTAAAGACTAATGAGGTCACGAACATTGCTGGATTTATTTTCCCCGGCTCTCACGTGGATGTGCTGGTGACGTTGCGGCCCGAGAACAACACCGCGAGCACCGTCACACGCACGGTCATACAGAACGCACAGGTGCTATCGACCGGGACGAAGATGGACCCGGATCCGAATGGCAAGCCGGAGAACGTAACCGTGGTCACCCTGCTGGTCACGCCTGAACAATCGGAAAAAGTGGCGCTCGCCCAGACCCAGGGCACTATTCATTTCGTGCTGCGCAACGGAGGGGACTCGGCAAGCGCGGACGTCCCGGCGGTTGACATGGCGGAACTGGCCGGAGTGCCAAAGAAGCCTCTGGAGCCCGTGACGAAACATGTGAGGCAGGTCGTGAAGCTCCCTGACGTTTACACAGTAGAGACAGTGGCGAACGGCAAGATAACAGTCGCCAAGTTTCCAGAAAGACCGAAATAGGACAGAGGAGGGCGTTCTGCAACTACAGCTCACGACGCGTTGTCTGTTGGCACTCTGTACCTTGAGTCTCTTAGGCCTACTCGGTCCTGCGAGGGCGCAGGTCTCTGCCACGGCCGCCCTACCTCAGCAGCCCACCGGCGAACAGCCTGCGCCGCAGACGGCTCCGGCCGAGTCTGCGGGCAATCAGGTTCTGCACATCCTCGTGGGCCACTCGGTGGTGATTCGCACCGATCCCCGCCTCCAGCGCGTGCTGGTCGGGAATCCTGCGGTCGTGACCACGGCAACGACCGCGCCTAACGAAGTGGTGGTCACGGCAACGGCCCCCGGCAGCAGCAGCGTCATTCTTTGGCAGGAGAACAATCAATCGCGAATCATCGAAGTGTTCGCCGATGTGGATGTGTCTTTGCTGCGCGAGGCGATAAGCCGCGGGTTGCCAGGAGAGGCCGTTGAGGCCGAGTCTGAAGAGGGCAGGGTGATTCTAGTCGGGACCGCATCCTCCACGGCAGTGGCCGACCAGATCGGAAAAATGGCCGCGCCTTTCTCCAAGGAGATCGTGAATTCCATCCAAGTCGCCCAGCCACACCGGCAGAAGCAAATACTGGTGAAAGTTCGCTTTGCCCAAGTGGATCGATCGAAGTTGACGGCCTTGGGCTTCAACCTGTTCAGCACGCCAGGAGCACCCATATTTGGATCGGCAACGACGCAACAGTTCGCCCCAGCTCAGTTAGTGAACAGCAGCTCGGGTGGCACATCGGGTGGAGGAACCGGGGCCAATGGTTCCACGATTGGCTTGAGCGACTTGCTGAATATTTTCATTTTCCGGCGAGACATTAACCTGGGCGCGACCATTAAGGACTTGCAGCAGCGAAATGTGCTGCAAGTCCTGGCCGAGCCGGATCTGCTCGCAGCGAACGGCGAGCCGGCGCGCTTTCTGGCTGGTGGAGAATTGCCTTACCCCGTAGTTACGGGCGCAGCCGGGCAGGCCACGGTCACGGTGCAGTTCAAGCCCTTCGGCGTGAAGCTGGAATTTACAGGAACCATTGAGGACGACAATACGATTCGCCTGAAAGTATTCCCCGAGGTGAGTTCGCTTGATTTCACCAACGCCGTCACGATTAGCGGATTTGTGCTTCCTGCGATTGCGACTCGTCATGCGGAGACTGTCGTGGAGCTGAGAGACGGTCAGAGTTTTGGCATCGCCGGATTGCTTGACCAGAGAACGACCGCGCAGTTTTCCAAAGTGCCGGGTATTGGAGATATTCCGATTTTGGGACAGCTATTTCGCTCCAAGTCCATAAACCAGCTGAACTCCGAACTGGTGGTGATCGTTACGCCAAGCATCGTGGACCCGGCGGCCGCGCCGGGCCCTGCACCCGAAGTGCCCAAAACGCCGATCAACCCATTAGACCAAAAACAATTCGATCAGAAAACCCCTAGCGGGAACGGGAGCAAATGACCATGGGCACGGTTGAAAGGTCAGCCCGAATCGGTGTAATGGGGGTGTGCCTCGACACTATGTCGTACGAGGCTTTGTCTCATTTCATGGGGGGCATACCCGGGGCGGTTATTTTTGGAAACCTGGACCATTATGTAGGTATTGAGCGCGAGATAGTCCGCGCTCTTGACCTGGCACAGACGCGCATTTGTTTCATTGATTACGACCGGAATACCGAAGAAGCAATCTGGATGACGGAGCGATTGCGCTCAGAATATCCAGACGTGCACAGCTTTGCGGTGTCGTCTTATTCAGAGCCTGAAGCGATTATCGCCGCCATGCGAGCAGGTTGCGCCGAATATCTGCTGAAGCCAGTCCAGCACGACCGGGTGGTCGATGGATTGGCGCGTGTGGAAGCGAAGCAGAAGAAGAGAGCGCGGTCGACAGTTCGTGGAAAGGTTATTACCTTTGTCGGTTCAAAGGGCGGCACCGGAGTCACCTCGCTGGCTTTGCACTTAGCGCTGGAACTGGCCCGTGAGGGGAAGCGAAAGTGCCTGTTAGTAGACCAGCACCCCGCGCTGGGTGATGCGTCACTCTATCTCGGCACCGGTCGCCACCAGTACAGCTTTTACGAACTTGCCAGCAACGCCGATCACTTGGACGAAGAGCTGTTACGGGGCTTTCTCTTGCACCATGATTCCGGGCTTGATCTCCTCGACTCGCCCGAATCGGTGGATGCGACTCATGGCGTGTCGCCCGCCACTGTCGAACATACGCTCGCATTCCTCGCCGACACCTATCATTTCGTGATCGTCGATTGCCCGCCCGGCCTAACCGACGGGACACGGGCATGCATTTCGCAGTCCGAACAGGTTGCGATCGTAATGACCGCCGAATTGCCGTCGGTACGTAACACCGTCCGCTACATCGAACACCTATCCAAACTCGGTTATAGCTCGAGCAGCATCCACGTCGTGCTCAATCGTCATTCCAAGAAAGGCCCGCTGAGCGATGACCGCATAGAAAAAGCTTTGGGTCGCGAGATCTCGCTGCGGGTGCCAAACAGCTACAACGAAGTAATTCGGGCCATCAACACGGGAGCGCCAATTTCTTCAGGAGAAAAGTCGGATTTCGGCGCAGCCATCCACAAGTGGGCGTACGAATTAACGAATAGCGATGGAAATGACAAGAGCAAGGCTCTGGCTACGTCCCAATCTGCCTACGGAATGAAGGCGCTGTTTAGCAGATAGTTTGATCGCGAGGAATGAACGGCATGGCATTCGGATTTGCATCCACATCAGCTCCTCAGCCGCAAGGGACCAGCGCGCCTTCTTTCAAGTCACACCAGGAGCTCAAGACAGCTCTGCACCGCGACTTATTGAACAAGATCGACCTCGAGAAACTCACTTCATTGCAAGATGTCCGCGCCCGAACGCAAGTACAAAATGTGATCCTTGACCTGATTGGTGCTGCGAACGTGCCGCTCAGCGGTGCGGAAAAGGAGCGAATCTGCCGCGAGGTGTTGCACGAGGTCTTCGGACTGGGACCGCTCGAACCGCTCCTGCAAGATGCGTCCATTACCGACATTCTGGTCAACACTCACCGCCAGGTTTATATCGAGCGCGGCGGAATACTCGAACTTACGAGCGTGTCTTTTAAAGATGCAGCGCACCTTCGGCACATTATTGACAAGATCGTATCAAACGTAGGCCGGCGCGTGGACGAGTCATCGCCGATGTGCGATGCGCGCCTGGACGATGGCTCGCGCGTAAACGTAGTCATCCCGCCGCTCGCTATCGACGGCCCTATCATGTCGATCCGCCGTTTTGGCCGCACACCGATCGGGGTTGACCAACTGCTTGCCAAGCATACGCTTACGTCTCCCCTGTTGGAACTGCTTAAGAGCGCGGTCAAGGCCCGACTCAACATCATTGTCTCGGGAGGCACGGGCGCGGGCAAGACGACTTTGCTGAATGTGCTATCAAGTTTTATTTCCAAGCGGGAACGCATTGTTACGATCGAGGATTCCGCCGAATTGCAGATGCAGCAGCCGCATGTCGTCCGAATGGAATGCCGTCCGCCGAACGTCGAGGGCAAAGGCGCAGTGCGTCAGCGCGAATTGGTGATCAATGCTCTTCGTATGCGGCCGGATCGCATCGTGCTGGGCGAGGTGCGCGGCGGCGAAGCCTTGGACATGCTGCAGGCCATGAACACCGGCCATGACGGGTCACTGACTACCATTCATGCTAACAATCCACGCGACGCGATCGCGCGTCTCGAGACCATGTCTTTGATGGCCGAAATCAATCTGCCCGACAGGGCCATTCGGCAGCAAATCGCATCGGCGGTGTCCATCGTTGTCCAGGTGGCGCGGCTCAGCGACGGCTCTCGACGAGTGACGCAAATTTCCGAGGTCACCGGCGTTTCGGATGACATGGTGACACTGCAAGACATTTTCGTATTTGAACGTCTCGGCATCGGGGCGAACGGCCGAGTACTCGGCCGCTTTCGCGCTACTGGTCTGCGGCCTACTTTCAGCGAACGACTGAAGGCATCGGGCATCCAGCTTCCGCCAAATATATTCGAGCACGTCTACGAGGTTCAGTCGTGACGCTTGTCAGCATCTTTTTCATTATTTTAGTCACGGCATTTGCCGTGGTCGCGTTCTTTACCGAACCCTCGAAGGCGGACAAACTGATTCATTCCCGGTTGGCCTCGCTCGATCGCAACAGGGTTTCATCCGGGCGCGACGAGCTGGATATAGTTAAGGAAGTAACGTTCAGTACGATTCCCAGTTTCGACAAATTCCTCCGCAACAACCGTGCTGCTGTGGGCCTTCAATTATTGATTGAACAATGCGATCTGCAGTGGACCGTGGGCCGGATCGTGTTCAGCACGCTGGCGCTTATTGGCTTGGGCGCTTTTTTGGGTAATTGGTGGATTGCGCCGGGGCTGCTCGGCTGGATCCCCGGTCTGGCGCTAGGTGCGATCCCCTACAGTTTTCTGCTGCAAAAGCGCAAGCGCCGACTGCGGCGTTTCTCGGAACTTCTATCGGAAGCGATCGATCTGATGTCGCGCGGATTACGCGCAGGACAAGCCCTGCCGACGGCCGTCGAGACGATAGCTCAAGAGTCCGACGAACCTTTACGTTCGGAGTTTCGCCGTGCCGCGGACGAGCAGAGTTTCGGGCTGCCTTTTCGCGAAGCCATGGCCAATCTTAGCCGCCGCGTCCCGGTTGCCGATCTGCAGTTCCTGGTCACCGCGATTCTGGTTCAGAAGGAGACGGGCGGCAACTTGGCGCAGATCCTGGACAAGACCTCGCATGTGATTCGCGAGCGAGTGCGCGTTGGCGGACAATTGCGGATTCGCACGGCACAGGGACGGCTGACCGGCTGGATTTTGTGCGCGTTGCCATTCGTCATGTTCATCGGCATGAATTTCCTCCATCCAGGCTATGGAAAAGCTTTGTTCGAAGACCCGCTCGGGCAAAAGTTGGTGACTTATGCGGGGGGCGCAATGGTGATCGGTATCGTAGTGATACGGAAGATTGTAAATGTCAAGTACTAAGGACCTAGTCGCATGCTTCTACTCCTGATATCGGTGGGCATCACGGTGTTTCTGATTGTTGCCGCGCTTATGCTGCTCTTGAGTGGAAAAGACGCCGTTGATGCGCGCCTGATGGAAATTTCAGCTCCCCCCCCGCCCATCTCACCGGTCATTGTGGAGACGCCAACAAGCGGGCTTGCTCGAGCGGCGGTTGGAATCACCAGTATTTTCAAGCCGATTCGCGGCATTGTGTCTGGTTCAGATGAGGATTTGGCCTATCGCCTCACGCTGGCGGGATTTCGGAAGGCGGAGCACGTCGAGATTTTTGCGGCGACAAAGATGTTGCTGCCGGTGGCCGCGATAGTTGCAGGAAGTTTTTTCGGCGACAACATGATAGCGGCAATTTTGGTGGGAGTGGTCCTCGGTTTTATCGCTCCCGATGTTGTGCTTACGAAGTTGATTTCTCGCCGGCAGGGAGGCATCCGACGCGCCCTGCCTGACGCGCTCGATCTGCTAGTGATCTGTATGGAGGCCGGTTTGGGCATCGACCAGGCAATGGCGCGGGTCGGCGAAGAAATAAGGATGACCTCGCCCGCGTTGGCCGAAGAGTTCCAAATCATTAACCGCGAACAGCGTGCCGGAAAACCGCGTCTCGACGCCTGGCGCAGCATGGCGGAGCGGGTTGATATCGATTTTGTGAGGCAGTTTGTCGCCATGCTGGTGCAGACCGAGCGCTTCGGTACACCCATCGCAAACGCGCTCGGACAGTTTTCAGATACGCTCCGCACACGCCGCACGCAGGCTGTCGAAGAAGTGGCGGCCAAAGCCGGAGTCAAACTGCTTATCCCTTTGGTCTTTTTCATCTTCCCTATGATTTTCGTGGTAGCGCTGGGGCCGGCGATTATCGCCCTGCACAAACTATTCTCGGAAACGCTGAAGTAGCCATGAGATGGCAAAAAAAAGTGGTCTGCGCAACAAACGCTACGCGGGGAACGGTTCTCGGTCAGCGCGTTCGAGTGGCCGAGACGGGAATGACACGAATTGTCGGTTTGCTTGGGGAGCGCGAACTCCAGCGAGGCGATGGGCTGCTTATCGTAACCTCGCAAGGTGTGCATACTCTGGGGATGCTGTTTCCGATAGACATTGCTGTTCTGGACCACTACTGGCGGGTCATTGCGGTGAGGCGGGACATGCGCCCGTTCCGAATGACCCGCGTGTTCTGGAAAGCGGCAGGGGTGCTCGAGCTGCCGTCCGGCATGCTCGAATCAACTTCCACACTTGTTGGCGACAGTATTGAATTTGCTCGCGTAGAGGCAGCAACGCAGTAGTTAGAGAAATGACTATGTGGCAACGAGAATTCATCCACGGGCGTCGCTTTAAAGGGCAGGAAGGGCAAAGCCTCGTCGAAACCGCACTTACGTTGCCGCTACTGCTCGGAATCGGCTTCAATATCATCAATTGGGGTTACCTCTGGTTCATGGTGCTGGCCCTCTCCGCTGCACCTCGGATGGGTGTGCAATACGCCACGCAAGGTGGGGCGGCAGGCAAGGCGACAGCCCCCCCAACCGCGACGGTTCGCGATCTGGTCTGGGAGAATGTGACCCATGCTGTGCATGGCGCCACAACGTCCACCGTCGCCGTTCAGGTGTGCTCTAGTGCCAAGGGCGTCGATTCGACCACCCACATTGCTCAATGCGATCAGTTCGGCCCGGCATACGCGTTCCCAGCGCCTGCCGCGGATCCAGAGCAGCCCGTTTACGTGCTTGACCGCGTCGATGTGGAGTACACAGTTACGCCGATTATTCCTGGCACGGCATTTACCGTAATTCTGCCACCCAACTTGAAATTCCATCGCCAAGTCTCCATGAGGTCGCTTTACTAGCATGCGCGAACGAACGCACCTTCGCTTGCAAGGCCAAAGGGGTCAGGCCCTAATCGAATCCTTATTGATGCTCGTTGTAATTATCACCGTCGTGTTGTGGGTCTTCGAGCTGGGTTGGCTTATGTACACCTACTCAGTTCTTGCCGATGCCGCCAACGAAGGCGTTCGTTATGCCATTGTTCATAGCGGAGCGGACCCGGCCGGCACCCAAACGAAGGTACAGACTTTCGCCGCTGCTTCCATGCATGACGTCAGCGCCATTTCCATCGCGGTGACGGCTCCCGATGGTAGTTACACCCCGCCGAACCGCGTGCGCGTGACCCTAACCTACGCTTACGTACCGTTTCTCCCGAAATATATAGGGGCTGCGACGATGACCACATATGCGGAAGGGCGAATGGTGGCTCAATAGCATGAAACGCGGCCGCCCCAGTTTGCAACGATGGTCTACGCAGCAGGGACAAGCATTCCTGTTTATTGTCATCCTCATCGCATTCTTCTTGCTTGCGGTGCTTGGCCTGGCCACCGATTACACGCAAGTCTGGGCACACCGCCAAATGGCACAGGGTGCGGCAGATGCCGCCTGCGAGGCCGGCGCGGCGGATGTGTTCTTGAAGGGCACCGATCCAACCGCAAGCACCGATTTCCCCGCGCTCGATTTTTCCTGGATCGGGTCGAGCTTCGATTGCAGCGCTAAACCGAATTCTGTGCCTTGTGAATACGCATCGTTCAACGGTTATGCGGGGGCCAACGTCAGCGTGAGTTTTCCAGCGAGTTTGCCGGGCGTGAGCGGCATCCCGGCTGGCTTCGGGACGATCGCCAACCCATACCTCAAGGTGACCGTTACGGACCCTGTGGCAACATACTTTACGAGAATCGGCTCTTCCATAACTACCGTCAACGTAACAGCTTCCGCAAGCTGCGGCTTGAACGTGATAACCGCTCCCGTACCTCTTGTCGTGTTGCACAGGACGGCAAGCCCATCACTTCAGGTAAACGGCACAGCCTCGGTCACGATTCTTGGAGGGCCTCAGCGTTCCGTCCAAGTTGACTCCAGCAGCGCCACTGCCGTGAGTGTTGGCACGGTGGATCTCCACCAGGCAGGGCCCACTAACAACGGGTCCGATTTCGCCGTATTCGGAGGACCCGCTGCCAAGCCAACGGGAGTAAACGTGGGTACCGCAGGTCACTGGATTCCCGGCGCAAATCCATTTGGCGATCCCTTTGCCGCGGTCGCCGCCCCGACTAGCGCCCCCGCTACCGCTGGCACGGCTACGCCCGTGCCATTCGCTGTGAACGGCTGTCCGGATCCCGTTGGCTGTGTTGAATTCACACCGGGAAACTACGCGAGCTGCTCCACCGGACCAGTGGCTCCGGGCGCAAATGCCTGTTTGAACCTTCCCTTTGGGGGCTCCCGCCCCAGGTTTAATCGCCGCGGTACGAACTGGCAGGCGAACACTGCTTATGCCGTAGGCGCACTGATCCTGCCGTCAGCATGCACCTCAAATGGGTTCGTGTACATGGCAATCGCGGTGACGGGTAATTCTGGTAGCGCCTGTCCGGCATCGTTTAGCCCGATGGTGTGCACTCGTCAATCCGACGGAACCTGCTCTGGTGGTACCACGCTAGACGGGGGAGTTACTTGGCAGAACATCGGAGTTGTCTCAACCACACCAGGAACTGCAGTTTTCGACCCAGGGTTGTACTACGTCGGCTCGCAGGGCCTCAGCTTGGGTTCGGGTTCCGCCGCACGCATCAGCACCGTCAACGGCGACGGCAGCAAAGGTGTAATGTTTTACTTTAGCACCTCTGGCAGCGCGTCGATCGGCTCAAGTAGCGGCGGCTCTAGCGCGTGCACGTCGGTTACGCAAGGCCCTGGCGCCGCTTCCGGGACTCCCAATAACTGTGTCGTTGGGTATCAGATTAGCGGCACCTTGTCCCCTGCAGCAACTGGCTATGTGCCATCCGTGTTGCTACGGTGCCCCAGCGGTTCAGCGACCCCATCGCAGGTTCCTGCTACGATTCCGGGCAACGTCCTCCTCGGTCCGTGTGGTGGCACCTCAGGCATAGGCGCTACTGGCCAGTATGGATCTCCCGATGGCAACCGCGGCTTTCTATTCTTTCAAAATCGTTCAACTGCCGCTAACGGCGGAAGTTGCACGGCCGGTTTCGGTGGAAACTGTGCCATCTTGGGCGGCGGCGGAACCTTTGTCTTCTCGGGTTTCATTTATTTCCACAACGGCAACGGAGCCACTTGCGGCACAAACACCAGCTGCCTATCCCTGGCCGGTGGATCAGGTGGGAACAGCTTCACGATTGGAAACATCGTTGTGGACAAGATCTCGTTGACCGGCAGTTCGGGCGTCAACATGGTGCTGAACCCGACAGCCACTTTTTCCGTACTGCGCCCAACACTCCTCCAATGATGCCCCATCCCAGCACCGGTGTTGTGCATTTAAGCTCTGCGATGAGGCCCGCAGAATCAACAGTGATCGTGCGCAATTTCAATAAGGGCTTGATGCAAGTACGTTCCCCGATCGGACCCTTGGCGCCTTCCGTAGTTATACGGAAACAAATTCGAACGCCGAAACTCGAGCTGTTACCCGCCAGGGTCACTCCGCGAAAAGGACTATTCCTTTCGACGCTTCTGCATACGGCCACTGCCGCAACGCTCGCTTCCCTGCCGATCCTTTTTCCATCATGGCTTGGTAGGGTGCCAAGTACTCCGAGAGATCTCGACCGTGAGTTCGAGGTCGTATATCAGCCGTTGCAGCTCCCAGCTCTGCCAGGCATGGGAGAGGCCAGCGAAGGTACCCAGATAGAACACGCACGTGGGCACAAAACGCCTGACGTCGCGAACCTTTTGGCCACAGCCGCGCTATACACCGCCAATTGGCCAAAGCCTGACTATGCTGCGCCACAAGAAATCGTTTCCAACCCCCCGGATTCGAGCACGGGAGTGCAGACGATCCGTCGGCCGGATTTGGCCTTCCCCCCAAAGATGACTTATCCTCTCCGGCTGCCAAGCATGGTGATGCTTCCTCATCGAGCGGTGCAGGGGCCCGTTGCCCCGCAGCTTGAACATCGTGAACCATCGAACCCAGAAGCACTATTAAGTTTCAGAGCCGGCGAACCTCCGGCGCAAATTCCGGCGCCGCCCAACGACAAGCCAAAATTATTGCTGGCTCCGGTTAAACCGGTGCTGCGAGAAACGAGGGCCGTTTCCGAACCCACGGTACCGGTGTTGGCCGACACCATGGGACCGGAGGTGAATGCGCAAAAGGCGGCGGTAATCATTAATGCCGTCCACGTTCCTCCCGAACCCGCTCCTGTTATTCCTGACGCAGAACTAGCCTCCAGATTCGTCATCGGACCATCGAGAGCGGCGACAACCGTTGCGACGACTACGCCAGATATCACTAGTGAGAATCCTGCAAGTGCGAGCTCCTCAAAGGCAGGACAGAACTTGCCGCACGTGAGCATGGAGAATGGGACTGGAACCAAAGCTGAAGCGAGCGATCGGCATTCCGTGGTGGCGAGTAACGAGTCCTCCTCGGGCGTCGCCCCGCCGGCCAGTTCTAGCACTGGCACGGCCTCGGCTGCGGCTACGGAAAACAAAAGTCTTCCGGGGATTTCCATCTCAGGTGACATGCCAGGAAGCAGTGGGCCAGCGGCCGCAACAAGTCCTATTCCACATGGTTCTTACGCACTTACGATAATTTCAGGCGGTAGCAGTGGCGGAGCCAGTCGCGACCTCGGCGTGTTTTCCCGCACTGACACCGTTTACACCGTTTACATCCCAATGACCGACGCCGGCGGCGGCCCCGACTGGTCCATGCAGTACGCCCTGATAAGTCCGGCCCCGGCCGGCAACGGCTTGTCGAATGGCTTACTTACGCCACCCGTTGTGCTAAAGAAGGTCCAGGCGACGGTGCCAAAAACTGGGCTTACCGCGAATTCAGGCCTAGTGTTCGTGACCGGCATCATTGATGAAAACGGCAAGCTAGCCGCTTCGCGCGCAATTCGCGCACTGGATGGAAGGGCGCGATCTGCTCTGAATGCCCTTGCGCAATGGCAGTTCCTGGCGGCGCAACTTAACGGTAAACAAGTCGCGTGCAAGGTTCTGATCGGAGTTAGTGTGTTGCCTACTGAGGAGGTCGGGAAGTAAGACTGGTCAACCGAAAGTGGAGTTGGGGAAAATCCGCGTGGTGAGGGGCAGTTAACTAGTTTTCAATCGGCCCCACCGAAGGAATAGAGCTTATGCTGTGTAATTGTCACCTTTCATTTGGTTTTCCGGTTGTTTCACCGTATTTTCGTGTCACTCATTCCGTTCCAAAGCCTGGGGGAAATTCTGTAAATATGTGGCAGGTCGTTCCGCAATCCATGCCGCATAACCTTATTTTAGGGAGAATGCATCGATGAATCCGACTACGATTCGCATTATCGCGGGTATTCTGTTTGTAGTGGTCGTGTTTATTATTGTCGCGCGTCGCAAAAGGATGGCCTCAAGGCGCAAGCCCATCCCATGAGACACGACAAGATCGGCTCTGTGGCTGGAAACCAGGCTTGGGTTTAGCGGAAGTTTCCGCGGTCAACGAAAAGAGGCGGAGCAGCGTCTCTACAATGGTCGCTGAACAGGTTGTGCCTCGCCAAAACGTCGTACACCTGCAAAATGAATGACTTGGCGCAACGCTCGATTCGGACTCATAGGTAAGATTCTTGCGATGATCGTGTCGCTCCGGCATCTCCTTGGGTGGATGGTCAGCGGTTTCCGTTCCCGGGAGGACCTACCAGACGCCTGCGAAGGTTGACCGGAAGCTGGTGCGCCAGGGCGTCGAGTAGATTCTCCGTGAGGCGCTCGTACACGCCAGCCAGTGCCAGCTGAGCCTGCTACAACAATCAAGCAGCTCCTGTCGGACTATCCGCCGCCAGCAATTGGCGGATAATCCACCTTCAGAGATCGGGGCTCGGATGGCAAAAGTGTACGGCTTCGTCCCCAGGCTGCACCCGAACCGCCTGCGCCACCAGCCCGAAGCTTGACAGCGTTGCTCATCAAATGTACATTTGATTGTGCATAGCGTACATTGGGGAGGCTTTCGATGGCGCGGGCTTCCATTGCCGTTAAGAAAGTCACAGCGACCGACCTTCGAGACAAGCTGAAGACGTACTTGAAAGAAGCGACTGCAAACCGCGTCGTGTTAGTGGAGAACCGTCGCCAGCCACCAAAGTACCTCGTGGACAAAGACTTTCTGGACTCCCTGGTGAACGAGCGTGAATCAATGCTTGCCACCCTGGAGATTCTGGCCGACCGTGAACTTACTGACCGATTGCTAACCCTGTCCAAGACCATTGACGAGGACGTTGCCGCTGGCCGGCTGCTTACAACCGCTGATGTTTTTGGCAAATGAGCAGAGGCCGAAAACAGCCATCGCCGGCTGCGCCATCACCACAACAGGCGCACCGACAACCTGCCTTTGAACTTAGGTACACGCCGGACGCCGCAGCGGACATCAAAGCTCTCGACGGCAGCGTCCGTAATCAACTGCGAAAGGTTTTGGAGAAGAAGCTCGCCATTGATCCTGAGGGATATGGACTGCCGCTGCGCGGCTCGCTGGCCGGCTATTGGAAGCATCAGTTTGGCAACCACCGCGTCGTTTATCGAATTTACTCTCAGCACCACGTGGTAGTCGTATGCAGTGTCGGCGTTCGTAAGCAGGGTGATGCGGAGGACATCTACAGGCAACTTGAATCCGTCGCCAAAACAGGCCGTCTCGCTGAACAACTGGCCTCCGTGCTCAGGAACCTTTTACCTAAGAAGAAGTAAGAGGCAAGTTTCTAATATTCCTCGACCTCTTGCTTAAAGGACGCCCGGAAGGGTTCTAAGTCTGGCCTAAGAAACCGAACGTTTGGACCATCACGCGGAGATGAGGAACTTGTTTTCGCTCCACCCAAAGATCAACAGTCTACAGGTTGGGCGGCCCGTTGAACTGTCCACGGACCGCTCATGAGCCCGGCAATTACAGTCGTGCCTGGAGACGTCCTTTCGACACTGTCGAAGAGATGCAACTCGTCCTCAACATGCCGTGCTGCAGCCTTAACGGTCAGGCGCTGCCGGTCCCAACTCATTCTTATGGACCTTCAGACTCCTCCGTCGAACAGCCACTCGCCTGATCAAAAATGAGAGTCCAGTGTTGCCTGTGTCGCTTGCTGATAAGTTCAATGCCGTTCGCGCCCGACCGAATCCGGCCGATCCATGTGAGTAACTAGCGGATTTCTTTTGTCGCCGGCAAAGGCCTGCTGTTTATGACTGTGCGATTGAGCTAGCTCGCGGGGGAAGAGATGCTATGGTGCTTCCGGTAACAAAGGTCGGGGAGCCAACGAGGAAATGGGCTTTGAAGATTTCAAGATTGCGTATGCACGTTCATCGTCTGCAATCCGGCGATAAAGGGTTTTTAAATCTGCTAGGCCCTCCACCGGCACTCGAAGTTCTTTGCGCTCGTATGTGCGGTCGTAGTGAAGCGCGTGTTCCGCGGCACGCAGTTCGCTCTTGTAGGTCGCGAAACGATATTCGTACCTGACAGGCTCAGGAAGCTCGTCGATGGTGTACTCGGCGGGGAAGGAGATATCAAAGACGTCGCTCTCCGAAGTTACATCAGAGAATACCACCGCCTGCGTGCGAGCTTTTCCCTCCAGTAGATCACTGCTCTTGCGGCCAAGCGCGCAAGGGCGAAACAGAAAAAGCTGACCGGCGTGCTGGGCATATGCGGTAGCCATCAGACCATATTCGATGCCTAGCGCACCGCCAAAATCCTCCAAACCGGAGAGAGAAGCGCGAGTGAGGACGGCACCGTCGAGGAGGTCGGTCAGCAGATCCTGGAAGACCTTCTGGCGCTGCGCCTTCGGCAGATTCAGCAAGCGTTCGCGCAGCTGCGCGGCAGGAAAGCCACTACGCAATTCACTGACAGTGCCTTGCAAGTTTCCAGACTTGTCCAAAGTGAGAGTTGCTTCGCGCAGGAGGCGATTGGTCGTCGGTGGCAGCAGGGGTAGCTTCACCATCTCGCCGCCTTCGTCAGTCACCAACAAGCCGTCGTTCGATTGCAGAATGGGGGGCAGATAGCCAAGGGATGTGGAACTGTCTGTGGGGTCGAAGATAAGGAGCGGTCCGGGCTTTGCTTCGGGCAAAGTTGCAAGCAACCCCTGGTTGTCAGCCGGCCGTGGCAGACGGATCGCCAGAATCACGTGATTGAAGCTCAGAAGGCTGGGAAAATCACGCGACAGATAGTCGCGGTCGCTATTGATCAACATGAAGTAAGAATCAATGCCGGCCTCGTGCAGCATGGCATTGAGCAGCGTCGCCTTGTCTTTGCAATCTCCGTAGCCGCTGGCTAGCACGTCCTGTGCTGCATGTGGCTGGAATCCCCCGGTGCCAATCTCGATCGCTACATAGCGGATACTGTGTTGAACATAGGAGGCTAGCCGTCGGATCTTCTCCATTGCGTCGTTTGTGCCGCTAATAAGCTCACGTGTCTTGTCACGGATCGTGGGGGTAATCGCGAGCCGACCGCTGGCCAAGTCGGCGTACCACCGACCGATTTGCGCCCACGAGCCTTGGTTGCTCTCCCGTCCTCCCGTGGACCTCGGAGAAAACGAAATTCCAAGTTGGCCTGCGACGGATCGCCAAGCGGGCATCTCTGGTTCCTCTTGGATGGGTTCAAGGTCTGCAAGCTCCCATGTCCAGCGATTCTCTCCGGCCTGTTGTGGGCTTGCTGCCGCATGATTTCGCCAGTACGCCGTATATTTCCACGTCGACGGCAGCTCCAAAACAAAGCGAGCCCGTCGTACAGGAACCTGATCCTGGAAAGACCAGACGGTCTGCAACACCGAAGGTCTCTGCCGCTGCTGATATTCATAGCCGATTACGCTACCCGGCTGGGACGCCGGGATCTGAAGCACCTTGAAGCGTGTGTCCGCGTACAGATTCTCAGAGAATGCGCTTGTCTCGACCGCACTGCTCTCCTTGACCTCATACTCTTCGCTTTGCGAGGTGATACTCCAGCCCTTCAGGAACGTAAGCTGCGTTTCACTGTCGAAGTACACGGACACGGTCCCGAAGGAGCGTCCTTCCGGTCGCAAGATCTTGTATGCCTTCCTATGAGTCGTGCGGATATCACCCGTAGTTGACACTGTGGTGAACGTCTCGTTGAGCAGCATCACGGCATCCGTGTCATCGGGATACGCGGGCAGTGGTGCCTGTGCCGCCTGCTTCAGCCAATCAGGCGTTCCGGCAGATGCGACAGGGCTTGTCAAGACGAGCGCGCCGGTCAGGGTGAGCTGCAACCCACTAATGACGAGCCTGCGTTCCTTCCAATTGATGAAGTACGACGTTTTCTGCATCACTCTGCCTCAGTTTTTCAAAATAGTTCCATAGCGACGCGTGGAAGTCTTTGGGGAAGTAGTATTCGCTCATTATCGCGTGACGCTCGAGCCGCACAATGCCAGCTTCGCCGGTTCGCTTAGCCTGGAAAACTGCAAATGGGGTCTGGTAGTTAGTTTCTGAAGGCACGGCCTCCAGGCTGTAGTCAGTCGGCAGCGAGATGGTTATCTTATCCACTTCGCTGGAGCCATATCTGAAGTACACCGGTTGAACCCTTTTCAGCGGGCTCAAAAAACTCTTTCGGCTCACCTGGAACACCGCAAGGGGGAATAGCATCCGCTTGGGCGTGAGGACGGCGAAGCGCCATGCGTGGAAGTGGCATTTCACTCGGAGCGGTAGCTCGGAGTCTTGCCAGCCTGTTACCGAATCGACGTCGATCGTGGCACGACGCGGTGTCAAATCCTTAATTTCCTCCTCTAGCAATTTGCGACGGCCGGCCTCATCCTCATTGGCCGCTGACAAACGACGGTCCACAGCCTCCTGCCCTCTGAAAACGACCTCAAGCGTGCCTTCCAGACTTCCATCTGGTTGCAGTTTCAGTTCGGCATTGCGCTCGATCGTCGACGATTCGGTTGCGGGGGTATGAACCTCCAGAATTTGACCACCAAGTTTTTCCCAAGTGACACCCGTTGTGTCCGTCTCGAACCACGGCACCACGCCGTAAGGACAAAAACGGCTGGCCGGATCAAAATAAAGGCTTTCCCCCTTCAGTCGCACAAGGACAATCATCGCATTCAATTGCGAGGCATCTAGTACCTCTGATTCGAAAATAGCAGAACGGCGATCAACGACCTCGACAATCGACGCGTCGAAACCTCCAGCGCGAGCCAGAGCGGTGAACAAGAAGTTGATTTCATTGCCGTAGCCATAACCTCGACGGAAAATGTCTTCCGCACTCTTGTTCTCCTCTAGGTGTTCGCGTTTAGCTTCCTTCTCAGTTTTTGTGGGCTCGTAGCTGAGATATCGAACTTGTTGAACACGTGAGTAAAGTTTGCGCAGTCTAGTCTCCGGCGGATCGCCAGGAGGTGCAATCTCGTTTGCCGCGCGCTCCAGGAATTTCGTCTTCTCGATGAACTTTTCTGCTTTCTCCGCCTGAAGCCTGCCGATGCTCCTCCAGTAGTCACTCACGTAGCCCGCAACGTAGAAGAAGTGCACTCTGCTATTCAGCAAGGACAAAGGTGGCATGTACTCCTGATCTTCAATCGGCGCGACATTGTTCACCTCCATCCGCATAGTTCCGTCGGGATACCAGGAAGGCGAATTGTCAGAGAGGCGGACCTTTGCAAAACTTAGGTGCCCACCTTTCACTGGACGAATGACAAAAACGGCGTGGCGCGTAAACAGCTCCTCCTGGACGGTCCAGGTCGCGGTCGGAATGGTCCAGCCCTCCTTAAAGGTGTAACTTGCGGGATTGCGCACGTAATCGGGCAGGCGCTCCTTCCACCGCATCGTGTACGCGTATTCGATAACAGAGCCAACTTCTACGCCCGGCAGGGCAAAGGCCTTGGCCTCGTACAAGAATCTGCGGTACTTCGCGACCACTTTATCGAAGGTGGTCCCATCAAAAGTAATCACGTTGCCGTTGGGCCGCACGGTGCGTCCGCGGATACCTTCAATCGTGATGCTCTTCGCCAAGTAAGGGATCTCGACATCCGCGTAGGCTCTACCCTCTTCCGTAAGAATCTTGATGCGCAACCACTCCGTCTGAATACGTTTCTCGTCATCCGTGTAAACCTGCCGCTCGAGGATCATGGCCGAGGAGCCGGGATTTGCAGGGTTGTCCTTGAGCGCCAAATCATCTTTGGGAATCTCCTGCCAGGTATCGGGTATCTGTGCGGGCAGTTCCGGAACAATCGAAAGCAAACAGGCAACAAAGAAAATACCCTGTGCCACGCTCCGGAGACCTCGCATGGGTCTCCTCTCCGCCGAAGGGCGACAGCCACAACCAGGTAATCCGCGATGGTCGCGGCTGAAAAATCTCTTTCTACCGGTTCGCGAAGGTGATTGAACGCTGTTTATTGCGAGCTTGCGGTCCCCGATGTTGGCCGAAATGGCTGCAGCGATATCCGCAGCAGGGATCGACGCCTGCAATGGACTGCCCGAAACGAACGAGGCGGCAAGGGGGTTTCCACTAAACTGCATTGTAGAGGGAGACACAGAGTTCGTTCCATTAACAGTAAGCATGAACCCTGTGCCACCCGCGATAGCTGAACTTAGATTCAGAGATTCGCTTGCTAGTGAGGGATTCGGATCAGCTGCAGGCGGGCTACTGGAGCCAATGCTGCACCTCACAAACGATCCCGACCCCACTAGATACATCATCACTCCTCGAGGCGGAAGCTCGAAAAGTCCGGCCGCAACCCCAAGCAGATGTCTTCCACGACGGCTCTGAAGGACTCTGTTGTAATGTTCATCGCTCTCCCTCTCTCAGAGGTTCCAGCGAGTCCCACGCCTCAAGTCAGCCTGCTAGAATGACCCGCTGGTAGCCTGCAGGGTCGGTCCTTGGAACAGTTGGGCGGATTATCAACCCGAGCCGAACAGCAGCGCAAGCGACAAGAGGCGCCAGCATCCCAGTGACGCCCTTTGTCATGCCAGCCTTTAAGTAGTGACGCAACAAGAGAAACGGTTTCATCGATTGAATGATCTGCAGCACGCTCAAAGGCACGCAGCTGCCTCCGCAATGCGCTTAGACTCAACGAGTTGTGGGCACAAGCACGAATAGGATTTTCAGGCACTTTGCTTTGGGCATTCGCAGGGTCGTGGGCCCAGTAGCGACCTTCCCGGCTTCCACACCTGTGGGTCGGAATCGCGAGTTGTGCTGTACCTGACCGGGTAATCGGAAAAATGGTAATGGAGCCGGATATATCGTCCGTGACCACCTGGCACTACAAGGGTTCACCCCAATGGTTATGTCAACCTGGTTCTAGCTGTGTCCGAGCGGCCAACTTGAGCGCATAATTGACCCCGAATACAACAAGAACACATAGCTCCTGTCGTGGCTCCGAATGACCGTTTTTGGCCAAAGCTGTCTGGGGAAATAAACCTAAATGACGGCAGGCGTCTTTTTGGCCGCTTGTACGTCGAACCGGCCCGGCGTTGCCTGTTAGTTTTGATAGTTTCGACGTACCCGCGGGAAGAATTAGCCTTGGCGGCCCTGGAGGCGGGCACGTAAGTGGCCCGGACCTCGCAGAAAAATCCGTAAAGCATTGAGGTTGAGCGCTTGTCCTCTAAACGCGAAAGCATTCTGATCGTCGATCCTGACTCGGCAGCGTTAAAAGTGCTTCAGGAATTAGTGCGTTCCGCGGGATATCAAGTGGCGGTTTCGCCCTCCCAAGCCGAAGGATTCCAGCTTGTTCGCGATGTTGGCGTAGACCTTCTTCTGTTATCTGCAGATCTGAATGATATCCAATGCTGCGACGCGCTGGCTGAGGTGAAAGGAAGCAACGCGACCTCCGGCACGCGCGTCATTTTACTGACCGACGGCACAGGAGCTGAGCGGGCGCGGGGGCTCGAACTTGGCGCCGACGAGGTCCTCTCTTTCCCCTGGGAGCCAGTGGAATTGCTCGCGCGAATTCGCGTACAACTCCGCCAAAAACGCGACCTGGATGAAATGCGGGAGAAGACGCGCATTGCCGATGAGGGCAGGGAAGTGGCGCAAACCGCGTTCCAAGCGGTGGCGGTTACCGAGAAAATGACCCGCGATGCATTTTCCCTGGCGCGCGCCCTGAAGATTGGTGTGTCAGTGCTTTTCGCGATCGCTATCCTCATTGCCGGGATTTTCCTGCTGTATTCCCGCCGGGCTGACAAGGAGGCGCGACGGGCGTACGGGGTGATTGCGCAACTGGAGCGCAGCGCGCATCGCCAAGAGCAGTTGGTGGCGGATGCCCGCAGCGCCCGCGCGGATCTTCAGCAATCCGATGTACTTCGACAGAAGCAGCAGCTCCAACACCAATCAGAAGAGCTGCGGCAGAAAATCTCGGGCGCTGGAGGCGAAGAAGTCTCGGCGCTCCGCAAGCAGCTTCAGGAGACCAACAATCGCCTGCGGCGGATCGAAACGGAATCGCAGACCGCGGAAGAGGTGATTCGCGCGTACGCGCCGAGCGTTTGCCTGCTCCACGTTTCGGTCGTATTCCTTGACCATTCCTCGAGACGACCGCTGCGATACGCCGGCATCACCGGCAACGGCGAGCCTCTGAAAGACAGCGACGGCAATCCGGTCTACACGCTGGAAGGCCGCGCGCCGGAGGTGCGGGCCGACTTCTTCGGCACCGGGTTTATCGTCGGGGAGGGAACGATTCTCACGAATCATCACGTCGTGCAACCCTGGTGGAAAAATGACGAGCTCGGCAGCGTTCTCAGCCAGGGGCTCGATCCGGGAATTGGGGAGATGATCGCGTACTTTCCGGACTCGTCTGCCGGGGTCAGCGTCAGCATTGCGCAAGTTTCGGAAGAAGCCGACCTGGCAGTCGTGAAAGGCGATCTCGCCGCTCTTAAACGGCCGCCCCTAAAAACGGACGCGCGGAAGGAGGCCGCTGTCAGCGGCGAACCGCTCATCTCCCTCGGTTACGCAACGGGCATTAACGCCATGCTGGCACGTGCGGGCGAGGAAGCCGTGGACCAGATCGCCAAGGCCACCGGAGGAGATGCGGACAGAGTGGTAAACGAACTCGTCCGCCGCAAGCTCGTCCGTCCGCTGATCACGCAAGGGCATATCGGCGATGTTTCCGCCGATAAGATTGTCTATGATGCGCAGACCACTTCCGGAAGCTCGGGAGGACCGCTCATTAACAAGAATGGGCAAGTCATCGGGGTAACCTTTGCGGTGGTCCGGGGTTTTGGAGGCTCCAATTTTGGCGTTCCGATTCGTTATGCGCAGCCGCTGCTCAAACGGTGAGCGTGGCGCCGGACACGCGTGAGGATGCTCTACCCGCTCAAGAACCATTTGCGACGCGTTTCTGCAGCCGCTGCGGGCTACGAATTACGCCCTGCGACCCATGTCACCTCTGCGCGAGGCAGGTTTGACCAGCCAAGCCCCTCCAAGCGCGTAAACTAAGCGCGACGTGAAAACGAAAGGGAATTACGGGATCGCTTCGCCGCGAATCGTGGCAGCCCTCTTCGGTTAGGGATGTTTGCTGTTGCTTGTGGCTTCTCTAGTGCATTCCGCATGGCGGTGGGTGTGGAATCGCCATGCAGTCCAGCGACAATCGAGCGGGCTCCGTTCTGGAAAACGCCGCTATCGAGGGGTCAGGGACCGCGTGACGGTGAAAGAAGGTGACGCTCGGAAGCTTCCCTTTGCCGACAGTACTTTCGACGTGGTGGTGTCGAACTTCGTAGTTCATGAGCTGAAGAGCCGTGCGGACTGACAACAACTGTTGTGCGAGGTGGCGCGCGTATTGAAACCCGGAGGGCGCGTGGCGCTCGTGGATTTCATCTTCAAGGACGAGTGTGTCGTGGACCTGAGGAAGTTCGGAGTGAAAACTGCGCGAACGCGGGATGGAGTCCTCTCGTTCAGGGTTTCGGCGATTCTGAATTTGGGCGCGGTTAGGACGTATCACGTTGTCGGAAGGAAAAGGGGCTATCCCGTCCGATAGGTTGGCTTTTGCTTCATCGAACCGCACTTGCATCTGTCTTGTTGGTGCGGCCTTGGCAGCTCCTGCTTTCAGCGGCTCCAGTCCGACTGATATGCTGGCGTGGTCCCTTCCACCAAACTCATGTTTCCTCCTAATATGAAGCTAAAGCCGTGCATCATATAGAGGACCAAGCTATGGATTTAATCCATTGAGAGCTATTTTCTGCACCCTCGTAGCGTTTTTTGCGTGCGGATGCGCCGCGCGCAACCCCCCAACCACCAAATCGCCTACGCCGCTGTTTGTCAAGGCGATTCAAACGATAAAACACTCCATAATCCCTATTGCGTGCGGCCAGGCCGTTCTTGATAGCGAGACCAAGGAACAGAAAATCCAAGTCATATTGGTTGAAGGGACTGGCTTTTTTGTCGCAATAGACGGCACTTTTGTTACAGCAGACCATGTGATCGAGGGCGCGCTCAACCCGACAAGCCAAATTCCTTGTCCACGAATAGGCTTCACCTTGCCGGAGTCTGGTGGGTGGGATACAGAACTACCGCCGACCTTCCGGCCTGATTTTTATGAGTTTGACGCCGGAGCGTGCAAGCGAGATAAGCTCCTTGATGTTGCACAGTGTCGAAGCAAAAGGGCCATCGACCGCGTGCATAACATAGCGCCGGTGACATTCGAAGACGCAATTCAACCAGATGGGACGCCGGTAGCTTTCACTGCCTTCCAACATCAAATCCCGTTCAGCTCGATAGGAAACGTCTCGGGATATGCGACGCCCCAGAATGGCCCACAAGAAATCATAATGGACAAACCTGGATGGCCTGGAGCAAGTGGAAGTCCATTTTATCTTGCCAATGGCAGAGTCATTGGAATGCTCCAATTGTCGGGAACTAGGCAAGGCTCTGGTCAGGCTATGGGAAGGCCAAGCCGCTTCATAAAAGACTTCTTGCGTGACGCTAGAAGCCAACGCGAAGGCTCAACCACAGCCGACCGTTCCTCTACTGCTGTCCATGGCTGGAATGTACGTTACACACACCGGTATGCAGCGAAAGAGACCGTGCGAAAGCATCAGCCTTTTCGGAAGTGACAAGGGGAATAGATCTGCGGATGCAGCCCCACGCGGAAAAATCCGAAGTAGATCAAGTGCCTTGGTAAGGCACCACCAGGCTAAACCGGCGCCATCTTTAGCTTGGCGAAGAGTCACTTGAATCACTTGAATCCGGCAGCCTTCACCAAGGTAGCTGCATCCGTGCCAGGAATGGATCGGTTCCTCACCCAGCGGAGATTTCTCTTTTGTGGCGGTTGCGAATCGCTTTCCGCTACGGTCATACGTGACCAAGCCATCACCTTTTCAAGACGCACCCGATTACTCGATCTATCGAGACTTATCCGATGAGTGCCGAGCGGCCTGCGATTCTTGCGGAACTTTCGGGGTCATTCAAGAGTGAAAGGGACGTAGATTAGCTTGCCCTCGCGCTGTACCTGCAACACGACGGCGCCCCCCGGGCCGATCGTTTTCAGGGCTGCGCGCAGTCGCTCTAGCGTAGTCATTGGAGTAGTATTCAAACTGCGGATCACGTCTCCAGGAACAAGGGGTACAGTAGGCGTCGAACCGCTCACTCGGGCGGTGACGACGATTCCATACGGATCTCTCAATCCTTGCAACATCGGAGCGGTCTTTTTGTCAATTTCCACGCCAATGATGCCAAGTTCCGGGACTAGGTTTCTATTGGGATCCGCAAGGGAAACGAGTTGATCGATGTTTTCCTCGACCGCAGCGACGTTGAAAGTTTCCTGTGCCGTCCCCCTAAGAACAGTGACTTGCACCTTCTGCGAAGAATCCCGCAGAAGGAAGTAGTAGTTCACGGTGGGCAGGTTGTCCGCAGGCTGCCCGTCAATAGAGACCAAAATGTCGCCAACCATTAAGCCCGCTGCTTCCGCTGGGCTCCCAGGAAGTACGTCCGAAACGATAACACCATACTTCTGACCCAATTTGAGTCCCGCAGCCATTGCCGACGTGATGGTTTGAATCCCAATGCCGATCTCCTGTCTACGCAAATGTCCAAATTGCTTCAGCTGTCGATAAACGGTTCTGACGGTCGCAGAGGGAATGGCAAAACCCAGACCTTCGTTCCCCCCTGATTGAGACAGGATAAATGTGTTTACGCCAATGACCTCACCGTTCAGATTCACAAGCGGCCCTCCGGAGTTCCCCGGGTTGATCGGTGCGTCAGTCTGGATGTAGATAAGCGGGGAATCAGGATCCAGTTGTCTTGCGACAGCGGACACTAATCCATGAGTTATGGAATTCCTCAGCCCCTCGGGACTGCCAAATGCAAAAACAGCGTGACCTTGTCTTACGTCCCGATAGGACGCAAGTGGCAATACCGGAAGCTTTGTGTTTTCGATTTTGAGGAGTGCGAGGTCTTTCTCTTGTGCAATACCGACAATTCGTGCTGGGACGGTGTCGATTCTCGCTGAGATGGCAGTGCTGAGCGAACCATCGGAGTTGAGCGGTGGCAGAATAATTTCAACGCGTTGCGCTCCGTTCACCACGTGGGCATTCGTCACAATGTATCCGTCCGTGTCGATGACGAATCCTGAACCACTTGCGCGCTGTCGCCCAATTACCGCCCCGGCGTTTCCTCGGCCACTGTCTTCCATTGGTGCATAGGCGGTCACAATGATCTGTACGACGCTCGGCGAAACTTTCTTGATTAGGGCGTCTACCGCGGAGTCAAATTGGTTGACTGTCGTGGGAGTAGAACGAGATTGAGGGAGAGCCTGGGCTGCGGTCAGCAACAAAGTACAATGAAAGAAAATCGCGCGCCAGCGGAGTCTCATGGGTGACCGGAAGTGATGAGATAGCACGATATGCACTCGACGCGTACCCGGTTTGGCTACTCTCTCGTTCAGCACAATCCTTGGTCGTTTGACCCGATTTTTCGCCTGTACAACTTGCCAACAGCTCGCTACAAGCTTGACAAGCTATGACTCACACACGATCACGGAGCTACTGATAGTTTTACCAGTCGTTGCTTTTGGTCCAAGATGTTCGGTTATTGAAATCGCAGTATAGGAATGCGCTGCAAGCACGTTGTGTCCGCTTGACCTCCGTTCTGGGTGATGCGATCAACCTTTGCCGTCTTACGTAGGCAGGAATGGACAGAGGACACCTGCGCCCTGAGGGTGGCCGCCGTCCGCCGGGGACCGATCTAAAGCAGGATTACTTTGAGCTGGAGCCCGAGAGAATTATTTACACGATCTAGTACTCTTGAATAATTCCCGAGTGGATATCAGTGACCGTCTAAGTCGCACTTCATGAGTCTGTTAACTACCGCACTTCGATTGGCATCCGAGTTGCTGGTTCTCAATTGGTTACCGCTTTTAGACTCTCAGCTGTTCCCCGCGGGCTATAGGCCACCGGTTACTGAAGGGCAATGCAAACAAAAGGCAGCGGTCCACGTGTGCGGGAGGGTTTGTGAAAGGACGCGAAGAAGTACGGAGTTCTGATTCTCAGGAAGCCGAAGCGATTCGACGGGCTCAGCGAGGCGACGCCAACGCCTTTGAGCTGCTCTATCGCTTACACAGCTCGCGCGTCTTTGCCCTTTGTCTTCGGATGTTGAAAAACACTGCCGAAGCCGAAGATTTGACGCAGGAGACGTTCCTGACCGTATTCCGCGCACTTGGCACGTTTCGCGGCCATTCCGCCTTTTCCTCTTGGTTGCATCGCGTGACGATAAACCGTGTGCTGATGCATCTCCGGAGGAAACCCCTCACCGACGCCTCACTCGAAGAAATCATCAGAAGCGGTGAGGAATCCGGCAGCCCCCGAAAGGAGCTGCGCCACTTTGATCTGCGATTAAAGGGATTGACTGATCGGCTCTCCATTCAGAAAGCCATCGCTCAATTGCCAGTACGCTTAAAAGGAACCTTCGTACTCCATGACCTCTATGGCTGCGAACACGGAGAGATTGCGGAAATCCTCGCTTGCTCGACGGGGGCTTCCAAGTCTCGATTGCATAAGGCTCGCCGCCGCCTCCGCGAGCTACTGCCGAGCTGGCCGCCTAGCGGCACTCGCCATGAGCTCCATTCAATAGGCTAGCCAGCCCTCCAAACTGATGCTTGCATTGGACTAGGAGCCACAGCGGCTCAAGCAAGAGGGGAAGCTCGACTCGAATCGTCGAAAACTGACTTACATATCCGGGAGGTTGCCATGGAAGCTAGGACAGCGGTTCTTCGGCCCGTTCTGCACAAAAAAGAGACTCTCGAATTTGAAAACAAACTGCGGGCCAAGATCGTCGGGCAGGAAGCAGGGATCGAAGCGTTGGTGGAGTTGTATCAGGTTTTTTGCGCGGGCCTGAACGCGCCAAACCGACCGATAGGCACGCTTCTTTTTCTCGGCCCGACCGGGACGGGGAAGACACGCTTGGTCGAGGCTGCCGCAGAGATCCTGTTTGGGGATTCGCGCGCGGTCGTCAAAGTGGATTGCGCAGAGTACCAGCACTCGCATGAGATTTCCAAGCTCATTGGTTCGCCTCCGGGATACCTGGGGCACAGGGAAACCCATCCACTCATCACTCAGGACGCCTTGAAGCAGTTTCACACCGATAAGCTAAAGCTAAGTTTTCTGCTATTCGATGAAATTGAAAAGGCCAGTGACGCACTCTGGCAATTGTTGCTGGGAATCCTGGACAAGGCCACTCTCACATTGGGGGACAACCGCCGGGTGGATTTTTCGCAGACCTTGATCTTTCTAACCTCCAACTTGGGTGGCCGCGCCATTACCGATTTGATGTCAGATGGTTTTGGGTTCGTTCGCGCACCGGACAAGCCGACAGCCAAGCTCGATGAGCAGGTGAAAGCAACCGCAGTGGAAGCGGCACGGAGGAGATTTCCCCCCGAGTTCATGAACCGGCTCGACAAAATAGTGGTATTCGGTCCACTTCATTACCAGCAACTGATGGAAATCTTGGAGATCGAACTCGACTACTTGCAAGATCGCGTGCTTCAAACAGTGAAGGGTCAGTTCGTGTTTCGCGTGACGCGTCCGGCGAAGTATTTCTTGCTACAAGAGGGGATGGACAAGAGGTATGGCGCGCGCCACTTAAAGAGAGCGCTGGAGCGGAATCTCGTGCATCCGCTAGCAAATCTGCTCGCGACGGAACAGGTGAAACCGGGAGACAGGCTGTGCATCGACTGGGACGGGCGGGTCGGTCGCCTGGTGTTCTGGAAAGAGGGCGCGGCTCCGCAGCTAACCGTCCCTGTGCAAATTGGTCACGCTGCGAGTGGCCGCACCGTCGAATTTCCTTCGCCGTCGCGAGGACGTTAGGTCGCGCGGAAACCCAGGGGATTGGTTATGAACGTGATCTGACGACTCGGGATCCGGGCGCTTGCTCACCATCCTTCTTGCATATGGCCGCCACCTGGGCATACGCCGCGCCAGTGGCGCCCATATTCCCGAAGAGCAGGTAAATAGCCGTGCTGGCAGGCGAACAGTCTACACGCCGGTTGACCGATAGGTGAAGCTCGTCTCCGTAGTTTTGGCCGCTTCGACAGTGATTTCCTGATCGAGTTCGCCTAGGCTTTCCTGCCAGACCTTCAGGTGGTAATGACCTGCGGGAACACCCTCAAGACGAAACTGGCCTCCGGCTCCAGAGACCACATAGTAGGGATTCTTCGCAACGACAACATATGCGGTCATCCACTTGTGGACGTCGCAGCGAACCGTTACGCGGTCCGCGCGCGCCAACGTTATTTCTTGTGGGACCGCACCGACGGGCATGGCTTTGTTCACTTCCCGATTCGCATAGCTAATGACGTGGACGTTGTGTAAGCACATGTCGGTGTTCCCCAACTTGAGCTCTCCCCCCTTCATCAGGAGGACATGGGGGACAAACGAGCATTTTTTCTGATCGATTAGAGCGGGCGGGAAATCAAACGCCTTGCCGCTGGTGATGTCGTCGATCCACACAACTGCGTCCGCGATTCCTCCCTGTTCGATCTTCACTGGATAAACCTCTTTTGTGGTTCCACAGGTGGATGTATCACTGGTTACTGTGAACCGCTTCGGCTGCACTGGTTTTCCGCTATACAGGATCCGGCCCGAAACCGTACCGCTAACGGATTCCTCGATCGCCCGGACCGCGTAACTGGAGGACGCGGCCGACTGTTGACTCTCTTGGCGACGCAGCTTGCCATTCAGTGACGGCGGCTGGGACGTTGATCGACTCCAGGCGATAGTATTTCCCAGCAGGGCCAGGCCGCCCAGTGCGCCCCAGAGGCTCAGCTTCTGAAACTTATTATTCCTCTTCATCTGACTCCTCCTCGCATACATTTCTCGGCGCTGTGGGTCGTAGCGGCCATCACGACAGAGCAGGACGTGGATGTTTAACACGGAATTTCCCTTTAATCTCGAAAACGGGAACCATTGTATGCCCATTTCGCCTGCTCGCATGGTGTGTGAAAAGATTTTCATCAGAGCGCCCCCAACGGAAGCTGGAAAGGCTGATTTTGTGTTTCACCTATCCGGTCGAAGCCTCCCCGATGTCGATTCTTCCCTCAGAGCCACATGAATACTGGCGTTGGTGAAATCATAAGCCCGCTTACCCCGATTTCAAAAAGGGAATACGGGGTCTAACCTAAAGTGATCAATGCGGCTTAGGCGGTGGCTGAAAGACGTCAGGCGGCTCCAAAATAACAGTGCTTCCACAGATTGTCTTGGGAGAGCGAGCGCTCCGTCAACTGTCGTATCGTACGTTCGCGAGTGTCGCTCCAACAATGCCCCCATCGGCGGAATCGATGGTTACCAGGACGCCCTCGACTCCCGGCGCAGGCCCAGCTGAGTCTGCCGAGAATTTCTCAAGGAGGGAGGAGGCAAAATTGAGCTTCGCAGCACCATCTGTTGCCTTCGAATCCTGCGAAACCGGCTGGACGGTATATATCTTTACAAGCTTCCCGCTTAATGGCTCCCATTTGCCAGAGAAAATGCTGGTTTCCTCACGCTCCTCACACTCTATGCGGAAAACCTCCAGCTTCACGTTTGCAGGCGTCCCGTTGGGCGATTTTAACCGCGAAGCGACACTGCGTTGCGTGGATATATTCACCGAAACAATCTGGATCGAGGCAGGAATCTTGCTTGGAATCGATTTACAATCCAGCTGAAATTCATCTACAGTATCTGCCAGACGCTGTACTCTTGGCCGTCATTGCAACTCGTCCTCAACAAGCCGCTCTTCAGCGTTAACAGTCAGGCGCTAATTGCCACCGAGCTGGACGCCTCACCAAGCGGAACGA
>Ga0209154_1000067_pt1 | contig 73525 bp, 66 predicted proteins | sample GraSoiAngelo_121_FD_185878 | JGI IMG/M metagenome (GOLD analysis project Ga0209154, IMG submission 185878) | Grasslands soil microbial communities from the Angelo Coastal Reserve, California, USA - 14_0919_12_20cm (SPAdes) (version 2) | ecosystem: Environmental > Terrestrial > Soil > Grasslands ... | reverse complement strand
GGGTCGCCCGGGGAGGGCCCGCCTACACGCTCCAGCTCGGGCCGTATCCTCAATCCTCCGTCGAGGCGATTACCGGCATCCTCAAGACCAGCGCCCCGGATGCGACCGTAACGGTCGATCCCGCCCCCTAAGCGAGTCTAGGGACCAACGCGAAGCGTCGCCACCATCCCGGCATCCCTATGGCCGGGCAAACTGCAGTAGATGGTATAGATCCCGGAGGGCAGGGTGGCGGTGACGCTGGCTGTCTGGCCGGGCTCGATGGCGGCGATCTGGGCGACCGTCTTCCCGCCGGGGGCCTCAAGGACGAAGTTGTGCTCGATGGCGCCTTCATTGTTGACGACGAAGGCGATCCCGCCCGTCCCCACCACAACGTCTTTGGGGGTGAAGAGGAACTCCTTTTCGATCAAGCCCACCGAAGGCGGAGCGCCGGCACCCGGACGCGCGAGAGACAAGAACGCGCCGGCCGCCAGGAGGGCGACCACCGGCACCGTCACCGCGATCCGTCGAATCATCGCACCGTCACGGGGTGTTTGACGACCGCGCCATACAAGTAGCCCTGGTCGTTCCAGGGAACGATGACCGGCTGCCTGGTGCCCCGTTCGTCGGTCGCCCGCGCCCGCAGGCTGTACTCACCGGGCTGCGCATCCCAGTCCAGGTCCCATCGGACCCAGGCGCGTGGGATGTTGGGCTCCCTCAGCCGCGCCGTCTGCCACGTGATCTCGCGATCCAGGCTGACTTCGACTTTCGAAATCTTCCCGTCGCCGGACCAGGACCTCCCCCGCAGCAGGGTGGGCCCCGCCAGCAGCTCGCCATTCCACGGCAGCTCAAACGCGCTCTTCACATTCTGAAGGGAAAGCGCCGGGCCTTTGGCCGGGGGGTTCCGCTTGTACTGGGGACCAATCAGCACGTACGATTCGGTATTCCAGGCGGAGTACAGGGGCTGGTCGGAGACCTCGATCCGTCCGACCCACTTGATGTTCGCCACGCCGATCCATCCGGGCACCAGGACCCGCACGGGGAATCCGTGGTCCATCGGCAGCGTCTGCCCGTTCATCGCGTACACAAGGAGCGTATCGTCGGCCAGCGCCTTTGCGATCGGCATCGGCCGGCGCACCTTCAGCTCGTCCAGCCCCTCGGGCATCACGTCCTGGGCCGAACGCCGCAACCCCGCCCGATCCAGCACTTCGCGCAGCGGCACACCGGTCCACTCCGCCACGCCGATCGCCCCCAGCTTCCACTGCCCGCCCTGCGCCTTGTTCCCGTACGACGCCTCGAAGAAGCTCCGGCCGTTTCCGGCGCACTCAATGAACCGCATGACCGACACCGAGGGGAGGGCGATGATTTCCTCGTACGTGAACTCCCGCGGCTCCGACACCCCGGATCCTTCGACCCGCAGCCGCCAGGTCGCCGCATCGAGGCGCGCGGTCCGGCTGTGGTTGCGGACAAAGAATAACTCGTTCGGGACGACATAGCCCCGCGAATACATGACTTCCCACCGCATCTCTCTGTTGGGGCCGAGCTCGTTGAAGAACTCCGGGGGGGTGGGCTTGACCACAAGATCGGTGGGGGCCTGGGCACCGACCGCCCGGGGGCGGAGGCCCTCGATCGCCGCCGCGCCCGCGCCGGCGGTTACGAGCTCGAGGAAGCGACGCCGTGATACTCCGGCGGCCTTCGCCTGCGCGTGGACGAACTGGTCGGCCCTGACCTGACTGTACGCGTGTTCATCGAGCAGATCCTCCCCGCGCATCACGAACCTCCCTGAGCGTCAACGCGTGGCGGGCTCGCGAGGAACTCGGCCCTCGGCCTCCTCCACGCAAGACGAGCCACCTAAATATCTATCATATCCTACGAACTGCTTGTAAGGCAAGGGCTGGCGGTGGCTTCTGCCGGGGAAATTCCCCTAAAATAACGGGGGCGGCAGGACCCTTCTGTCCGCGATTGGGAGCGCCGCACGGACGGGCCGGTCCGGACCCGGGGGCGCCTCGAGGAAGCGCTGCCGGCGCGCGTCATGGGAGGAGTGCGCGCATCAAACCGGAACTCTCCGTTGACGTCCCCCCTGGTGACCGAAGCCGGCAACGGGGGCCTGAACGGAGAACCTCATGAGCTCCGCGCGCCGCACGATCCGGACGATGTGCCCCATGAACTGCCACCCGACGCTCTGCGGGATGCTGGTGGACGTGGAGGACGGGCGGCTCGTCGGCGTGAAGGGCGATCCCGACAACCCGGACAGCCAAGGCTTCCTCTGCCTCCGCGGGCAGGCCTCGCGGGAGATCATCGGAAATCCGAAGCGGCTGCTCTTCCCGCTGGTCCGTGACCGGAGAACGGACGACGCCTGGCGTCGGGCGAGCTGGGGGGAGGCGCTCGACCTCGTCGTGGCGCGGATGCGGACGGCCGGACGGGAAGCGGTGGGCGTCTGGCAGGGCCACGGTCATTTCGCCAACAACTACGGGACGCGCATCGCCTCTCAGCTCCTGCGTCGCTTTGCCAATCTCTACGGCTGCCAGTGGTGGCACCCGGCGATGATCTGCTGGGGCCTCGGGGGCTTCGGGATCGGGCTGACGGGTCCCCTCGAGACGAACACCAAAGAGGACATGGGCGCGCATGCCAACCTGATCCTGCTCTGGGGGGCAAACCTGGCCAGCCAGCCAAACACCGGCCGCCATCTCTCCGCGGCGAAGCGGCGCGGCGCCTGGGTCGTCACGATCGACGTACGCCGCCCCGAGGCAGCGGCGCAGTCGGACGAGGTGCTGGTGATCCGGCCCGGGACGGACGCCGCGCTCGCCCTCGCGCTCATGCACGTGATCGTCGCCGAAGGGCTCTATGACCGCGGGTTCGTTGACGCGCACACGGTCGGCTTCGATCGGCTGGCCGAGCACGTGCGGGCGTATCCCATCGAGCAGGCGGCGCGAGAGACCGGGCTCGCGGCCGATCGGATCGCGGCGCTCGCCCGCCGCTACGCCACGACGCGGCCCGCGATGATCCTGCTCGGGGGCAGCTCGATGCACAAAGGCGCCAACGGCTGGCAGGGCGCCCGGGCCGTCGCGTGCCTGCCCGCGCTCACGGGGAATCTCGGCGTTCCCGGCGGGGGCCTCGGCCCGCGCCACGGGGGCGCGAGTCACGGCCAGGCGCTGGGGAACATCGCCGCCGCGGCGCGCCGGCCGCCGGGCCGCTACCTCCCAAACCAGATGCCCCGGATCACCGAGGCCCTGCGGGACGGCAGCGTCCGCGTCCTCTTCCTCCTCGGCACCGACATGCTCTCGTCCTTCGCCGACGCCGAGCATGTGGCCGCGGGCCTGGCCCGGACCGACCTCGTCGTCACGCACGACCTCTTCATGAACGACACCGCCCGCCGCTGTGCCGACGTGGTCCTCCCCGCGACCGCGTGGCTCGAAGAGCTGGGCTGCAAAAGCACCAACACCCACCTCTACCTGATGCCGAAGATCCTCGACGCGCCCGGCGAAGCGAGGTCGCTCTCGTGGATGCTCCAGGAGTTGGGACGCCGTCTGGGCCTCGTCGACTTCTTCCCGTGGGAGACCGACGAGGGGCCGATCGACGCGATCCTCGATCATCCGGCCACCGGCCGCGCGACCGTCGCCGCGCTGCGCGCCGAGGGCGGGATGCGCGCGCTGCGCGTTTCCCACGTCGCCCACCCGGACCGCGTCTTCCCCACGCCCTCGGGCAAGGTCGAGTTCTACTCTGAGCGCGCGAAGTCTCTCGGGCTTCCGGCCCTCCCGGTGTACGTGCCGCTGCCCGGATCCGACCGTTACCCGTTGAGCTTCCGCCAGGGCAGGACGCTGACCCAGTTTCATGGGTTCTACGACCACGGTCGGGCGCTCCCCACGCTCGCGCGGCTCGACCCGGAGCCGAGGCTGTGGATCTCGCCGGCGGATGCCGCGGCGCGGGGCCTGGAGGATGGCGCGCCGATCCGCATCTTCAACGACCGGGGTGAGTTCCGGGCGCGCGCGCACGTCACCGGCCGCATCCCGCCCGGGACCGTGTGGATGCGCGACGGCTGGACAGGGCTGAACCGCCTCACCTCGGGGCGCCCTGCGATTCCCGACGAGGCGGTGGACACCTTCGACTTCTCCGCCGGCCAGGCCGCCTTCGATGCGATGGTGGAGGTGGAGCGCGGCTAGGCCGACGGGGACCGGTCCGGCTCGCGTCCGGGCAGGTCGATCCGGAGGACCGTCACGTCGTCATTGCGCAATTCCCGGTCGTTTCGCAACGCCGCGATCCACGCGCCGAACGCCGGACCATCGCGTGTGGCGTGGTCCCGGAGGACCGTCCATGGATTCCTGCCCTCTTCGTCTTCCCCCAACGCCCACCGCGCCAGCGCGTCGGTCATGAGGTAAAAGACATCCCCGGGCTCGAACGTCCCGGACATCCGTCTCACGGCGCCGATGGCCTGTCCGTTGTGCGCCGGCTTGCTGGCAAGGAGCACCGGACGATTATTGAAATCGGCGGACTGCTCGAGGGGGAATTTCCTCAGCAGGGCGCCGCCCCTGACCTGGAAGAGGCAGCTGTCGCCCACGGCGACGGCCGTCCATGCGCCGGACCGGTCCTGGGAGCGGCCGGTGAGGGTCAATCCGAGGAGGGTGGAAAACGCTCCTACCTCGAATCCGGGCTCCTCGTACCACTGCACCGGAGAGTTCCGCGTTTCCCGGCCGCGGAGGTACTCCGACGTAAACGATTGCCAGTCTCCATACGCGCTCTCGAGAAACTGCTCAACTGAGCCACCCATCCAGTCAAACCGGCAGTGCAGCTCCACCAGGACTCTCGCCCATGCGCCGCTCAACATGCCCTCGCTGGCGCCGTCCGCAATGGCAAAGCGCAGCTCGGCGCCCTCTCGTCTCCCATTCTCGTCCGGACACGAGGCGTCTTCATACTCCGCTTCCGCATTCCCCGCCTTCTGCAGCCGCAGAAGGGTCAGCAGCGCCTCCATGTCCCTGTGGACGCCATCCCCTACCGCATATTGCTCGGTCGCGTGCCGATATCCAGGAACTTGATCAGGGTCACCAGATCCGCCTGAAAGGCAAACCCGCGCGTGTTCTCGGACACGGCAATGCCTTCCTGCTGCACGAACGTTCGCAGGAATTCGGGCAGGCGGCTGGACATGTTGAACAGCAGGCGCGCGTGATCGTCCGGCAGCGTCTCGTCGTTGTCGGGAAACAGGACGGACGACGCCGCGTGGGAGGAGATGTGCACGTTGAAGAAGAGGAGGTTTCCGTCGCTTGAGGATATCTGCGTCAAGGATTCGGCCGGGGCGCTGGGGTCGCCGTCGGTCGGTTCTCCGTCGCTGATGTTGATGACCACCGGGGGAAACCCGTGCGGATGCTCGCTCGTCCACCCCTGCATCATCGACTGCGCCTGCGTCAGTGCCTTACACATCGGCGTCCCGCCGTGAGCCACGGGATCAAACCAAATGGGGAACTTCACGGTTTGATCCGTGACGCCGCCCGCCCCATCGTCGCCTTTCTTGCTGCGCGTCTCGATTCGGGCGGGGGTGTTCGCGACTTCGCTGATGGGCACCAAGTCCTTCCCGGCGAGCGCGCCGGCGAAGGCGGGGCCCACCTGCATTCCGTACCCGATCACGCCGATGTGGTAGTAGTCACGCACGCCTTCCTGCTTCGCGCACTTGATGATGAGGTTCTGCAGGAGTCGATTGATCACGTCCGAGACTTGATCGGCTTTCCGTTTCTTCGAGTCTTCCCCGAAGGGATCGGCCATGGAACCGGATCGGTCGATCAGGAACAGAAAGCATGACGGGTTCTTGCGGCTGATTTCGGCTGTGTACGACATCCTCACCGCCTCCTTTGTGTGGCGCACCCCTGTTGCTCATGAGAGGCGCCGGCCTCCCAGTGTCCGACCGCACATTCAGTCATGCCCCGCGGCGGCTCTGCTGAGCCGCCTTCGTGGGTCCCCGGTGGACGGTCTGCACCGGCTCAAAACCCCCCGGTAACGCTCACCAATGCCCAAATGGCCCACCCGATCACGCCCAGCACCACCACCACGAAGATGCCCACCAGAACGCCCGGGATCTTCTTGCGGGTCCGGTCCGCGCGAGGCGCCTGACGGGCGGCCGTCTTCGCCGGCCTCGGGGCGGACGCGCGGGCCGGTGGGGCCTTCGCCGGCCTCGGGGCGGGAGCGCGGGCCGGTGGGGCCTTCGCCGGCCTCGGCGTGGGAGTGTGGACGGGCGGGGCCTTCGCCGGCCTCGGCGGTAGAGTGTGCGTGGGCGCCGCTTTCGCAGCATCCGGTGAGACCGCTCGCCCCCCGTACAGCCTGTCGAACACCGATTCGGGCGAGCCGGAGCCCGCCTGCTGATGGGAACCCGAGACGGGCGCGGCAGCCGGACGGCTCACCAACGTCTGCGCCGCCATCCCTCCCCCGAGCACCTGAATCTGCGCGGGCCCCTCGACCTCCATCTGCGGTTTGCCTTTGTAACTTGCCATGACGCCCGACACCTTGATCCGCTTGCCGACGAGGACTTGGGGGTCCACCCCGCTGCTCCGGAATGCTTTCAGCGCGCGATCCCTGAGCACAAGCGTGAACGTATGATCGGGATAGGCGCCGAAGTTGAGCAGAACGAGGGGACGGCTGAATCCTTTCCCAGACACGTGATAGTACGCCACGGACCCCACGACGTCGACACGCTGACCAACGTGCCTCCTGAGCAGCTCGACGTCCGACCCGTCGAGGAGAGCGTTCTGGCCCCCCGGGCCGGCCGAGGGCGGGACACCCTTTGGCGGGACCGAGACCGCCACCGCTCGTGCCGGAGCCGGAGGCGGGACGGTCTTTGGCCCGGCGGGGGGCGGCGCCGCTTTCGGCGCGGCCGAGGCCGCGGCCGCGTGGGAACCCGCCCCTTCCGGATGCTGAAAACGCCCCGCGATGAATGTTTCAAGGTCCGGGACCTCGGAAAACGGCAGTTTGCAGACGCCCTGAAACTTCTCGACATCCGAGGAGAGCGCGGGGAGCGCGGACAGCTCCCGAAGCACGGCCGACCGCGCGAGGTCGACGAAATCTTCCGCGCGAAAGAGGATATTCTCGCTGTCATCGTACTTGCCCCACAGCTTTGGAGCCTCCGAGATCGCCCGCAGCCCCAGGTAGATGACGATCGACGAAAAATGGTCGACGGACGCATCATAGTAGGCCGCGTTCCGCCCCGGATGCTGATAATTCGGATGGCCAATTTCATTGGTCCTCAGGCGCGCGAGTTTCGGGAGAAACATGCCGTCGTAGTCGATGAGCACCAGTTTCCCGTCGCTGACCACGATGTTTCCGTGTTGTAGATCACCGTGAGCGATCTTGAGGTGTTGAAGCCGTTGGACCAGGCCGCGGAATTCCGGGACGAGCTTTTTGATGCGTCCGGCATCCCCGATGTTCTTCCCGATAAAGGCGTTCAGGGTCTCACCCTTGACCCACTGCATCTTGATGATCGGATACCATTGAGCCGCAATCCGAATCCCTTTCGAGAGGTAAAACGTCCCGACAAAGCATCGTTCGGTATTCCTCGCCAGGAAGTGATCGATGGCCGCGTACCGCTCCTGGAGATCGGAGATGGTCCGCGTGAAGCACCGGACGGCCCACTCCTGAGATTGATGCGTCAGATGGAACGTCGCCGTAAAGCCGCCGGAGTAGGGCTTGGGGATGCCGAACTGATCGCTCTCAGGAGCGCAGTCTCTCAGCTCAACGTCGCCGAAAGCGGTGCGCGGGTTTTGAACCGCAGCGACGTATTCGTCGCCTCTGGGAAGAAGCATGAACCTCCGCTCAACACTGCCGAATTGTCGCCAGACGCACTGCCGGGACCGCCGTTCCAGTAGTTTCAATGCCCAAACTGCGGGAGGATCGGACAGAGAACGGGGCGTGCGGCAGGCACGCCCGCCAGTTGGCGGGCAAATATTCGCGGCGGAGATGTTATCGCAGCGGCGCCAGATCGATGTACCGCCGAGGCGCGCGGCCCCGGCGGAGGGACTCCCCCTCTATAAATGTCAGCGGAGCAGTGTCCGAGCCCCGACCGGCCGCCGGCCGGGGCGGTGCCTCACTTCACGATTTTGAAATCTGAACGGCCGGACTTATCGGAAAACATGAGGTGGAACCGCGGCCTGCCGTTCGCATCGTACACGGAGAATCCGGCGGAGTTCTTGGGGGTCACGCCCAACCCCAGGCGCTCCCGCCCGGCGGGACTGTAGATGCGTAGTCCTAGGGCATTGCCCGGCAGCATACCGAGCCGCATCCGGCCTTCCGGCGTGACCAGCACGAGGGCATGGGTCGTGATACCCTGCCGCAGCTCCGCCCGGGTCCGCGTGACGAGGACGAGAGACGCGATGGCGATCATCAGGCTTGCCGCAGTGACGAGGATGAGCCACGTATCCTTCTTGATTGCGGGCTGTCCCTGTTGATACATCCCGACACCTCCGTGAGAAGACTCCGCCGATACTATGCCCTGGAAAGACCCGGCCAAAACCATTTCGGCGAGGAGCATCGGCGTATGTACCCACTTTGCGCACGTACGAGACCTCCAGTGACTCTCCTGGGCTTCGTCCAGCCCGGCTTCGTCGCTCATGATGTGTCAACGCCCCTCATGGGACGACGCTTGGCGCTGAACCACTGTGCTAGACTGTCGGTGATGGGCCTGCGGCGGCTGGGCGATGTGCATCCGGGCCGGATTGGAGTCTTTGCCGGCGCGCTCTCCGGACTGCCTGCCGCCGTCCAGCGCGAGGTCGTGGCCGAGATGGAACGGCTCGGCTACGGAACGCTCTGGTACGGAGAATCGACCGGGCGCGAGGCGTTCGCGCAGGGCGCAATCTATCTCTCCGCCGGGTCGCGGCTTGTCGTCGGAAGCGGAATCGCGAACCTTTACGCGCGCGACCCGCAGGCGATGGCGGCGGGCGGCCGCGCTCTCGCCGAGGCGTGGCCGAGGCGATTCATCCTCGGCATCGGAGTCAGCCACGCACCGTTGGTCACCGCCCGGGGACACGACTACGTACGGCCCCTCACGACGATGCGTCGCTACCTCGAGGTCATGGGCACGGCGGTCTGGCGCGGTCCCGAGGCTCCGCTCCCGCCGGTCGTGCTGGCCACCCTCGGGCCGAGGATGGTGGCGCTCGCGGCCGAGCGCACCGCCGGCGCCTATCCCTACTTCACGACCACCGACCACGTACGCGCAATCCGCGAGCAGATGGGTCCCGAACCGTTCCTCGCGGCAGACCTCCCCGTGGTGCTGGCCGGCGACCGGGCCACCGCCCGGGCGATCGGCGATCGCCATACACGGCTCTATCTCCGCATGGAGAACTACCGAAACAATCTGCTGAGGCTCGGCTGGCCTGCCCCGGAACTCGATTCGGCTGGGTCCGATCGGCTCTTCGATGCCGTGGTCGCGTGGGGCGACGCCGCATCCATCCGGACAAGAGTGGACGCCCATTTCGCGGCAGGAGCCGACCACGTCGTTTTGAACCTGATCCCGGCGGATCCGGCGAAGCCCTACGTCGAAGAGTTGCAGTCGCTCTCTGCGCTGACTCGAATGGGCTAGGCGGGGCCGGGCGGACGGGCTGGAACAGCGCCGAGCGAATCCTGACCCCGTCGTCGGCGGGCCGGCTCCGCAAGCTCTGGAACACACCGGTCCGGGGCCAGATCTACGCACAGCCGCTCGTCGTGCCCGGCCGGCGCGGCAACGGCGTCACCGGTGAAGGCGTTTACAGCCGCTGCATCTTTGGGACGTGCCGGTCTGGGGGGATGCAGGTGGCGTCCGCAACCGCCTACTGGGACGGCGACGGGGTCAAGTAGTGGGTGTACCCTCACTTCTTACGCGTGACCGTCGGGACACGCCGCCCAGGACCGAAATACATGACCCGCAGGCCCAGCGATGCTGCCGAACGAGCCTGTGCTGCATCGGCTGTGGCGATCGGCAGGGCGCCCGTAGCTGCAACGGCAAGGTGCAACGCATCAAGGGCGCGGAGTGGGACATCAAAACCGCTGATCCAGCTCCGCGCAGTTTGGTAGGTGGCTCTATCCAGTTCAAGTCGGGTATACGCTCCACCTTCGAGATGCCCCATGAAAACGGCCGCGACGCGTCGAGCGTCTTCACGCTGGAGTTCTCGCTCCCTGACTTTTCTGGCCAGAGCGGAGAAAAACTCCACTTCTCCAAGATCACTTAGTGCGATCCCGGGTGTTTCCCGCAAGAACCGCTGAACACGACTGCTGAGGGGGTCAGGAAAGTAGTATGGGACGAGGACGCTCGTGTCGACGTAGATCAATAGCGCTCTTCACGTCTTACCCGTACTACGGTCGTGCTCATGGGCTCGCCTTTAACTCGGATCGAAGCCCTGAAAGCTGTGAGATCCGGCAAACGCATGCGCGACCGGATAGGGGGCACGAGCCGGGCCGCCGCCTTTCCCCGCCGCTGGATCACGATCTCCTCTCCCATCGCCACTCTATTCAAGAGGGCCGGGAGGCCGGCCCGGGCATCTCTCGCATTAACTTTCTTCACGACGCCCCCCTAGAGTTAAACTGTACACAACAAGTGTACACTAATCTGCCACGCGTATGCAAGCTCCTGCGATGGCTACGCAGATAGTGACGTTGCTAGCCCCATCGGATTCGAGGTGATGCTCGATGAAACGTACGGAGTGAGACCTTGTCTTCCGATGCCGCCGGCTGTAGGATATACTCAGAGTCCGGAGGGTCAAGCACATCGTCGGACCCGTAAGTTTTGAGGTGGGAGCATAGAGATATGACGAGATCAGCACGAGACCTCTTTCAAGAGGCAATGAGGCTCGACCCGAAGGAGCGCGTCGCCCTCACGGGCTTGCTGATCGAGAGTCTCGACCTCAAATCAGAGGAAGGTGTCGAAGAAGCCTGGGTCGCCGAAATCGAGCATCGCATGGCCGAACTCGACTCTGGCGCAGTTAAACCCATCCCTTGGAGTGAACTGAGGACGCGACTGCACCGCGGCTCGCGTGCCCCCAACAACCGTTAAGTTCCACCCGGCGGCCGCCCAGGAAGCAACAGCAGCCTACGAGTGATACGCGCAGCACAGCCTGGTTGCAGCGCGCGGTTTTGGCGAAGAACTGCGGCATGCCGTTGAAGCCGTAGCCACAGCCCCGGACCGATGGCCACGATACGGCGCTCGCGCTCGGCGCTACCTTTTCCCCCGGTTTCCCTTCAGCCTGGTCTACCGGTTGCGAGATGGCGAGGTCGAGGTACTTGCGGTGGCCCATGGCAGGCGCCGACCCGGCTACTGGCAAGCCAGAATGCATCGCACCCTATGATTCCTGCCGCGGATCTAAGCCACTTGCCGTGCATGAGCGATCTCACGATCGCCTACCGGTCGGACATCTCCTGCGCACAGGGTCACGACTGCGAGAGTCTGGCCGGGCTAGAGTAGAGAACTCGACCTCGTACCCGGCGCCTCCCCGGTGAACTAACACTACTGTCCCGATATCCCCTGCTCGTAAGCCGAGATCCAACACATCTCTCGTCAGTACAACCAAGTCCATTTCCCTCATTATGATCTCCTAAGGTCTGCGGCTGCAGTCCGGTGCAGTCGGCCGAAGCCGCAGAACCCTTGGAAAACAAGGACGAGAACACCCTCGTGCAGTCCAGTGCGGCCGGCGGCATGGTGGGCGCGCGAGGACTTGAACCTCGGACCTCTTCCGTGTCAAGGAAGCGCTCTGCCCCTGAGCTACGCGCCCGTCTGGCAACGCGATTTTACGGTACGGGGGATACCCCGTCAAGAACGCGAGCGGCCTCGCCCGGACGCCGGCAAGACATGTCGCCTCGGACGTCGAACTGGGCATGTAGTCGTACGCAGGCCATCAGCGGCCGGGAGAGAGGATGAGGCAGCCACTTCGAGCCATTGCAGCGGCATTGGGGATCGCGTTCCTGATTGCCGGCTCCGCGTCTTCCCAGGGCACTCCCCCGGCTCCAACGGAATCCACGACGAACGGGTTCGTCAGGACCGGGCTCGAAGTCTTCCTCCGCAACCCTCCCGCCGCGGTCCTCGGGAAGCGGGTCGGACTCCTCACCAACCCCACCGGGGTCGACCACACGCTCTACAGCACCATCGATCTCCTGGCGGCCCGCAAAGATATGCACCTGGTCGCGCTGTTCGGTCCCGAGCACGGCGTCCGGGGCGATGGGGGAGGGACCCTGGCCGACGCCATCGACCCCAAGACGCACCTCCCGATCTTCAGCCTCTATGGGAGCACGCGCAGTCCCACCCCCGGGATGCTCAGAGGGATCGATGCGATCGTCATGGACCTCCAGGATGTCGGAGCGCGATTCTACACCTATATCTCCACCCTGGCCCTGGCCATGCAGGCGGCGGCGGAAAAGGGGATCCCGTTCATCGTCCTGGACCGACCCAACCCGATCGGCGGACAGCTGGTGGATGGACCGGTGCTCGATCCCCGGTGGAAATCCTTCATGGGGATGTACCCGATCCCGATCCTCCACGGGATGACGATCGGAGAACTGGCGCGGATGTTCAATCAGGAGCACGGGCTCGGGGCCAATCTGATCGTGGTGCCGATGCAGGGATGGAAGCGGTCCACCTGGTTCGACGACACGGGACTTCCCTGGGTGACGACATCGCCCGGGATCCCCCACTTCAACACCGTCGTTCTCTACCCGGCCATGGGCCCGATCGGCGACACCAGCCTCTCCGTGGGCATCCTGACCACCAAGCCGTTCGAGGTCGTCGGCGCGACGTACATCCAGCCGTGGCGCTTGAAAGACGCCCTGGATGCCCGCAACATCGGCGGCGTGGCGTTCCGCGAGACCTACTGGCGCGGCGAGCCCTGGACGGACTCGGGCGGACCGGAGTACGGGGGCGTGGAGATCCGTGTGACCGACCGGGCGGTCTATCGCCCGGTCGATCTCACCCTCCAGATCATCGACGTCGTGCGGCGCACCTACCCGGGACGGTTCGGGTGGGGCAAGACGCGCTTCGGCAACTATCTCTTCGACCTGGACATGGGCACGGATCAGGTGCGCAAGATGCTCATGGCGGGCAAATCGCCTGAGGAGATCGAGAAGACCTGGCAGTTTGATCTGGAGCGCTTCAAAGTCGTTCGGGCCAAGTACCTCCTCTACGAGTAGGCGGGCCTGACGGCTCCCCTTCGGATCACCGGCTCTCCACCGCTTCCTTCTGCTTCTTCGCTTCGGCGATCACGCGCTCGGCGATGTGCGCGGGCACCTCGTCGTAGTGGGCGAACTCCATCTCGAACGTCCCCCGGCCCCCCGTGATCGATCGCAGGTCCGAGGCGTACCTGAGCATCTCCGCCATCGGCACCTGCGCGCGCACGATCGACGTCCCCTCCGCGCCCGCCTCCATGCCCTGAATCCGCGCCCGCTTGCTGTTGAGGTCGCCGATGATATCGCCCATCTGGTCTTCGGGCACCTGCACCGCCACGGTCACGATGGGCTCGAGCAGCGCCGGCTTCGCCTCCTGCATGGCCTTCTTGAACGCCATCGACCCGGCGATCTTGAAGGCCATGTCGGACGAGTCGACCTCGTGGTACGACCCGTCCACGAGGGTGACCTTGACATCGACGACCTGATACCCGGCGACGATCCCCTCTTCCATCGCGTCCTTGATCCCCTTCTCGACCGAGGGAATGAAGTTCCGCGGGATGGCCCCGCCGAAGATCTTGTCGACGAACTCGTAGCCCCCGCCGAGCGGCTTCGCGTCGAGCTCGATCCAGCAGTCGCCGTACTGCCCGCGCCCGCCGGTCTGCCGCTTGTACTTGCCCTGTACGCGGGCGTGTCCGCGCACCGTCTCGCGGTAGGGCACCCGGGGCACCGACAGCGTCACCTCCGTCCCGAACTTCCGCTTCAGGCGGTCGGCGACAATCTCGAGGTGGGACTCCCCCATGCCCGAGAGCACCGTCTGCTTCACCTCGCCGGCCCGGCGGACCTGAAGGGTGTGGTCCTCCTCGATGAGCCGGGCCAGCGCCGCGCTCAGCTTGTCCTCGTCGGCCTTGCTCTTCGGCTCGATGGCCATGGACATCACCGGCTTGGGGAACTCGATGGGGGGCAGGATCACTCCCCGGTCCTTGTCGGTCAGGGTGTCTCCGGTGCCCGTCTCGGCGAGCTTGGCGACGGCGCCGATGTCTCCCGCGCCGATCTCCGGGGCCGGCTCCTGGTGCTTCCCCCGGAGGAAGAAGAGCTGGCCGAGGCGCTCGGCTTTGCCTTTGCCGGCGTTCCAGGCCTGCGAGTCGGACTTGAGCGTGCCGCTGAACACCCGCAGGTACGAGAGCTTGCCCACGTACGGGTCGGCCATCGTCTTGAACACCTGCGCGGCCGGCACCCCGTCGGCGGCCGTGAGCGTCACCGCCCCGCCCTTGGCGCTCCGCGCCGCCACCCCTTCCCGCGCCGCGGGCGAGGGGGGCAGTTGAACCAGGGCATCGAGCAGGGCCGCGACGCCGATCCCGCGGGGGGCCGCCGTGCACAGGACCGGCGCCAGCGTCCCCGCGCGCACGCCGCGCTGGAGACCGGCGACGAGGGCGGCCGGTTCGAGCTCGCCCTTTTCCAGATATGTCTCGGTCAGCTGATCGTCGGTCTCGGCGATGGCCTCGACGAGGCGGTCCCGGGCCTCAGCCGCGGCAGTTTGGACGTCCCGCGGGACGCTGTCGAGCGCCATCGGGCCGGACGGACCGAGCGCCGTCATCGTCACGAGGTCGATGGTCCCGCTGAACGATCCCGCCGAGCCGATCGGCCACTGCAGCGCGACCACCTGCCGGCCGAAGCGTTCCGCCAGGCCTTCGACGACCCTGGCGAACGCCGCGTTCTCCCGGTCCATCCTCGTGACCACCACGATCCGGCTCAGGCGCTCCCGGGCGGCGAGGCTCCAGGCCTTGTCGGTCTGCACCTCCGCGCCCGCGGTCGCGTCGACCGTGATGAGGACGCTCTCCACGGCCCGAAACGCGCCGACGACTTCGCCGATGAAGTCGGGATACCCCGGGGTGTCGATGAGGTTCAGTTTCGCGTCCTTCCACTCGAGCGGCGCGAGCGCGGCGTTGACGGTGATCTTCCGGCGGATCTCCTCGGGGTCGAAATCCGTGGTGGTGGTCCCATCCTCCACCCGGCCGAGCCGGTCCACCGCCTTGGCCGCGAACAGCATCGCTTCGACCAGGGAGGTCTTCCCCGTTCCGCCGTGTCCGGCGACGGCGATGTTCCGGATCTTGTCGGCCGCGTATCGCTTCACGACCACCCCTCCCGGCCGCCCCTCACGGCATGCTGGAGCGGCCCTAATACCCGAGGACCGGATCGACCACGTTCAGCAGCGGCTGCCCTCCGAGATACCGCCGCAGGTTCTCGCAGAAGAGCGGGATGACCCGATCCAGGTATCCGGGGAAATCCCCGGCGACGTGGGGGGTGATGATCAACCGCGGGGCCGCCCACAGCGGGCTGTCGGCGGGGAGCGGTTCCGTGTCGAAGACATCGAGGCCGGCGCCGCCCAGCCGCCCGGCCCGGAGGGCCGCCAGGAGCGCCGCCTCGTCGACGAGCCCGCCCCGCCCGATGTTGACCAGGAACGCCCCGTCCGGCAGCGCCGCCAGTTCGCGCGCGCCCACGATCCCCCGCGTCACGGGCGTCAGGGGCAGGGCGATGACCAGCACCGCCGCCGCCCGCAGCACGGCGTCGATCTCGTCCGGCGGATACACGCGCTCCACGCCCGGGATCGGCCGCGGGCGCCGCGCGGTCCCCACGACGCGCATCCCAAACGCCGCCGCCCGCCGGGCCACCTGGGCGCCGATCGTGCCGAGGCCCAGGATCCCCATCGTGCGTCCCGCCAGCACCGCGCCCCGCAGTTCGTCGTGGACCCACCGGCGCGCGGCCTGGCAGTCGCGGGCCTCCCAGAGCCGCCGCGTGTGCGTCAAGACGAACCCGAAGACGTGATCCGCGATCGCATCGCCGTGGACGTGGTTGTTGGTCACCCGGATGTCGGTGCCGGCCACGTCCTGGCAGAGGTTCTCGACCCCGGCCCCGAGCGCCTGCACCCATCGCAGATGCCGGGATCCCAGGGCGCCGTCGCGCAGCGGGCGGAAGCCCATGATGACCTCCGTCTCCGGCGCCTCCTCACGCCACGTCGTCCGGTCCGTGACGCGGACCACGCGCACCTTCGGATCGACCGCCTCGATCGCGGCGACGTGACGGTCGCGCACCGTCCGGAGCACGGCCACCACGCAGGGCCGGCCCGCCGCCGGCTCAGGCGGCATCTTGCGCGCCCTCCCGGAGCCGCCGCAGGACAAACTGCCGGTCGAGGGCCGTGAGGAACCACCCCGCCTGGGGGCCGGAGTCCTTCCCGAGGAACACCTGGTAGATCGCCCCGAACGCCTCGCGCGGGCTGAGGTTCATCTCGGCTTTGAGATCGTGCAGGTGCGCGTGCAGCTCCTCCCCGGTCCAGGTCCGGGCCCCGACGCTCTCGGCGACGCGCGCGAGGTACTGCCGCTGCGGCGCCGTGAGGGCGGCCACGGTCGTGGGCAGGCTGGCAGGGATCTCGAACTTGTAGTGCGCGGGCGCATAGGCGTCGAGCCACCGGCGGGCGTCCACCGCGCGGTGCTCGAGCTCCTCGCGATCGGCTTCGGTGAGCGGCGCCCCCTTCTCGCGCGCCACGGCCCGCCCGAGATCCACAGAGGGCATCTGGAGGAGGTAGGCCACCTTGGCGAACCGCGGCCGGTAGCACCGGACCGGCTCGCCGGCGATGCGCGAGTAGTGGAAGGTGCGCGCCAGATCGGGATTCTCCACCTCGTGGAAGTAGGCGGCCGCCGCGCGGTCATATTCGTCGTAGAGCGCCGGGATCGTCTCGCCGCCGGGATCGAACTCCAGCTGCCGGCGCGGGACGGGCCGGACGATGAGAAACCGCGCCAGCTCCGGCCGCAGCACCTCCAGGATCTCCGCGGCGGTCACCCCCACCGCCTTGGACGTGCTCATCTTCTTGCCGCCGAACAGGAGGAACTCGTACGGGAAGGCGAACGGCGCCGGCCGGCCAAACACCCGGACGCTGACGGCGCGGGCGACATCGTGCGTGCCCCCCCGGGTCATGTGGTCCTTGCCGGCGCCCTCGACGGTCACGCCCAGGACCGACCACTTCGCCGGCCACTCCACGCGGTAGAGCAGCTTCGCGCCGCCCCCGAACGGCGGCCGCCGGCCGCGGTGGCCGCATCCCTCGGCCCAGGCCACTTTGTCCGGCGCGCAGAGATACTCGACCTCGCCGCCCGACCAGGACACGACGGTGGTGGTGCCGATCCGCCCGCACTGCTCGCACAGCACCTGGATCGGCCACCAGTGATCGTCGATGCGCGTGCTGTGCGTCACCTCGCGGTAGATCTCGCGAATCACCTCGACGTGATCGAGGGCGAGCCGGATCGCCGCGTCAAACGCCCCGGACCGGTACATCTCGGAGGTCCGATAGATTCGCGGGTGCGCGCCCAGCCGCTCGAACACGCCGGCAAACTCCGCCGCGAAGTAATGCCCGTAGCTCGGCGCCTTCCCGTCCGGGGACGGGATGTTCGCAAACGGCATCCCCATGTAGCGGGCGTACTGGGGAAGCCCCGGGGGGAGCCCATCCATCGGGTCGTAGTCGTCGAACCCGTACAGGAACTCGGCCGCCGCGCCGGATTCGCGCAGGCCGCGGGTCACGCAGTCGTGCATGATCACGCCGCGCAGGCTGCCCACCGGGACCGGCCCGGAGGGCGTCTTGGCGTCGTTGACGGTGTGCGGACCGGGATGCTGCCCGCGCAGCTCCTCGACGAGGAGGTCGACCCACATGGCCCTACGTTCTCGCCGGCGCCGCGGGCTTCCTCCGGCGGAGCCACTCCCGGGCCTCGCCCACGAGATAAAATGAGCCGGTGATGACGAGCACGTCCTCGGGGGCGGCGAGCGTCTGCGCGCGCTCGACGGCCGGGAGCAGGTCGGGCACGGCGATGACCGTGGGCGCGTATGTGCGGACCTCCTCGGCCAGCGCCTCAGCGGACAACGCGTGAGGGTTGTGGGGCGTGGTCGTGACGACCACGTCCGCCATCGGGGCGATCAGCGCGGTGACCGACCGGTAGTCCTTTGTGGCCAGCATCCCGAACACCAGCACCAGGCGCCGGCCGCCCAGGAGCTCCCGCAGGGTCTCGCGCAGCGCGGCCATCGAGGCGGGGTTGTGGCCGACATCGATGATGGTGAGCGGCCGCGAGTCGATCACCTCGATGCGCGCGGGCCACCGCACCGCCTCGATCCCCCTCCGCACCGCGTCGGGCGCGACCGTGATCCCGCATTCCGCCAGCGCCTCGACGGCGGCGATGGCGGTCCCCGCGTTGGTCGCCTGATGGCGCCCCAGCAGCGGGACGGTGATCGGATAGGCGGCCCGCAGCCCCCGCACGGTCGCCTGCACCCCGGTGAGCGTGGACGCGGTGGCCCGCACCTCGACCTCGCGCCCCACCTGGACGAGCCGGGCCTGCTGCGCCCGGCACACCCGCTCGATCGTCGCGGCGGCCTCCTCGGGCTGCGGCGCCGAGACGACGCGGCCCCCCGGACGGATGATGCCGGCCTTTTCCGAGGCGATCTCCGTGAGCGTCTCGCCGAGGATCTCCATGTGATCGTAGCTGATCGGCGTGATGACCGAGACCAGCGGGTCGAGGACATTGGTCGCGTCGAGGCGGCCGCCGATCCCCACCTCGACGACGGCGAGATCGACCTCGCGGCGAACGAAGTGCAGCAGCGCGAGCGCCACCGTGGCCTCCACATAGGTGGGCGCCCCCGACGGCAGCCCCGACAGCCGGTCGACGGCGGGCCGGAGGATCTCGACCAGCGCGGCCAGCTCCGCCTGCGGGATCATCTGGCCGTTGATCTGGATGCGCTCCCGGTACTCCACGAGGTGCGGCTTCACCGTCAGCCCGGCCCGCAGCCCCTGCGCGCGCAGCATGCCGGCGATCATCACCGCGGTCGAGCCCTTGCCCTTGGTCCCCGCGACCAGCACGCTCTTCACCCGCCGGTGGGGATCGCCGACCAGCCCGAGGAGGTGGCGCATCCGCGCCAGCTTGACCTCGCTGTACGGCGGTCTCGGGCGGTCCGCCGCGATCAGGCTGTCGAGGAAGGCCAGCGCCGCGGCGTAGGTCACGGCCGGCCCTCCGCCTGGAGCCGCGCGGCGGCCAGGGTATTTTCCAGCAGCATGGCGATCGTCATGGGTCCCACGCCTCCCGGCACCGGCGTGATCGCGGCCGCGACCTCCTTCACGGCCTCGAAGTCGACGTCCCCCACGAGTTTCCCGCCGGCGTGGCTGTTGCCGACATCGATCACGACGGCTCCGGGGCGGACCATCTCCCGCCGGATCAACCGGGGCTCCCCCACCGCGCTGACGAGGATCCCCGCCCGCCGGGTGTGCGCCCCCAGGTCCGCGGTCCGGGAGTGGCAGATCGTCACCGTCGCGTTCCGGGCGAGCAGCAGCAGCGCCGTCGGCCTGCCGACGATATTGCTCCGCCCCACGATGACCGCCTCGGCGCCCTCCACAGACGCCCCGGCGTGCTCGATCAGGACGAGGATCCCGAGGGGGGTGGCGGGGATCAATCGGGGGCGCCCGAGCGCGAGCCGTCCGGCGTTGGCCGGGCTCAACCCGTCCACGTCCTTCTCCGGATCGATCCGCTCGAAGACCGCCTGCGGGTCGATCTGCGGGGGCAGCGGCAATTGCGGGAGGATCCCGTGGACGTCGTCGCGGCGGTTGAGGTCGTCGATGAGGGCGAGGTAGTCGCCGGCGGTCGTGTCGCCGGCCAGGTGGAACGTCTCCGAGCGGATCCCCACCCTGCCCGCCGCCCGCGCCTTGCTGTCGACGTACATCTTCGATGCGGGATCGCCCCCCACGAGCACCGCCGCGAGGCCGGGCGCCACCCGATGCCGGGCCGTGAACGCCGCGACCTGCCCGGCGAGTTCCCGGGATCGCGCCTGCGCCAGGGCTCGGCCGTCGAGAACCTTCGCGGTCACGGTGTGACTCCGGTTTACGATGGAGCGGGTCGGATGGCTCGGCTCAACGCCGCGGGCAACACGGTGGGAAAGGTGGAGCGGGAGATGGGAATCGAACCCACATCGCCAGCTTGGAAGGCTGGCACTCTACCATTGAGCTACTCCCGCCCGAGGGCGCATGGTTGGCCACTACTATAGCAGGATGCGAGGCGTTTTCCCACATCGGGGGAGAACGGCAAGACCCCCGCGGACTGACCGCGGAGGCCCTCTTTGTGCGGCGTTGCCTCGGTGGGCTTACGCCATCATCGACTCGCCGACTCCACTCGCCTACTCGCCCTGGCGGACGCGCTGATCGGCGTGGAGGAAGTGGCGGCTCACGGTGACGACAGCGCCTGCGCTGTGCAGGTACGCGAGCAGCGCATCCCGGACCTCGCGCTCCGCCGGCAGCTGGCGAAGGTGCACGCGCCGGACCCGGCCGGCGGCGACATCGCGGACCAGGAACGCCCACCCGGAAAGGCCCCGCTTCGTGAGCAGCGTGACCAGTTCGTCGACGGTGCGGGCGGGGGCCTGAGGAGGAGCGGTGTGATTTGCGCCGTCTTGGACCGCATCCTTCGCGGGTTCATGGGGCGGTGCCTGCTCCTGGCTCTCCCCCGATCCGTCGAGGACCGGGTTCCACCGGCGCCGTTCGGCCGCGGCAAATTTCAGATAATCGTCCGGGCAGACATACATGCGGGAGGGACCCGCCACCTTCCAGGATTCTTGCAGTTCGACAAAATACCATCCCGCATCGTTCTGCCGGCGGACCTTCGGGCACTTGAAACACCGCGCCCCGTTGTGCTGACCGTGTACGACCGAGACGTCCAGGAAGACCCCCACCCAGTGCGCCAGCCGCATCACGCGGGGCCCACGACCAAGTAGACGGAACGCGCCCGAACGGGCTCCGTCTTGCCCGGTAGATGCCCCGAATGCGGGAAGGATAGACCGAACCGGTGTGGCGCGGGCGATGCGGGTGGGCGCGTGGTGGGGAGGAGAGGATTCGAACCTCTGAAGGCATTCCGCCAGCTGATCTACAGTCAGCCCCCTTTGGCCGCTTGGGTACCTCCCCGATCCTCTGTGAGTTTAGAAGCGCGGCCGCCCCCTGTCAACGAGACGGGCCGGAGCCGACGGAGGCGGGGGCGACGGGGGGCCGGGCCGGCGCGGCGCCGGGCGCGGAGGTCCGGGTGCATTCCGCGCGGCCTAGGTGACCCGCATGACCACCTCCCGCGCCAGCAGGTGGAGCGCGTCCAGGTCTTCCTGATCGAAGAACTGCAGCATGTACCGCTCCATCCCCTCCGCGTTGAGGTCGCGAATCTGCCCGACGATCTCCTCGGGCGAGCCGACCAGCCACCCCTCCTTCCGGAGGGCGGCGGGGAGCCCGGCGGCGGGCGTGGACCGCCACCGCGGGAGGACCTCCTGGATCTTGCGGGCGCGCCGCTCCAGCGCCGCGCCGTTCTCGCCGATCAGGAACGCGCCCATCCACGACCGGCGGATCGTCTTCGGGTCGCGGCCGATCTTCCCGCAGGCCGCCGCCAGGATCTCCGTCTTCGCGCGGACATCGGCCGGGGGCCGGCTGCCGCCGCAGTTCCATTCGTCCGCGTGTCTGGCGACCACCTCCAGCACGCGCGGCCCTTTGCCGCCGATGATCACGGGGATTCGCGGCCGCTGAACGGGTTTCGGCCATCCGACGGCCCCGTCGAGGCGATAGAACCGTCCGGCGAATTGGGCGGGGCCGTCCTGCCAGAGCGCTCTGATGACGCGGACGGCCTCGTCCAGCCGCCGGATCCGCTCGCCCACGGGCGGGTAGGGGATCCCGAAGGCCTGGTGCTCGCGATCGTGCCAACCCGCCCCGACGCCGAGCTCCAGGCGGCCTCCGGACAGTTCATCCACGGCCGCCGCCTGACGCGCGAGCAGCGACGGATGGTGGAAGGTGATCGGGCACACCAGCGGCCCGAAGCGGATCCGCCGCGTCATCATCGCCAGGGCCGTCAACGACGCCCAGGTGTCGAGGCCCGGCCGGTCCGGCACGTCGAAGAGCGAGAACAGATGATCCGACCGCCAGAGCGACTCGAATCCCAGGGTGTCCACCGTCTCGGCGATGCGCCGCCACCGGGGCCAGGTCAGCCCCTCCTGCCCTTCGATCATGATCCCGATGCGGGTCATGCCATCCCCCCTCCCATCATCGCGCGATGCCGGCTACGGCGGCCGCCGCGCCCGAGCGCGCTGCCCCCCTATCCCCGGCTGTAGGGCAGGAAGAACCGGCCGGCGCTCGAGCCGCCGTCCACATCCAGCACCGTGCCGGTGATGTACTCGGCGCCCGGCGAGGCCAGGAACAGCACCGCGGCGGCGATCTCCGACGGCTGGCCCATCCGCCCCCACGGGATCGTCGTCATCAGCGTCTCCCGGTACCCCGGGTTCACGTCGGCCCGCCGCCCCACATCGATCAGGCCCGGCGAGACGACGTTGACATGGATCCGGTGCTCGGCGAGTTCCTGCGCAAGCACCTTGCTGAACATGACGATCCCCGCTTTGGACGCGCAGTAATGCGAGGCGCCCCGGCGCGCCGACTTGTAGGCGCCCGAGGCGATGTTCACGATGTGCCCGCCCTGGCCCCGGGCAATCATCCGTCGCGCCACGGCGCGGGACATCAGGAACGTCCCTTTCAGGTTGGTATCCATCACGTCGTCCCACTGGTCCTCGGGCATCTCGACGACCGGACAGTTGGGGTACACGCCCGCGTCATTGACCAGGACATCCACCTGGCCGAGGCGCCGGGTCGCTTCCTCGACGATTCGATCGACCCCCTCGGCCGTGCGGACGTCCCCGGGCACGGCAACGGCCCGCCCCGGGCCGCCGTCGAGCACCCGGACGGTCTCCTCCGTCCGGTCCCGGTGAAGATCCACCACGGCGACCGCGGCCCCCTCCCGCGTGAAGGCCGCGGCGATCCCCCGGCCGATCCCGCTGCCGGCGCCGGTGACGAGGACGCCCTTCCCGGAAAAATCGCGATCGCCCATCTCGCACCTCCGATTGTCTGCGTGTCTGCGCCTGCGATCCTCTGCCTCTCCCCGCGACCTGCCCTCGTGCCTCCGGCCCCGGCCGCCTCCCTCCGGTCCCCGACGTCGCCCCGTGAGGAGATTCGCCCTCGTCCGGCGAATTACCGCGTGGCCGGCATGGCACGCACCCGAGGGGAGCGCGCGGATGGGCACGACGACCACGATCGTCCTGATCCTCATAATCATCGGCCTGCTGGCGCTGGCGGTCTGGCTGGCGCAGGCGGTGGCGGCCTATCCGCGCGTCCCGGCGGCGCACGGTCCGGGGGCCGCGGTCGAGCGCGACCTCGGCGGACGCGCGACCCCGCCCAAGCTCGGCTGGAACTGGGGCGCGTTCTTCCTGGGGCCGGTCTGGTATTTGCTCCAGGGTCTCTGGACCTACACCATCATCTTCACCTTCATGCTCATGCTCTCCGGCGGCATCCTGCTCCCCTTTGTCATGGTCTACGCAGGGCTCAAGGCGAACGAGACGCTCGAGGACGCTCGGCTGGCGCGTCACAGCGTGTACTAACCCGAAGCGCCTCCGCTAGAGCTTTCGCAGGCGCGGATCGAGCAGATCCCGTACCCCGTCCCCGACGAGGTTGAACCCCAGCACCAGGAGCAGAATGGCGATCGCGGGAAACGTCGCGATCCACCACTGATCCATCAGGAACCGGCGCCCCTCCGAGACCATCACCCCCCACTCAGGCGTGGGAGGCTGGGCGCCGAATCCGATGAACGACAGGCCCGCCGAGATGAGGACGATGTTGCCGATGTCGACCGTGGCCTGCACCAGGATGGGCGCCACGGCGTTGGGGATCAGGTGGCGCGTCAGGATCGCCGCGTCGGTCGCCCCCTCCGCCCGGGCCGCCTCGACGTAGTCCCGCGTGCGCAGCGTGAGAACCTGGCCTCGGGCGATCCGGGCGTACACGGGCCACGAGGTGACCGCGATGGCCAACAGCGCATTGGTGAGGTTGGGGCGGAGGATGGCGGAGATCGCCATCGCCAGGATCAGGCTCGGAAACGCCAGGAACATGTCGGTGATCCGCATCAGCGTCTCGTCCCACCAGCCCCCCTTCCACCCGGCCAGCATGCCGGTCACGATCCCGAAGGCCGTCGCCGCCAGGACCACCGCGGTTCCCGAGACCACGGAGATCCGCGCGCCGTAGATGACGCGGGTGAACACGTCCCTGCCCAGCGAGTCCCTGCCGAACGGATGGTCGCGGGTGGGACCGCTGAGCCGCCGCCCCAGGTCCTGCGCCAGCGGGTCCTGGGGGGCCAGGACCGGCCCGGCGAGCGCGATCACGAGGAAGCCGGCGACGATGATCCCGCCGGCCATCGTCAGCGGGCTTCTCCGCACCGCCTGCCAGATAAGGTCCGTGGCCCGCCCCTCGAACGGCCGTCAGGTGTACCGGATCTGCGGATCCAGGTAGGCGTAGAGGACGTCGACGATCAGGTTGGCGGCCGAATAGATCAGCGCGATCACCAGCGTCACGCCGAGGACCGCCGGGATATCGACGCTGATCATGGAGTTGGTGACGTAGCGGCCCAGGCCGGGCCAGGAAAAGATGGTCTCGGTCAGCACCGCGCCCGAGAGCAGGCCCCCGTAGGTCAGCCCAATCACGGTCACCGTCGGCAGGAGCGCGTTTCGCAGGGCGTGCCGCAGCACCACCCGCGGCTCGGCCACCCCTTTCGCGCGGGCGGTGCGCACATAGTCCTGGCGCAGGACCTCGAGCAGGCTGCCGCGCGTCATCCGTGTGATGAGGCCGGCCGAGTAATAGCCGAGGACGAAGGCGGGCAGGATGAGATGCTGCAGGGCGTCTCCGAGGGTGGCCCAGCTGCCCGAGAGCAGCGCGTCGACCGCCACCATCCCCGTGATGTGCGGGGGCGGCGGCGTGTAAATCCCGAGCTGGCCGGGTCCCGGGAGGATCCCCAGGCGGGAGTACAGGAGCCCCAGGAGCAGGAGCGCCACATAGAACACCGGCAGCGACGTCCCGCCGAGGGCGAACACCCGCGCGACCTGATCGGGCCAGCGGTCCTTGTACAGCGCGGAGACGATACCGGTGGGCACCCCGATCACGATCGCCACGACCATCGCGGCCGTGGAGAGCTCCACCGTGGCCGGGAGGTACTGCGCCAGGTCGCGGCTCACCGGACGGTTGTCCATGATCGAGACGCCGAGGTTGCCGTGGATCAGGTCGCGGAGATAGAGCAGGTATTGAATGTGGCGCGGCCGGTCGAGCCCCATCTGGTGGCGCACCTTTTCGACCAGATCCGGCGGCGCGTGCTCGCCGAGGTAGGACACCACGGGGTCCGCCGGGACCACGTGGGAGATCACGAACGTGATCAACGTGATCCCGAAGATAACGAAGACCGTCAGGCCGGCCCTGCGCGCGACGTAGCGGAGGAGGTTCATCGCTCACCAAGCCGGGGCGGGGGCAGGTGGCGCCCCTGCCCCCGTCCCGACCCTGCCGGCCTTAGTGCTTGGTCAGCGACAGGAAGTCGATAAAGTTCACCGGGTCGAAGAGGAAGTTCTGCAGGCGCTTCGACACCGCCAGCGAGAGCACCGGCTGGTAGAGGATGGCGAACGGACCGTCCTGGGCCATCGTTTCGTTGACCTTCGTGTAGATCGCCCCGCGCTCGGGCGTGTTCTGCATCTCCGCGGCCTGCCCCACGAGCTTCACCAGCGGGTCGTTATAGTATTGAAGCCGCCAGGCCAGCGACTTCTGCGTATAGTCGCCGAACGGCTTGGCAAAGTCATCGGGATCGGGGTAGTCCACGAACCAGGAGAGCATCACCATCTGGGACTGCTGGCCGCGGTAGGTCTTCAGGAGCTCGCTCGTGGCCACCTGGCGGACGTTGATCGTGATGCCGACCGCTCCCAGGTCGTTCTTGACCTTGGCGGCCAGGTCCCCCGAGGAGATGCCGCCCGCGGCCGGTCCGGTCGAGGTCAGCAGTTCGGCGGTGAAGCCGGCGCCGACCCCCGCTTCCGCGAGCAGGCTCTTCGCCTTGGCCGGGTCGTGCTTGAACCAGAGCGTCGGCTCGTACCCGAACAACCCCTTCGGGATCACCCCCTGCAGCGGCGTGCCGTTCCCGTTCAAGAGGTCGTTGATGATGCCGTCGTAGTCGATCGCGTACTTGACGGCGCGCCGGACCTCCGCCTTGGCGAACGCCGGCACGTTCTTCACGTCCATCCCCAGGTACTCCATCGCCAGGTCCGGGGTCTGGACGACGTACAGGCGCGGGTCGCTCCTGACGGCGGCGAGCTGGGCCGCGGACAGGTTCCAGGCGACGTCCGCGTCGCCGCGGCCGAGCATTTCCCGCTGCACGGTGTTCTCCAGGATGTTGGGGAAGATGATCCGCTTGACCTGCGGCGCTGGACCGAGGTTGTATCGGGGGTTTTCCACCAGCTCGATCGCCACCTGACGCTCCCACCGGGCGAGCTGGAACGGGCCGCTGCCCGCCGAATGGTCGGTCAGCCAGCCGTTGCCCCAGTCGTTGTTCACGACGTGCGCCTTCACCGTCGCGCTGTCCACGATCCCGGCGACCGGGTTGGCCATGATGGAGAGGAACGCCCCCGGGCTGAACGGTTTGGGCAGCGCGACGACGACCGTGGAGGGATCCGGAGCGGTGACCGCGCTCGAGACATTCTTGTCGTCGATCCCCATCTGGGTGATCAGCCACGCCGCGGGGTCCTTGGGGAGACTGACCACGCGCTGGAACGTGTAGACGACGTCGTCCGCGGTCAGGGAATTGCCGCTGCTGAACACGATCCCCCGCTTCAGGTGGAAGGTGTAGATCCGGCCATCCTTGCTCACGTCCCACGATTGCGCCACCTCGGGCCTGGGCTGAGTCAGGTTCCCGCGGGCAAACGTCACGAGATTCGAGTACATCTGGTGGTCGGCCATCGTGGCGCTGAGCTCGTAGGCGAGGTTGGGATCGAGCGTGACGGCGTCGGTGATGTCCAGCGCGATGACCACGGTCTGTTGCGGCCCGTAACCGGCCGCGAGCCCCCCGGGCGCCGCGGCCCACGAAGCCAGCAGGATGCAGGCGAGCACGCCGATCGGCAACCGCCTCAATCGCACCACCTCCGGAGCACGAATCTGACACACGCGTGTTCGGCATACGCCGAGGCCGTCCCTGCCCTGGCCGCAGCGCGCCGGGCTCGGGGCGGCGCACGGCGCGATCGACCGTGTCTGCGAGAGGCGGACCGTGGGCATAGTGAATGTGCGAGATCCGGCATCCTGGCGCTGGTGGTGGGCATGAGATACTTCCTGACAGGCGCGCGACACCTCATCGGGTACAGCGTCTGCCTGGCCTTCATCACCTTGACCCTGACGTTTTCAGGTCCCTTCATCGACGTGGTCCGGAGCAGTGACACCCACGTGACGACGCTGATCGGGGCGCTGGGATTCGATCCGAACATCGGCTGGCTGACCCGGGTCACGATCAACGTGTTTGGCATCTCGTTCACGCCGGCGCTCGTGGTGGGGCACGTGCTCGGCATCGTGATCTCGCCGATCGGGCTCGTCGCCTTCATGCTCTACTTCATTTTCCGCAGAGCCTTCCCCGACTGACGGCGCGTCGGGCGACGCGCCATCCACCCATCTCCCACCAGGCGGCCACCCGCCTTCGAGCCGCATCGGCCGCCGGAGGATCTTTGCCGCGCACGCCAAAGGAAGACATGGGAGGTGGTGCCGCCATGATGCAGGGGAGTCATGCCCGCAACGTTGTGGGATGGGGATCCGGGTTGCTGGCGGGCGTTGGCGCGGGGGTGGTGGCCGCCCTGGCGGGCCTGGCCGTGGGCGCGGCCATGCGGGCGAGCATCCCGCCGCCACTCTTCGTGGCGTGGTCCGCGTTCGCGGCGGGCGTCCTCGGGGGGCTGCTCTATGCATGGTTGAGCCGGCTGCTCAACCGCCCCGCTCCGGCCTTCTGGATCATCACCCTTGCGCTGGCGACCATCGACAGCGCGCTCATCGCCTTCCTGCCGATGCCGGCGGGAGCCAGCCCCGTGCGCCTGCCCATTGTGGGCCTCATCGTGCCGCTGAGGCAGCTGGCGGCTCTCGTTGGGATCGGCCGGCTCGGCGAACGCCACTTCCCCGCGGCGAATCTGGCGGCGGATACGCTGATGCACTACACGACCGCCGTCGCCGTGGCCATCCTGGTCCCCGCGTGGGCCGGGCGGAGGGAGTGAGCGTCCACAAAGCCGGGCGAAGGAGGTGAAGGGGGTGCTCCACGCGGTGCGCGACGGCACGGGGCGATGGATCCCGCTGGTTCTCCGGGTGTTGCTGGGTGCGCTCTTCATCGTGCACGGATCGGGCAAGCTCGCGGCTGCGATTCAGGATCCTCACATCCCGGGCTTCACGAAATCGGTGGACGCCATCGGCTTCCACCCTGGCGTGTTCTGGGCCTGGGTCGTGACGCTGGTCGAGTTTGCCGGCGGGATCTGCCTGTGCGCCGGGCTCTTCACGCGCGCGGCGGCCGCCCTGATCGCCGTCGAAATGATCGTTGCGGGGCTCACCGTGAATCTCCCCCGCGGATTCTACTGGACAAAGGGCGGGGCCGAGGTCCCGCTCATCTTCGCGGTCCTCGGCGCGATCCTGGCGCTGGCGGGTCCCGGAGCAGCCTCGCTGGACGGTCTCATCTGGGGCGGAGGCTCCCGGTCGGAGATCACCGGGCCGCCCGCTTCCGGTTCCAGGCAAGGCTCATGACCAGACCGGCGGCTCCGACCACGATGCCCACGACCGCCAGCGTTCCCGCCCGGCCCGCGGCGGCCGCCGCCTCGCGGGCGGACGACTGCGTGGACTCGACCCGGGCGCCGAGCCGCTCCAGCAGGGTCGCCATTTCGCCGGGCGACGGATCCTTGGCCGGGAACTCGATCGCGGCGGCTTCCTGGACGGGGTCGAACGTCTTGTCTGAACTCGTAAACGATTGATCGATCGGCTGGCCGTTGAGCGATCCGATAAAGTGGAAGGTGTAATTTCCCGGGCGCGTTGGGATCACGTCCGCACGGAAGTCGCCCGGGGTCCCAACGCTCCGGCCGAAGGCCGCTTCGAGCGGCAGCGGGCCCATCTTCTGCTCGCCGAAAATGATCTCGACCTTGAGATCCTCCGGGAGATCCGTCACGGCCCTCCCGGAGGCGTCCCTGAGCAGCAACTGGACGCCGTTCTTGACGCCGGCGTAGGGGGGCTCATCCGCCCATCCCACGCTCATCACATACGCTCCCACCTTGCGGCGCTCGTGGGCCGCGGCGGGGCCGGCAAGTGCGACCACGATCCCCAGGATCGCCAACACTGCCGTTAACCGCACACCCACGGAGCGTGCCATATCCGGTGTCCCCCTTTGCTTGAGGTCGGTGGCCGCTCCCTCCGCCAGCCGTGGGGCTGGTGCGAGGAGGGAGCTCCGTACCAGGTGTTCCCATTTTAGGTCCTATTCTAAGCGACAGGGTGGAAGGCGTCTCTACGACTTTGGACACATTGTTCTGGCGGCCGCACGGGTGGTATATTCGCGGGGGGACAGGGGTGGCCCGGGGCGGCCACATCCTCGAGGCGCTCGTGAGGCCGGATTCCTTGGGAGGCGGACGCAGGTGAACACCTTCCGGATCACCGCGGCGTGTGTCATGCTCGCGACCGTGTTGTCCCGGCCCGCTCCCCCGGCGTGGGGCCACGCCGCGCTGGTCAAGTCGGTTCCGGCCAACGGCGCCTCTCTCACGAAGGCCCCGCCGGTGATCCGCGCCTGGTTCAACGATGAGCTGGCCGTCAAAGGGAGCACCTTGAAACTGTTTGATCCCCGTCAGAAGCAGATCGCGGCGGGCGGCGTTGACACGAGCGTGAAGACGCACGACGTGATGAAGATCGTGCCGCCCCACCTCGCGTCCGGCACATATGTGGTTCGATGGCATGCCATCTCCGCGGACGACAATAACGTGGAGCAAGGCTCGTTCCGGTTCTCGGTTGGAGCGGGCGCCCTCGCGCCCAGGCCGCCCGCGGCGGGCCTGCCGCCGCTGCACCTCATCGCCCCCGCGAACAACCCCCGCCTGAGGAACCCCGTGGCCCTGATCATCGAGACGCCGGGGGACATCTCCCGGTTGACGCTGGGGGGCGGGATGGCAGGCATGAGCCGCATGGGACCGCGGGTGCACCTCCATGTCGTCGTCGACAATGCGACGTTCATGCCCTGGGCGAAGCAGTTGACCAGGGTGGGTTCGCACCGCTACCGGTTCGAATTGCCCTCGCTGTCGACGGGCACTCACACCATCAAGGTCTACTGGGGCGACAACACCACCCACCGGCCCGCCGGCGCTGTGCACACGGCCCACTGCACCATCGTGGGGTAGTCCGGGGGCCTCCGCGCCAGACGATCACCCCGGTTCCGGACTCAGGAATAGAGGCGGCGCCGCCTCGGTTACATCATTGAAGTAGGTCGCCCCGTGCCGGTCTTTTCGCGCCGGTCTCTTGCCGCCCTGAGAGTGTCCCTCGAGGCACCGAGACACGGCACACCAGGAAGAAGGAGGCCAGGTCACCACCGTGAGATCACGTCGGGAAACACCGGCACTCGTGGTCGCGCCCGCGCTGCTCGCATTGTACGTGCTCTGGGGGTCGAGTTTTGCGGCCATCAAGATCGTGCTGGAGGCCATGCCGCCGTTCCTGGCGCTGGGGATCCGGTGGACGGTGGCGGGCGCGATCCTGTATGCCTGGGCGATCCGGCGGGAAGGCCGGTCCGGCGAACGCCCGACGCCGGATCACTGGAAGAGCGCGCTCTTCATCGGCGGGATGGTGATCGTGGGAGGCATCGGGGGGGTCGCCTTCGCCGAGCAGTTCCTGCCCTCGGGGATCGCGGCGCTCCTGGTCTCGACCGCGCCCGTGTGGGCCGTGCTGATCAGCCGTGGCGTGTTCGGCGAAGACGTCTCGTGGCCGACGGTGGCCGGCCTCGCCTTGGGTCTCGCGGGCCTGGTCCTGCTCATCCGGCCCGCCGGGACGGAGCATCTCAACCTGCTCGGAACAGGGGCCGCCCTCGCGGCGGCCGTGCTGTGGGCGGTCGGCTCCGTCTACGCCCCCCGGGTCTCGCTCCCGAAGCGGGCGGTGATGTCGGCCAGCCTGCAGATGCTCGCGTCCGGCGCCGTGCTGCTCGCGGTGGGTCTGGTCGCGGGCGAACGCTCTCACGTCCACTGGGCCTGGCGGGCCGGGATCGCCCTCGCGTACCTGACGTTCTTCAGCAGTTTGATCGGGTTTGTCGTCTACATCTGGCTCCTCGAACAATTCCCGATCACGGTGGCATCGACCGTGGCCTACGCGGCGCCGGTGGTCGCGGTCCTCGTGGGATGGGGCCTGCTCGGCGAGCCCCTCACACCGCGCACGCTCCTGGCGATGGGGGTCACCCTCCTCGGCGTGGCGCTCATGATCACCGGCCGCACGGCGCCCAGCCCCCGGCCGTCAACGGACGCGGCGCAGCGGGCGCCGGCGCCGGCCCTGCTGGCCCTGGATCCCTCATACTGCGATTCCCCGTGACGTCGGGCTGACGGGAGCGGCCATGATGATGTGTCCGAGATGCGGCAGGGAGAACCCCCGCGAGGCGCGGTTCTGCATGGCGTGCGGCGCCAGGCTTTCGCAGCCGTGCGGGGCCTGCGGGACGGAGAATCCGCTCGGCGCGGGCTACTGTCTGACCTGCGGCGCGTCCCTCGCCGGCGCGGAAACGACGGAACGGCGGATCATCAGCGTCGTCTTCGCCGACATCGTCGGATCGACATCCCTGGCGAGCCGGATGGATCCCGAGTCGGTGCGCGGGATCCTCGGTGAGTTCTCGTCGGCCATGCGCGAGGAGGCCTCCCGCCACGGCGGCACCGTGGAAAAGTTCGTCGGCGACGCGATCATGGCGGTCTTCGGCCTCCCGCAGGCGCATGAGGACGACCCCCACCGGGCGGTTCGGGCCGCGGTCGCGATGCAGCGCCGCATGGCCGCGCTGCGGACGAAGATCGGGGAGGTGCACATCCGGATCGGCATCAGCACGGGGGAGGTCATCGCCAATCCCAAAGCCGGGCCCGCGGGTGAATTCATCGCGACCGGTGAAACCGTGAACTTCGCCGCCCGGCTCCAGCAGGCCGCGCCCCCGGATGCGATCGTGGCGGACGACCGCACGCGCGCCGCCACCCATTCCTTTGTCCGCTACACTCCGCTGGCGGCCCCCAAGGAGGGGGATTTCGCCAACCGGCCTCGCTGGCTGGTCTTTCGCGCCATCGACGGCGCCCAGATCAAGCGCCTCAGCGCCCCGCTGCTGGGGCGCGCCGACGAGGTGCAGCTGCTCCTCGCGATGTACCGGCACACGGTCGAAAACCGCCGGCACCACCTGGTCGCGCTGATCGGGCCCGCCGGGATCGGGAAGACGCGTCTGGCGGAAGAGGTGCTGGACGCCCTCTCGCGCGGGCGCAGGCCCCCCACGATCCTGCGCGGGCGCTGTCCGGCCTACGGCGACGGGTTGACCTTCTGGCCGCTGGCCGAAATGCTGGAGCAGGAGTGTCAGATTTCGGAGAGCGACTCCCCGGCGGCCGCCTCTGAGAAACTGTTTGCGGCGGTCGATCGTGTCTGCGCGCCGCACGGCCCGGAGGAGAGCCGGGCCGTCGCCGCGGGGCTGGGGGTGCTGCTGGCGCTCGAGTCCGCCGAGCGGCGCGTCAGCCTGCCGGACCCGCGCGAAGGCGACGATCCCGGGTCGGCCAGCACGACGCTGTTCCAATCGCTCAGGAAGTTCCTCAAGGCCAAGGCAGACTCCGTGCCGCTGATCCTCCTGTTTGAGGACCTGCACTGGGCGGAGGAGAGCCTGCTGGACCTGCTGGAGCAGCTCGGCGCGCGGGGCATCGACGCGCCGCTCCTCATCCTCTGCCTCGCGCGCCCGGAATTGCTGGAGCGGCATCCCACCTGGGGTCAGCACGTCCGCAACTATGCCACGATGTCGCTGCCCCCGCTGTCGACCGCGCAGAGCCACCAGCTCATCACGGAACTGCTCAAAGGCGAGTCGATCCCTCCCGACATACGCGTGCGGATCCAGGCGAAAACCGAAGGCAACCCCTTCTTTATCGGGGAGACGCTCCGCATGCTCATCGACAACCGGCATCTCGTGCGCGATGCCGGCGGCGGATGGCGTTGGAGCGGCGATCCGGTGGACATTCGCATCCCGGACACCGTGCACGGCATCATCCTGTCGCGGATCGACCTGCTGCCGCCGTTGGAACGGCGGGTGGTCCAGGATGGATCCGTCGCCGGCCGCGTCTTCTGGTTGGGCAGCATCACCGCGATGGGCCTGCCCGCCCCCGAGGCGCTGGCGGCGCTCGAGCACCTGCGGGACCGGGACCTGGTCGAGGAACACGCGAGTTCCACGGTGGCGGGAGAACGGGAATACGCGTTCACCCACGCGCTCATCCCCGAAGTCGCCTACGCGACGCTCTCCAAGACCATGCGCAGCGCGAAACACCTCAGGTTCGCCGGCTGGCTCGAAGGGGTCGCGCACTATGCGGACGAGTTCCTCGAGGTGCTGGCGCACCATTACGAGGACGCGTGGCGGTACCGGTTCGAGACGGGGGAGGAGGCGCAAGACACGGCGCGGAAGGCGATTCACACGATCCGCAGGGCGTCGGCGCGCGCGAAGGCCCGCTGGACGCTCCCGGAAGCCCGCCGCCTCTGCGACCGGGCCCTGAGGATCCTGCACACGGCGGGACTGGACACCGATGTCCCCCTCCTCCTCGAACTCCTGACGGACCGATGCGAAGTCGTCAAGTGGCTCGACGTCCCCGACGTGGTCTTCGAGGATACCCAGAGGATCGTCGACGCGGCCGGGGCGGCGGGGCGCGAGGACCTGCTGGCGCGGGCGTGGCTGAACCGGGCGTTCGCCGCGAACGATCGGGGGCGGCTGCACGAGGCCGAAGACGCGCTGCAGCGGGCTGAAACGCTGTTTCGCTCCCTCGGCGACCGGCAGGGCGAGGCCGAGACGCTGGAGATGCTCGGCTTCACCACCGAAGACCTGCGCGGCAAACTGACCTCCGCCGGCGAGGCGTACCGGCGGGCCCTGCAGCGCTATGGGGAAATCGGCAACGCGCAGGGCGTCGCCCGGACGAGCGTGCGGCTCGGCCGCTGCCTGGTCAACGCCGGAGAGATCCATCGCGCCGAACAGCTGCTCGCCGGCGCCCTGCAGCTCGCCCGACAGTCCCACGAGCGCATCAGCGAGGCCGGCGCCGTGGTCGGGCTGGCCATCGTCGCGCACCTGACCGGCAAGCCGGCGGCGGCGGTCGACCGGTATCAGGAGGCGATCGCGATCTATCTCGAACTCGGGGATCTGATGGGCGCGGCAAGCGCGCACCGTCACCTCGGGATGCACCACCTCCGCATGGGAGCCGTGGACGAAGCCGACGCGGCGCTCCAGCGGGCCCGAGCGCTTCGGGCGGAGTACGGCGCCCGATCAGAGTCCGCCGTGATCCTCCGCGGGCTGGCGGAGGCGTCGCTGGCGAGAGGCAACCTGCTCCAGGCGGCCGAGTACGCGGAGAAGGCGATGCGGGCGGTCTCCGACTTCGACCAGCTGGCCAAAGCCACCCACGGCGTCACGCTGGCCCGGGTGCGCGCCTCACAGGGTCGCGAGGCGGAAGCGGAGCGGCTCTTCGAGGCGGGCCTGAGGGTGCTGGAACCGTCGGAATACGTGGTCGACCTTGCGCTGGCGCTCCTCAAGTACGGCGAGGCGCTGCTCGTGCTCAAACGGCGGGATCGCGCCGCGCCGGTGCTCCGGCGCGCGCGGGACCTCTTCGCCGGGATGGGCTGCGCGTTCTTTGCGCGCGAGGTCGACGCCCGCATCACACCGCCCGTCCCCAGCGCCGGGTCGTAGCGGGCGCCGGAGATCCCGCCCGACCCGCGCCCTTCGCTCAGCCTCCTCGCGTTCCCCCGAGGGGTCCCCCACTCTGACCAACGGCGCGGGGTGAAACCACAGGCGGCACGAGCCCGTCGCGGCTGCCGCGAGGGTCCCCCGGCGGACGGCCCTCCTGCTCGTCGAGATCGTCGATGCGCAGGTCCCGCGTCTCCCGCACGAAGCGCACACCCGTCATCGCCGCCGCGCAGTAGATGACGTAGACGACCGGGACGTAGTACCACCTGCCGATGACATCGCTGCCGATGAGTCCGGCCAGCACGGGAGGGGCAATCATGCCCCCGAGAATGGCAGAGAAGTTGTAGGAGAGGCCCGTGCCGGAGTACCGGAACCGCGTGGGGAAGCTCTCCGAGGTGAGGATGGGGGCGAGCCCGTGCATCAGCCCGATCCCGAAGAACGTGATCAGAAACTGCAAGAGCATGACGAGCGGGATGTTCTTGTGGATGATCGCCAGCGCGAACGGATATGAGAGCAGCGTCGTCAGGCCGATGGCGGCGTAGGCCACCGTCCTTCTCCTGAACAGGTCGGCGAACGGCCCGCTGAGCACGACCCCCAGCACATCCCCGATCCGGCTGAGCAAAATGATGACGGCGGTGACCCCCAACGGGATGCCGGCGAACCGCATGAAGGAGATGATGTACGTGCCGCTCACGTATCCGTCCATCTGCTGGAAGGCCGACACCAGCGCCAGCAGGACGATGGGGGCCGAGTATCGTTTGAAGACGGCGAGGCTCGGCGTTCTGGCCGTCTGCTCGGCGTGTCGGATTCTTTCGAAGAGCGGGCTTTCGGCGAGCCTGTACCGTGCCAGGAGCGCGGGGATCACGATCACTGCGGAGAGCATCATGGCGATCCGCCACCCGGTCGTCGCGAAGGTCCGGCTGAACACGAGCAGGACGCCGCTGGCCGCCATGGCGCCCAGCGGAATGCCCAGGTTGGCGAGCGAGACCCAGAACGCCCGCACCTTCCGCTGCGCGCCAAATTCCGCCAGCAGCGACGACGCTCCGCCGAACTCGCCCCCGAGCCCGATCCCCTGGACGATGCGCAGGACGACCAGGAGCACCGGAGCCGCAATCCCCAGTGTCGCGTACCCAGGCAAGATCCCCGTTGCGAATGTGACGAGGCCCACCACGAGGATGTTGATCACAAACGAGTACTTCCGGCCCACCGTGTCGCCGTAGTGGCCGAAGATGAACGCCCCCAACACCCGGGCCGGGAACCCGGCGCCAAAGGCCAGGTAGGAGAACACGAGGGCTTCGGTCGCGGGCAGTCCCGGAAAGAACACCGCGGGAAAAGCGCTCGCGGCAGCGTACCCATAAATGAAGAAGTCGTAGAACTCGACGAGGACGCCCGCCGTGGCAGAGAACGCGAGGAGCGCAAGAACACGAGACGTCACGGCCTCGTGAGCCGGCGGGCCATCCGACGTCCCACCGAACATGGCCTGCCGGTCGGACTTCATGGCGAAGGTCGTCTTCGCCGACCGCGATGCCCAGACCTCGTCGGGGAGGGTCGTTCCCGCCCAAAGTTATGTTGACGCGATCGCTCAGCCCCCTATGGTCTTTGCCTGAATGAGTATTCATTTCATTCGGGTCAAAAGTTCCAGGGTTTTTACATCAAATCTTCAGGTGAATACCTGATCCTTTGGTTCCTTGACCGACTGCATACTTCAGGTATTCCGAATATTCCTAACCAGCTCGAACAAAGGGGGGGCCGAGGATGCTGACCGTGTGGTTCTTGATCGCCGCACTCCTCGCTGTCGTGTTGGGCGTGCCGGCGGTAACGGCCCAGGCGCCCGGCTTCTCCTTCAGCCCCAACCAGCGGCTGATCGAACCCGCGAACCCGCTGAACTCTCTGCTACTCTTCACCAACTCCGACACCGAACCGGGGATCAAGATCGACAGCGCCGACAACGTGTACGTCGGCGCCATTCACGGCCTTCCGGGCGGCACCGTCATGTGGAAGGCCCCGGCCGGGAGCTGCACCAACTTCGGCTGCGCCTTCCAGTTCCTCGGAGAAGTCGACTCCGCGCAGAACCCGACGGGGCTTGCGCCGGGCGGCGGCGACGAAGATCATGCCATCGGCTCGTCCGGGCCGGGAAGCCCCGGGACGCTCGTCGTGGCCAGTCTCTGGCTGGGGGACATCACCGTGGTGAGCTCCATAGACGGCGGCCGGACGTTTTTCACCAACCCGCTCGCGTCTCCGATCCCGGCCGATGACCGGCAGTGGGTGGTGGCCGACGGTCCCAGCACGTTCTATATGACCTTCCACGATGCGGCGACCTCGAACATCGACGTGCTTCGCTCGCAGGACGGCGGGATGACCTGGCTTCCGGTTGGGACGGCCATCGACGCCGCGACGGCCCCGGCCGCACTGGGGGTGCTGCCCACCGCCACGGGCAACACGGCCGGCGAGATCCAGCTCGATCCGATCAACCACATCTTCTATCAGGTGTTTGCGGCGCCGGCGGACGCCCTGCAGAACCTGACCGGCTCGCCCGCGAACGCGGTCTACATGGGCGTGTCGGCGGACGGCGGGCAGACCTGGACCGACCACCGGGTCTTCGCGGGTCCGCCCGCGGCATCGTTCGCCAACATCTTCCCGGCCGCGGCCGTGGACGCCGCGGGGAACGTGTACGCCGTCTGGTCCGACGGCCGGGACGTGTTCTTGAGCGCCTCCACGGATCACGGGAACACGTGGAGCGCGCCCCACCAGGTGAGCCGGAATTCGGCCCAGCTGCAGACCAGCATCTTCCCCTGGATCGCCGCGGGGCAGAATGGCGCCGTCGACCTCGTCTGGTATGGGACGAGCGCCGCCTCCGCGGACGACAACGCCGCGCAGTGGCGCGTGTTCTTCGCGCAGTCTCTGAATGCGACCTCCGCGACCCCAACCTTCGCGCAGGCGGTGGCGAGCGACCACATCATCCACACGGGGGCGATCTGCGAGAGCGGCGCCGGATGCACGGGAAACCGTGATCTGGCGGACCTGTTCATGGTCGCCGTCGACTCGCGCGGGCTGGCCTATATCGCCTACGCGGATGATCACCAGACCGACGGTTCCGGCATTCCCCTGACGCAGACGTATTTCACGATCCAGACGGGAGGCCCAACCATCGCCCCACCCGCGATACTCCCGTTGCCCCAGCCCCAGACGGGCGGCTCGATCATCGCCCCGCCCGCGATCCCCCCGCTGCCCCAACCGGGAGGCTCGATCATCCCCCCACTCCCGCTCCCCCCGTTTTGATGGAGGCATAGGCGCGGGGCACCGGGCAGGCGGCGGGTCCGTTGGGGCTCCAGGCGGGGTCATGACAGTCAGACGTGAGGCCTCGTGCCGTCCCGTAAGATCTGGAGCCCTCGACCGGATTCGAACCGGTAACCCCCTCATTACAAGTGAGGAGCTCTACCGAGTTGAGCTACGAGGGCACCTGTGCAACTCGTAGTCTAACAGCGGCGCGGGCGGCTTGCAAGGATCGCGCAGGCTCCACAGGCTGCCCAGGGCGCGCATGCTGCGCAGGCCGCCCCGCCCTCAGCTCATGTGGAGGCCGCCGTTGATATCGATCGTGGCCCCGGTGATATAGCCGGACTCCGGGCCGGCCAGGAAGACCACCACGGAGGCGACGTCGTCCGCGGTGCCGAGGCGCCGGAGGGGAATGCGGGCGATGAACTCCCTGCGGACGTCCTCCGACCAGTGGCGGGTCATCTCGGTCATGATCGGGCCGGGCGCCACCGCGTTGACCCGAATCCCCTTGGGCCCGTACTGTCGGGCCAGCGTCCGCGTCAGGCCGATCACGCCCGCCTTGCTCGTGGCGTAGTCGGGCGCGGTCACGATCCCGCCCACCCGGGCGGCCAGGGAGGAGAGGCTCACGATCGCCCCGCCGCCCTGGCGGACCATCCACGGCAGGACCGCCTGGCTCACGAAGAACACCGCCTTGAGGTTGATCGCCATGAGACGGTCCCACTGTTCCTCGGTGAGCGCCTCGCTCGGGACTTCGCTGATGATGCCAGCGTTGTTCACTAAAATGTCGAGCCGGCCGAAGGCGCGGCCGGCCTCCTCAACGGCCCGCGCGATCTCAGGGGTGCGCGAGAGATCGGCGTGGACGAACGCGGCCTTGCCTCCTCCCGCGCCAATCGCCCGCGCGGCGGCCTCTCCCTCCCGGTCGAGCCGGTCGGTGATCACCACCGCGGCGCCGGCCCGGCCGAGCGCGGTCGCGCAGGCCAGGCCGATCCCGCGGGCCCCTCCGGTCACGAGCGCCACACGGCCGGCCAGCATCTGCGCTGTCATGACTCCCCCGCCCTCCCCCGGCTTCAGGCGCCGTGTTTCGCGCCGTGGGGGGCGGGTCCTGCCGGTGGCCCTGCGCGGTGGAGCAAACTGGTATAATAGCTGTTGAGATGTCCGCCTCCGTCGTCCCCGACACCCGGCACCAGGTCCCTGCCCCCGGCGTGGGGATGCGGGATCAGTACGGACGCGAGATCCGGGACCTGCGGGTGTCTCTGACCGACCGCTGCAACCTTCGGTGCGTCTACTGCATGCCCGAGGCGATGGAGTTCAAACCCCGCGACGAGATCCTGACGGACGATGAGCTGCTGCTGGTCATCCGGGCGGCCGCAGAGCTCGGGGTCAGGAAGATCCGCCTCACGGGTGGAGAACCGACGGTCCGCGCCAACATCGTGGAGCTGACCGGCCGGATCGCCAAGGTGCCCGGGATCCAGGATCTGGCGATGACGACGAACGGCATCCGGCTCGCCGACCTGGCCCGGCCGCTCGCAGCCGCCGGGCTGCGCCGCATCAACGTCAGCCTGGACAGCCTCGACCCCGCGAAGTTCCGGGCGATCACGCGCTGGGGAGACCTCGGGGACGTGCTCGCCGGGCTGGACGCCGCCGAGGCGGCGGGGCTGCACCCGATCAAGGTCAACGCCGTCGTCGTTCGAGGCTTCAACGAGGACGACGTTGCCGGCCTCGCCCGCCTCACCCTGGCGCACGACTGGGGCGTGCGGTTCATCGAGATGATGCCGTTCGGCAGCGTGGCCGGGTTCCAGACGAACGCGTACGTGCCCAGCCGGGAAACGATGGACCGGATCGAAGCCGCCCTGGGTCCCCTGCACCCCATCGATGTGACCGGATACGATCCGGCGCGGACCTACCGCCTGGAGGGCGCCCGGGGCACGCTCGGGTTCATCAGTTCGGTGAGCCAGCCGTTCTGCGCCCAGTGCGGGCGGCTCAGGCTCACGGCCGAGGGGCGGCTCCGGCCGTGCCTCCTCCGGGACGACGAAACCGACCTCCGCGCGCTGCTGCGCACCGGCGCGGCCTACGAGGAGATCCGGGAGCGATTCCGGGCGGCGGCGTATCGAAAGCCCTGGGGCCACGGGCTGGCCCGTGGCGTCATTCCGCAGCGCCGGATCATGTCGCAGATCGGCGGATAGAGGTCGAGTCAAGTTCGTCCCCCACACGGCGGCCGATCCTGCGGGCCGCGATCACCGCGCGAGCGTCTTGTGCCAGCGGTCAGGGCTCTGCGAGATCATGAAGGGCGCATCGGGGCGCGAAATCGGCGCCGACTTGCGAACACCTGTACGGGTGACCCGAGGGACTTGTCCTCCCGACGGAGAACGGTGTCGTCGGTGGTCAAGACGGGAACGAGGAGCGGGGGGCCATGGGGGACACGCAGCGTGACCGATGGGAACTGCGCCCCACACGAGACGGGAACCCCGCTCGACCTCTGTCAGAAAATTCAATCCACCCACCGGGGAGGCCCGAGAGCGACGGAGGGATCGCCTTCGATATCGTCGCCGTGGCGGCCTCTGCCGGCGGACTGAACGCGCTGAGCCAGGTCCTGTCGGGTCTGCCTTCGGAATTCGGCGCGGCGATCGTCGTGGTCCAACACCTGGATCCCCGGCACCGAAGCCTCATGGCGGACATCCTCAGCCGCCGCACCTCCCTGCGGGTGAAAGAGGCGGAGGACGGCGAAACCATCCGGCCCGGGATGATCTATATCGCTCCTCCCGACCACCACCTGCTCGTCAATCCGGACGGCGCGCTCTCTCTGTCCCGCTCGGAACTGGTCCACTTTGTGCGGCCCTCGGCCGATCTGCTCTTCGAGTCGGTCGCGGCGAGCTTCAAGGACCGGGCGATTGCCGTCGTGCTCACCGGTTCGGGCAGCGATGGGACGATGGGAGTGCGGGCCATCAAGAAGATGAAAGGCACGGTGATTGCGCAGGACGAGGCGTCGTCGGAGTTCTTCGGCATGCCCGGGTCGGCCATCGACACCAAAAGCGTCGATTTCGTCCTGCCGTTGAACGAGATCGCCCCCGCCCTGGTGACCCTGGTCAGGGGAAGCCCCAGTGAACGGCGCTGACGATCTCGGGCTCGAGCCGCTGCTCGAGTACCTGAAGAAGAGCCGCGGATTCGATTTCACCGCCTACAAGCGGGCGACGCTCGCGCGGCGGATCGACAAGCGGCTGCAGGCGCTCGGCCTCGAAAACACCAATCAGTATCTCGACTTCCTCGAGGTCCATCCGGTCGAGTTCAACCACCTGTTCAATACCATTCTGATCAATGTGACCTCGTTCTTCCGCGATCAGCCGCACTGGGAAAGCCTGGCCAAAGACGCCCTCCCGGCCATCCTCGCGGCGAAGGCGCCCCAGGACCCGGTCAGGGTCTGGAGCGCCGGGTGTTCCTCCGGAGAGGAGGCCTACACCGCCGCCATCATCCTGGCGGAGGCGCTGGGGATCGAGCAATTCCGAGAACGCGTCAAGGTGTATGCCACCGATGTGGATGAGGAGGCGCTGAACACCGCCCGCCAGGCAGGCTACGGGCCCGGCGATGTGGAGGCGGTCCTGCCTGCCCTGGTGGAGAAGTATTTTTATCGGGAAAACGGGCGGTTCATCTTTCACAAGGACCTGCGCCGGTCGGTGATCTTCGGCCGCCACGACCTGGTCCAGGACGCCCCCATCTCACACGTGGACATCCTGATCTGCCGCAACGTCTTGATGTACTTCAACGCAGAGACCCAGGAGAAGATCCTGGCCCGATTCCACTTCGCGCTCAACGACGGCGGAGTGCTCTTTCTGGGCAGGGCGGAGATGCTGCTGACCTACGGCAATACCTTCGAGCCCAGCGACCTGACCCGGCGGATTTTTCGGAAGGGACCGAAGAACACGTCCGGCGGCCGCGGGCAGCTCCCGGCCCGGGCCAACCACGGAGGGAACGCCGCTCCCGCGGCGGTCGGGGAGCCCGACGTCTATCTGTCGGCGTTGGAAACCAGCCAGACCGCGCAGATGATCCTGGATCTCAACGAGACCCTGCTGTTCGCGAACGAGCGCGCGCGGGTCCTCTTCGACCTGAGTCACCGGGATCTCGGGAGTTCGTTCCAGGACCTGAAGATCACCTTCCGCCTCGGTGATCTGCGCGCCGCCGTCGCGCAGGCGCTCGGTGAGCGCCGCACGGTCAACCTGGAGGACGTTCAGTGGGTCTCGCCCGCCGGCAAGGACGAACTCACCCTCCAGGTGCGGGTGAAGCCCCTGGCGGGTCCCGGCGGCCGTCTGCTGGGCGCGGGCCTCTCGTTCGTCGACGTGACCACCTACAAGCGCGCGGAGGACCAGCTCCGCCTGACGAAGCAGGAAGTGGAAACCGCCTACGAGGAACTGCAGTCGACGAACGAAGAACTCGAGACCACCAACGAGGAGCTCCAGTCCACCGTGGAGGAGCTGGAAACGACCAACGAGGAGCTCCAGTCCACGAATGAAGAGCTGGAGACCATGAACGAAGAACTGCAGTCCACCAACGAAGAGCTGCACACCGTCAATGAGCAGTTGCGGGTGCGGACCGACGAACTGAACGAAACGAACGCGTTCCTTGAAACCGTGATGTCCAGCGTGCGCAGCGCGGTGATCGTCGTGGACCGCGACATGAAAGTGCTCGCGTGGAACCCCAAGGCCCGGGATCTGTGGGGCCTTCGCAGCGAGGAGGTCCTGGGGAAGAATCTGCTCAACCTCGACATCGGCCTGCCGGTCGAACAGCTGCGGGCGCCGGTCCGGGTCTGCCTCGCCGGGGATGCCGAGGCCCGCACGATCACGGTGCCGGCCGTCAACCGCCGGGGGAAGACGTTTCAGTGCGTGGTGGACTGCGCGCCGCTCGTCGTGGCGGGGAAGGACATCCGCGGGGTGGTCATGATGCTCCACGAACCCGCGGACGAAACGTCCTCCTGACATCGCACAGGCGGATGGCGGGGGAGGCACGGTGCGCGTGACACGAACGATCTCCGGCCGCCGGAGCGGCGGGACAAGCCCGGCGTCCTCCCCGCCGGACACGGCGGACCGAACGGTCCGCCTGCCCGGCGCGCAGAGCCGGCCGGGTGAGGCCTCGACCGCGCTCGCGGCGCTGAAGGCTTCCGCGGACGCGCTGCGTCGGGAGCACGCGATCCTCACCCGCGCCTGGCGATCGGCTGAGGCCAACCTCGCCCACGCCAGGAGACTCCTCGAGCTGGTGCCCGAGGGGTATCTGGCGACCGATGCCAATGGAGTGATCCAGGACGCCAACTTCACCGCCTGCACCCTGCTCCATACCCCCGCGCACTATCTGGCCGGCAGGCCGCTGATCCTCTACGTCGTCCCCGACCTGCGTCCACCCTTGCGCCGGTGGCTCGCCCGCGGCGACGCGGAGGGTCCCTTTCGGAAGTGGTTCCTCCGGCTGCAGCCGCGCAGCGGGGCGCCGTTCGACGCGGCGCTGACGGTGATCGTGGCCCGCGATCGCAGAGGACATGTCGCCCGGATGCACTGGATCGTCCGCGACGCCACCGCCGACGGCCCGGCGGGAGAGCGGAGCCATCGCCTCCCGGCGGACCTCACGCCGCTGGTCCGCGCGCGCACGCCCGTGCGCGCCCTGTCGCAGCTCTCGCGGCATGAGCTCCTCGCCCACGTGCACGCGCTGCACGCCGTACAGGCGCGCGCCGCGGAAGGCACACAACTCATCGTGCGGCTGCAGGCCATCACCGCCGCCCTGGCCGAAGCCCGGACGCCCGATCAGGTGGCTGCGGTGATCGTCGATCGGGGAGCGCAGGCCCTGGGAGCGGCGGCGGCCTCCATGAACCTGCTGAGCGACGACGGGACCGCGGTGGCGCTCGTCCACGCGGTCGGCATTCCGGAGGGCGTGCGCAGGCGCTGGCGGCAGTTCCCGCTCTCCGCGCCCACGGCGGTGACGCAGGTCATTCGCACGGGCGCGCCGATCTTCCCGGATCCCGACGCGGCGGCCCCGGGGGACGACCCGCTGCTCCTGGGCGTCCAGACCATTCTCCGCGACCGCGTGTGGACCGTGCTGCCGCTCCTGTCGGGCCGGCATTCGATCGGCGCCCTGGTCTTCATTCTTCCGGAAGGACGCGGGCTCACGAAGGACGAGCGAAGTTTCACCCTGAACCTGGCGCACCTGGGGGCTCAGGCGCTCGAACGGGCGCGCCTCCAGGAGCGCGAAATCCGCTCGTGGGCCGAGAGCGAGCGCCTTCAGAAGACCCTGTTGAATGCGATCGCCCACGATCTCAAGACCCCGCTGACGACCGTTCAGGGCTGCCTCGACACGGTCCTCACCGAAGGCCACCGGCTCGAGCCCGCGGCGCGCCGGGAACTCCTGACCATCGCGCACCAGGGGGTGAAGCGTTTTGCCCGGCTGGTCACCGGCGTCCTTCAGATGAGGCGGCTCGAAACGGGCATCGTGCAGCTGAGGCGGGCACCGGCGAATCTGGCGGACGTGGTGCAGGAAGCCGTCGAGGAAGCGTCGGGCAAACAGGACCGGGCGCGCTGCCGGGTCGACCTCCCCGACGGTCTCCCGTTGATCCCCATGGACCCCCTGCTCGTGTCTCATGTGCTGATCAATCTGCTGGACAACGCCGTCAAGTACTCCGCCCCCCAGACCCCGATCGACGTGGGCGCTCACGTGGAGGACGGGCACGTCGTCGTCAGTATCGCCGACCAGGGGAACGGGGTCTCCCCCGAGCACCTCAATCAGGTGTTCCTGGCGTCGGGGCACCCGAATGGGCCGCTCACGTCCGACCGGGCGCGGGGGTCCGGGCTCGGCCTCACCATCGCCAGAGGGTTCGTAGAAGCCCACCAGGGCCGCATCTGGGCGGCGCGGCGGGAGGGAGGCGGCTTGGTCGTCAACGTGAGCCTCCCCATCGCGTGAGGCCGATGAGCCCCCACGGCCTTCGCGTCCTCGTCGTCGACGATGACCCCGCGCTCCGGCGGCTGCTGCGCATCGTGCTTGGGAGACAGGCCTACACGGTCTTCGAAGAGGGAACCGCCGGGGCCGCGCTGGCGACGGCCGCCGCCGTGCGTCCGGACATCGTCATCCTGGACCTGGGGCTGCCCGATGGGGACGGCGTCGAGGTCACCCGCCGCCTCAGGGCGCAGGGGAATACCCCGATCCTCATCCTCTCGGTCCGCGACCAGGAAGAGGAGAAGGTTGCGGCGCTCGACGGGGGGGCCGACGACTACCTGACGAAGCCGTTCGCCGTCGGGGAGCTGCTCGCCCGCATCCGGGTGCTGCTCCGGCGTCTTGCCGGGGAGGGCACGGGAGAGCCGTTCCGGCACGGGGATCTCGAAATCGACCTGGGACGCCGCCTCGTCAAGGTCGCCGGCACCGCCGCCCGCCTGACCCCCACCGAATACGAGCTGCTCAAAGCCTTCGTCCTGGCCCGCGGCAAGGTGCTGACCCATCAGCAGCTCCTCCGGCAGGTTTGGGGACCCGGCTATGCCAAGGAACCTCACCTCCTCCGAGTCAACATCAGCAACCTCCGGCGCAAACTTGAGCGCGATCCCGCGCACCCGCATTACATCCTCACGGAGTCCAGAATCGGCTACCGATTGGGGAATTAGGACAGTCCCCTGAGGGTCTGCCCTGAGGTCTTGACACTTTCTTGACGAGATCGGCGCCCTTTCTTGTCATCCGTTTGACGCCTCTCCGCGTAGATTGAACAGGGGGGGTAGTCCGCTTCCACGGCGCGGCGGTGAGTTGACCCGAGCCAATTGATCTCTGGGCAAGGAGCGGACTCTCCGATGGATGAACAGGCGTGGACACGCTGCTGGGGCGACGGTTGCAGGCCGGCGTCAGACCGGAGAAGGGCTCACCCTGTGGGTCGAAGACGCCGGACAGGCCACCGTGCTTCGCCTTTCGGGAAATCTCGATCACGACACGGCTCCAATCCTGAGGAATGCGTTGGAACCGGCCGTTGACAGTTCCAAGAACGTGGTCCTGGACATGTCCAACGTCACCAGGATCGATGCCGCCGGCTTTCGCGTCCTGGAGACGTGCGATCAGCGCGCCCGCCGCCACGGATGCCGCGTGATCCTGGCCGCCCCGTCGCCCTACGTCGGCAGGCTGCTCAGGCTGCTCAAGCTGGACCAGGTCATTCCTGTGTCCCCCGCAGTTCCGAACGCGTGAACGCTCCCCTCTCCGGACTCACCGGGGACCCGGCGCGGCATCACGGGACCCCCGCGGGGCCTGCGCTGCCCTCCCTTGATCGACCGGCCCCCGACCCGGCGCCCGCGGCGAGTCGCATCCCGGCATCGGGCGCGCGCGCGAAAGTGCTGGTCGCGGATGCGCAGCCGATCACGGTGGTGGGGCTGGAGTCCGTGCTGCGGTCGGATCCGGCGCTGGAACTGGTGGGAACGTGCCACACCGGCAGGGACGCGCTGGCACTCTGCGCGTCCACCCACCCGTCGGTCCTGATCACCGAGGTGACCCTGCCGGACATGTCCGGCATCGAGCTCTGCCGGACCGTCAAGCGGTCCGCCCCGGATGTGGACGTGCTGATGCTCACCGCCTGCGACGACGACGCCAGCATCTTCGGAGCCGTCGGCGCGGGCGTGGCGGGATACGTGCTCAAGGACATCACGCCCGACAACCTCCTGCAGGCGATCCACGCGGTCCGGCGGGGGCAGGCGCTGGTCCATCCCGGCATCGCGCGGCGGATGCTCAACCGGCTCACGCATTTCTCGAAAGACGGGAACGGCGGCCCGGTGCTCGGTGAGCATCTGACCGACCGGGAGGCCGAAATCCTCGCCGAGGTCGCTCGGGGGCTGCCCAACAGGGAAATCGCGCACAAACTGTTCATCTCCGAAAGCACGGTCAAGAGCCGGTTGAGGAGCATCTTCAGCAAGATCGAGGTGCGGGGCCGCGCCCAGGCCGCCGCCTTTGCGATCCGCGGGGGGTACGTGCGCTAGGCGCCGCGCGGGTGACGATGGAGCAACGCCGGACGCCACCCGGTCGCCGGGTGGCGTCCGAAACGCGCGCCCGCCGCGTGGGGGCCGCTTACTCTTCCTCGCCCTCCAGGTTCCGTTCGAGCTTGCGCTTGACGCGCTGCAGGGCGTTGTCGATGGACTTGACGTGGCGGTGGAGCTCGGTCGCCATCTCCTGGTACGACTTCCCTTCCAGATAGGCCGTCAGCACCCGGCACTCCAGATCGCTCAAGTTCTTCCGGATGCGCTCGCGCATGGTGAGCGAGGCTTCCTGGTTGATCACGAGCTCTTCGGGATCGGACACCTTGATGCTGCTGATCACATCCAGGAGGGTGCGGTCGGAGTCTTCATCGTAGATCGGCTTGTTCAGGGAGATGTACGAGTTGAGCGGGATGTGCTTCTGCCGGGTCGCCGTCTTGATCGCGGTGATGATCTGGCGGGTGATGCACAGCTCGGCGAAGGCCCGGAACGACGAGAGCTTGTCCCGCCGGAAATCCCGGATCGCTTTGTAGAGGCCGATCATCCCTTCCTGGATGATGTCCTCGCGATCGGCCCCGATGAGGAAGTACGCCTTGGCTTTGACCCTGACGAAGTTGCGGTATTTGTTGATGAGGAACTCGGCGGCGAACTCGTCTCCACTCTTGGCACAATCGACTAACTGCTCATCGACCATTTCCTGATACACGGGTACGACTGGCCTGCGCGCAACTACCACGCCTCTCGCCTCCGCCCCGAATGTTCGATTGTGTCAGACGACTCGTGATGCATCTCGGATGTTAGCATCGACTCTCTTCGTCGGGGCGCCGGATCACCCGGTCGTGTCGGACGATCGCCTGCCCCGCTGGGCGCTGCTTGTGGCTGCTGCCGCAAGTTAGTCATATTATACGAACGCACCACTGTCAAGTCAATGTCAAGACTCGCGCGCGGGGCGCGCAGAGGCCGCGCCGGGGCGGGCGCCGGCGCGCGCCCCGCCGCCCGCAGCGGCCGCGGGGAGATGCCGCGCCACTTCGAAGAGCAGCAAGGCGGCGGCCACGGAGACGTTGAGCGACGCCACCACCCCTCGGAGGGGAATCCGCACCACACGGTCGCACCGCTCCCGAACCAGCCGGTGGAGACCGCGACCCTCGCCGCCCACCACCAGGGCGACCGGGGGGGCCAGGGAGACCTCATCGTATCGTTCCCCTCCCGCGGGATCAGCCCCCACGACCCACACGCCCTGCGCCTTCAGGTGGCCCAGCGCGGCCACGAGATTGCCGGCCTGCGCCACGAGACAGTGGGCGAGCGCACCCGCCGACGCCCGCGCGACCGCGGGGCTCAGTCCCGCCGCCCGCCGCCGCGGGATGATGACACCGTGCGCGCCGGCGGCCTCGGCCGTCCGGATCACGGCGCCGAGGTTGTGGGGATCCTCGACGCCGTCGAGCGCGATCAAAAACGGCGCCTCCCCGCGGTCCCGGGCGCGCCGGAGGAGATCGTCTACGGTCGCGAGGGGCGCGGCCGCGACCAGCGCCGCGACCCCCTGGTGGACCAGGCCGCGCGCAAGCGTATCCAGGCGTCGCCGGTCCACGGTCTGGACGACCACCCGGCGGACATGGGCTTCGTGCAGGATCTCCCCGAGCGACCCCCGGGCATCCGCGCCGCCGGCCACCAGCACGCGGGACACCGGCCGGCCGGCCCGCAGCGCCTCGAGCACCGCCCGCCGCCCGAGCAGCGGGGCCGGAGCGTCCTCGGCCGCCATCAGCGGAGCCGCCAGGTCCACCCGGTCGGAGCGTCTTCGAGAAGCACGCCCACGGCCTGGAGGCGGGACCGGATCGCATCGCTGGTGGCCCAGTCCTTTTGCCGCCGCGCCCGCATGCGGCCCTCCGCGATCAACGCCACGAGATCGTCCCCCGAGATCTCGTCGGCCGGTCCCTCTCCCCGGAGTCGTGCCAGCAGGGGGTGGGCGGAGCCGAACAGGTCGGGCCGTTCATTGACGAGGTCCCGGGCCAGCCGGTAGAGCGACCTGCGCTGCTCCGCCGTCACCGCGGCCGTCAGGCGGAAGCCGAGCACGCCGGCCAGCGTGCGGAGCGCTTCCCGGCCGGCCCGGAGCCCGGCGAGCGCCGCGGGCGAGGGATGCCCGCCGGCCTTGGCCGCGGCGTCCGCGGCCCTGTTGACCGCCGTTGCCAGATCGAAGATCGCGGCGAGGGCCCGGGGCGTGTTGAAGTCGTCGTCCATCGCCGCGGTAAACACCTCCCCCGCCGCTGCGGCGGCGCGGATCAGGCCCGCCGGATCCCCCGGTGATTCCGCGGCCTCTCCGCCGGCGTGGGCGGCCGGCCGGGCCGGGGCGGCCGCCGCGCCGCCGCGGGGACCGTCGCCGCGCAGGACGGTCTCCACGTGCTCCACCGCGGTGCGCAGCCGCTCCGCTCCCCGTGTGGCCGCGTCGAGCGCCTCCTCGGTCCACGTCGCCGGGCTGCGGTAATGGGAGGACAACACAAACAGCCGGATGGCATCGGGCTGGTAGCGCTCCCCGGCCGCCTCGATCGTCACGATGTTCCCGAGGTGGCGCGTCATCTTCTCCTGGCCCTCGGAAGGACGGAGCAGCCCGTTGTGCACCCAGTAGCGGACGAACGGCTTCTTGCCCGTGACCCCCTCGGACTGGGCGATCTCGTTCTCGTGGTGGGGGAAGATGAGGTCCTGGCCTCCGCCGTGGACGTCGAGCTGCTGGCCGAGGAGGGACAGCGACATCGCCGAGCACTCGATGTGCCACCCGGGGCGGCCCCGCCCCCAGGGACTGTCCCAGGCCGGCTCCCCGGGCTTCGCCGCCTTCCAGAGGACAAAATCCATCGGGTGCTCTTTTCTCGGATCCACGTCGATGCGGGCGCCGGCCTGCATCTCTTCGAGCGAGCGGCCGGAGAGCCGGCCGTAATCCGGAAATTTCGTCACCCGGAAGAACACATCCCCATCGACGGCGTAGGCCAGGCCCCGATTCACGAGGGCCTGGATCATCTCCAGCATCTTCGGCACCGCGGCGGTCGCGCGCGGGTAGTGGTCGGCCCGCCGGATGCCGAGCCAATCCATCTCCCGGAGGAAGCGTTCGGCGTATTCCGCCGCCAGCGCCTCCACCGTGATGCCCCGCTCCCGGGCGGTCTCGATGATCCGGTCTTCGATATCGGTGAAGTTCTGGACGAGCGTGACGCGGTAGCCCCGATATTCCAGATACCGGCGGATCACGTCGAAGACCAGGAAGGAGAGGGCGTGGCCGACGTGGGCGGGGCCGTAGAGGTTCGGGCCGCAGATATACATGCGCACTTCGCCGGCGTGCAGGGGCACGAGCTCTTCCGCGCGCCTGGAGAGGGTATTGTAGACGCGGATCGCCATCACCCGGCCCTCGGCACGCAGGATGACCGGATCAGAACAACGGCCGCCGGACGGGCACGGCCGTCAACTCCGCCGTGAGTTCCCACCGGCCTTCGGTTCGCCACGTCCAGGGATCCACGTCGGTCACGCGGCGGAGATCGAAGCACCCCCGATCGGCCAGCACGCGGAGGCGCGACTCGCCTCGCTCCCAGCGCCGCTCGAGGATGCGCACGATCCGATAGAAGGCGGTGCCCCGCCAGAACCCGGTGGGGCGGGGACGGCGGCCCGCGGGCTCCGTCTCGACCACGATGGGCTCGGCGAGGACCCGGCGTTCGATCAGGATAAGATGGGGATGGCGCGGCCGCCGCCCGTCGTGGTCCCCGGAGCGCGGCCCGGACGTCATCCGGCGGCGCCCCGCGGCCGGGGCGGGGCAGGCTCCAGGCTGGCCACCGCCTGCGCGGCGATGCCTTCTTCCCGGCCGATGGCGCCCATGCCCTCGGTCGTCGTCGCCTTGACGTTCACGCGATCGTGGGCAACGTGGAGGATGCCGCTGATCGCCGCGCGCATCGCCTGGACGTGGGGGGCGAGGCGGGGGGCTTCCGCGAGAACCACGACGTCAACGTGCGCCGGCCGCCACCCGTGCTCGCCGAGCAGGGCGGACACCCGGGCCAGGAGGACCAGGCTGTTCGCGTCCTGATAGGCCGGATCGGTCGGCGGGAAATGGTGGCCGATATCGCCGAGCCCCGCGGCGCCCAGCAGGGCGTCCATCACGGCATGCACGATCACGTCTGCGTCGGAGTGTCCGACCAGTCCTCGGGCGTGGGGAATCTCCACCCCGCCGAGCACGAGGGGGCGCCCGGGCCCGAACCGGTGCGCGTCGAACCCGACGCCCACCCGCAGCATGCGGCCGGCATCCGCGTCGCGGGCGAGCAGGGCCTCGGCCAGCGCCAGGTCTTCGGGCACGGTCACCTTCAGGTTGGTGGGATCGCCGGGGACGAGCCGGACGGGAATCCCCAATCGCTCCACCAGCACCGCGTCGTCGGACCCGCGAAACCCCTCCCGCGCCGCCGCCTCGTGCGCGCGCGCGAGGAGCGCGCGGTGAAACGCCTGGGGGGTCTGAATCCGATAGAGGGAGCCTCGATCGAGGGTTTCCAGGGCCCACCCGCCCTCGCCTCGCTTGACCGTCTCGCCGACCGGCAGGGCGGCCGTCGCCGCGCCGGCGCGGGCCCCCGCCGCGATCACCTCCGAGGCCAGCGGGCGCGAGAGAAAGGGCCGGGCGCCGTCGTGGACGAGCACCAGATCCGGACCCGGAGGAAGGACCTGGAGCCCGCACGCCACCGAGGCCTGCCGGTCGGCTCCCCCCGGCACGACCGCCGCGACCTTGGTGAGCCCCGAGCGCCGCGCCATCTCCTGGATCGTCGAGACCGCATCGTGCGGGACCACCACGGCGATCGTCTCGATCTCATCGACCTGCTGGAGGGTCGCGAGCGCGTGGTGGACGAGGGGGCGACCGTGCAGCATCACCAGCGACTTGGGGGTCGCCGCTCCGAGCCGCTCGCCGCGCCCGGCCGCCGGAACGACGGCCGCCGTCCGAACCCCGGCGTTCACCGGGTGGCGCCGTCCTTCTCCAGCGCCTTCGGGCGGGCGAAGATCATCCGCCCCGCCACCGTCTGCAGGACGCTGGTCACGACCGTGTCCAGGGTCTCGCCGATGTGCCGCTTCCCGCCCTCGACGACGATCATCGTCCCGTCGTCGAGGTAGCCCACCCCCTGGCCGGCTTCCTTGCCGTCTTTGATGACGTGCACGGACAGTTCTTCGCCCGGGATCATCGCCGGCTTGATCGCGTTCGCCAGTTCGTTGACGTTCAGGACGCGGACCCCCTGCAGCTCCGCGATCTTGTTCAGGTTGTAGTCGTTGGTGACGATCCAGGCCCCGATCGCCCGCGCCAGGCGGACGAGCTGGGCGTCCACCTGCCCCAGGGCGAAGTCGTCCTCCTCCTCGTAGATCTGCACCGTCTGCTGCTTCTTCTGCATCCTGTTCAGGATATCGAGCCCCCGCCGGCCCCGGTTCCGGCGGATCTGGTCGCTCGCGTCGGCGATGCGCTGCAGCTCGGCCAGCACCGACCGCGGAACCAGAATCGGCCCTTCGAGGAACCCTGTTTCCGAGATGTCGGCGATTCGCCCGTCGATGATGACGCTCGTGTCCAGCAGCTTGGGGACGCTGGTGCGCCGCAACTTCCGGTCCCGGCCCGCCAACCGTTCGGCGAGGCGCGGGAACGCCGCGAGGAAATCCTCGCGCCGCTGGATCCCGAGGTGGAGCCCCAGGTATCCAAAGACGAGCACCGCGCACAGGGGGATGATGTACCGTCCGATGATCGGCACGCCCAACAGGGGAATGCTCACCAGGAACGCGACCAGCAGCCCCAGGATCAGCCCGGCGGCCCCCGCGAGCACGTCCCTGAGCGGCACCCCGCCCAGGTGGTGCAGGACCCACATCATCGACGCCACGAACCAGCGGCGCACGGGCGGCGCCGCCAGCCAGCCGACCAGGGCCCCGAGCGTGATCCCGATCGCGAGCGCGCTGAGCCGCGGCGCCGGTTGGCCGCCGCCGCGCAGCATCTCGTTCCGGACGAGATCGGCGATCTGGTACCCGACGAGGGATCCAATGAGAACTCCGAGCGCTCGAACGAGACGAATCATCGCCGCTCACCAAATTCCGCGACCGCACGGCCTGGTCGGGTGGGAAGATGATAAATGACAGTTCATTATACCATGGGTAACCGGTCGGAGAGTGCAACTCCGATCGCCGAGGCGTGCGCGTGAAAACCTTGACATCCCCCCACTGCATTCCTATAATGAGGCCGATCTTCTCGCGAAATCGATCGTTCGCGCAAGAGTCCAGACGGGAGGCGGGCGCCGCATGAGAGGGATCGAACCGTCTTTCCAGGATCAGGTCGAGGCGCATCTCATCCGTCACCGGAGCATCCTCGATGTGCTGAGCAAGCTCCAGGAATCCGGCGCCCGCGTCAATCGCTCCGTGGTGAAGGCTGTAACCTCGTGCGGCTGCATCACGATCGACGCCAGCAAGCAGGAGTTTCCGTCCGATGTGGGCCTCGCGGAACTCAAGGCATTCCTGGCCAGTCATCTCACCGGGTCGCTGTGCGAGCGGTGCCGGGAGACGATCGAGACCGAGATCGGATCGGCCCTCTTTTACACCGCGGGCCTCTGCAGCCTCCTGGACCTCAAGCTGGACGAAATCTTGGATAAGCAGCACAGCCGGATCAAGAGCCTCGGCATCTACAACCTCACCTGAGTTCGGTCGGGGCGTCACCCCCGGCGGGGTTGCTCAACGGCGTCCGCAAAGCCAATCGAAGCGAGGAGTAGAACCAAGGTAAGCCGCGTCAGACGGACTCGTCACTTTACGGCCGCGCGCTGATTCCGGCTGCCGCCGGAGCCCGACCGCAGCCGCGCCGGCACATCCGGACCCGCCTTCCTCAATCGGGACCCGACATCCCAGTCTCGTCGCCATAGGAGCATTCTCTTTCGCTCAAGTCGTTTGCGCAGGGCGGAAGGTGGGGGAACGGAAGGAGGAGAATCGGGTCAGCATTGCGGCTCCCGGGGGGGAGGGGACGCCAATGCTGGACCTGATCATTCGCCAGGGACGCGTTGATGACGAAGGCCCGTTGGCCGACATCGGAGTGCGGGACGGGCGTATTGACCAGGTAGCCCCAGCCGTTCGCGAAGAGGCCCGCCGGGAGCTCCATGCCGGCGGCAAGGTGGTGATTCCCGGGCTCATCGAGCCCCATATCCATCCGGACAAGGCGTTCCTCGAGCAAAAGATGCCCAACCGCTCGGGGACCCTGGAAGAGGCCATTCGCAATACGGCCGCGCTCAAAGCGCGGTACACAGCGGAGGATGTGCGTGAGCGCGCGGAGCGCGTCCTCGAGTGGGCCGTTCGGCGGGGGACCACGACCCTGCGCGCCCATCCGGACGTCGATCCCATCGAGAAGCTGATGGGCGTCGAGGCCCTGCTGGCGCTGCGTCAGGCGTACGCCGACGTGCTCGACCTGCAGATCGTCGCCTTTCCTCAGGAAGGCATCATCAAAGCGCCCGGGACGGAGGAGTTGATGCGCGAGGCGATCCGGCTCGGGGCCGATGCCGTGGGCGGATGCCCGTACAACGAGGCGGGCATCACGGAGACCCGGCGCCATATCGATATCTGTTTCCGGCTCGCGGCGCAGCACGGCCTTCCGATCGACATGCACGTCGACTTTGCGGACGACGTGGACGATCCCCGGTACACGACGGCCGAGTACATTGCCCGCAAGACGATCGCCGAGGGGTATCAGGGCCGCGTCAGCCTGGGCCACGTGACCACGCTTGGCGCCGTGGCGCCGGAGGCGCGCGCGTCTCTCTTCGAGCTCCTGGCCCAGGCCGGCATCTCGATCGTGATGCTCCCCGCGACGGATCTGCACCTCAGCGGGCGCAAAGACCGCCGCACCGTGCGCAGAGGCCTGGCCCCCGCAAAGGAGTTGCTGGCCGCCGGCGTCAACGTGGCCATCTCCTCGAACAACATTCGCAACGCGTTCACGCCGTTTGGGCTGGCCGACATGCTGCAGATCGGACTCCTGCTCTGCCACACGGCCCACATGGGGTCGCCGGGCGAGCAGATGGCGGTGCTGCGGATGGCGACGGTGAACGCGGCCCGGGCGATCGGCATCGGAGACGTCTACGGTCTTGCCGCCGGCCGTCAGGCGGATCTCCTCGTCCTGGACACCGAGCGGGTCGCCGACGTCCTGGTCGACCAACCCGATCGTCTCTACGTCGTCAAGCGGGGACAGGTGACGGTCACCACGCATCGCACTGTCGAAGTCCATCGGGGCCCGGGCACGCGCTCGGGCGAACGGCCGGCCGCAGGACCGTCCCGTCAGGCCGACCGAATACGGGAAGGAGGGGTTCCGAGATGAACACACGTCTCCCCACCGAGATCGTCGCCTCCGTGCTCGCCGCGTCCACCGTGATCCTGTCGCTCCCCCCGCTCAACCTGCCGCCCTGGGCCGTGTTTGTGAGCTGGGCCGGCTGCTTCGCGGCGGGCGGGCCGCGCGCGGAGAACTTGACGAAGCTGTGGAAGACGATGCCGATCGGCTCCACCTACGCCCTGCTGATCGTGCTCGTCGTGCAGGCCACCAGCGGCCGCCTCTCCTTCTGGGGCGCCCAGGCGGACACCATGGCGACCATCTTCCTGCTCAACACCGCGCTCATGTACACGGGCCGAATCAAAGCCGTGGGCTTCGTTCCCGGAATGTTCTTCGGATTTTCCTCCTTCTTCGCCACCTACTTTGGAGGCTGGGGGCCCATCGCGCACAACCCGTTCACCGCGTGGATCGCCGTCATCATCATGAATGCCATCGGGCCGGCCTATGCGTATCTGAACGTCAAGCTGGCGCTGCCCGTGCCCAACCGGCCGAGGGGTAAAGGCGTTGTGACCGCGCCGGCGGAGCCCTAGGAGGACCGCCTCCGGGGAGTCCTCGAGGGAGCCCGCGCGGCGCCGGCGTGTCCGGTGCGCTAGCCGATCAGGAGGTCGAGGGCCTCCCGGATGTCCCCCACACCGGCGAGCTCCAGCCCTCCGCGATCCTCGATCCCCGACAGGTTGGCGCGCGGCAGGATGACCCGCCGGAACCCGAGCTTCGCCGCCTCCGCGACCCGGCCGGCGATCCGGCTCACCGCCCGGATCTCTCCGCCGAGCCCCACTTCGCCGACCACGGCCGTTCCGGGATCCGCCGGGCGCTCCCGGTGGGAGCTCGCGACCGCGAGGGCGACCCCCAGGTCCACCGCCGGCTCTTCCACCTGAACGCCGCCCGCGACGCTCACGTAGACGTCGAAGGCGGCGAGGTGGAATCCCGCCCGTTTTTCCAGGACCGCCAGGAGCAGCAGCATCCGGTTGGTGTCCACGCCGGCCGCCGTCCGGCGGGGCAGGCCGAACGGGGTCCGGGTGACGAGCGCCTGGACCTCGAGCAGCAGCGGCCGCGATCCCTCCACGGCGCAGACGACGACCGAGCCGGGGGCGTCGAGCGGGCGCTCGGAGAGGAACAGCGCCGACGGATCCGACACCTCGGCCAGCCCCCGGCCGCTCATGGAGAAGATCCCGATCTCGTTCGTCGACCCGAAACGGTTCTTCGTCACTCTCAGCAGGCGGTAGGCGTGATGACGCTCGCCTTCAAAGTACAGCACCGTATCCACCATGTGCTCGAGGACCCGCGGACCGGCGATCGCCCCCTCCTTGGTGACATGGCCGACGATCAGGATCGCGGGCCCGCCGTCCGATTTGGCGACGCGGAGGAGATCGCCGGTGCACTCCCGGATCTGGCCGACGCTCCCCGGCGCCGCCGGCAGGTCGGGGCGATAGATGGTCTGGATCGAATCGATCACCAGCAGGGTGGGCTGCGCCTCCGCGACCCGGGCCGTGATCTCCTCGAGATTGGTCTCGGCGAGGACGAGGAGGCGGGGCGCGTCGATGCCCAGCCGCGCCGCCCGCATCTTCGTCTGCCGGACCGACTCCTCGCCGGACACGTAGAGGACCGTCCGGGTGGGGGCGAGGTGGTGCGCGACCTGAAGCGCCAGCGTGGACTTCCCGATGCCCGGGTCGCCGCCGAGCAACACGAGGGACCCCGGCACCAGCCCGCCGCCCAGCACACGATCCACTTCGCCGAGCCCCACCGCCAGGCGCGGTTCGCGCTCGAGGGTCACCTCCCCGATCGGCGTCGGGGCCGACGCATCGGACGGGCGGGCGCGCCACGCCCGCCGGGGCGCGCCGGGCTCCGCGACCGGCTCTTCGACGAGGGTGCTCCAGGCTTCGCAGCCCGGGCAGCGGCCGAGCCACTTGGCGGACTCGTACCCGCACTCCTGGCACACGTACGCGACGCGGCCCGCGCCCGCGGCGTCCCCGCCCCGCCCCCGCCTCACCGCCGCTCCCGTCCGCCCGTCAGAGGCGACGGCCCGGGCAGCGCTGCCCGGGCCGTCGCCATCGCTCCCACTGTGCGCCGCGTGCTACGTCGCTTTGTCGGCCGCGACCGGCTCGCGCCGCTTCTCGAAGACCACCATGCCGTCGCGGGCATCGAGCACGATCTCGTCGCCCGCGTGGAACTTGCCGCGCAGCATGTCGTCCGAGAGCGGGTCCTCCACCAGGCGCTGGATGGCGCGCCGCAGCGGCCGCGCCCCGTACTGCGGGTCGAACCCCTCGCCGGCGAGGAGCTCCCGCGCGGCGTCGGTCATCACGAGCGACATCCCCTGGCCGCGGATCTCCCGCTTCAGCCGGTCCAGCAGGATCTCCACGATCGCCTTGATCTGCTCGCGGCTCAGCGGACGGAACACGATGATCTCATCGACCCGGTTGAGGAACTCCGGCCGGAACGTCCGCCGCAGCTCTTCCATCACGTGCATCTTCATCCGGTCGTAGGAGCGGTCGGCCTCCAGCTGATCGTTGCCGGTCCCGCGGAAGCCGAACCCGGTATCCCGCTGGATCTGCGGCGCGCCCACGTTGCTGGTCATGATGATGACGCAGTTCTTGAAATCGACGGTCCGCCCCTGGGCGTCGGTGAGGCGTCCGTCTTCCAGGATCTGCAGGAGGACGTTGAAGATCTCGGGGTGGGCCTTCTCGATCTCGTCGAGAAGCACGACCGAATAGGGCCGACGCCGGACCTGCTCGGTGAGCTGCCCTCCCTCCTCGTACCCGACATAGCCCGGAGGAGCCCCGACGAGCCGGGACACGGTGTGGCGCTCGGTGTACTCGGACATGTCGATGCGGACGACCGCGCCTTCGTCCCCGAAGAGGAACTCCGCGAGCGCGAGCGTGAGCTCGGTCTTGCCGACGCCGGTGGGGCCCAGGAAGATGAACGAGCCGATCGGCCGCCGGGCGTCCTTGAGGCCGGCGCGCGCCCGCCGGACCGCGCGGGACACGGCGTGCACCGCCTCGTCCTGGCCGACGATGCGGTGGTGGAGCGAGTCTTCCATGCGGAGGAGCTTCTCCGTCTCCTCCTCGACCAGGCGCATCACCGGGATCCCCGTCCAGCTCGACACGATGTCCGCGATGTCGTCGCCGCTGACCGTGGTGATGTCCCGGCCCTTGTCGGTCTTCCAGGAGCTCTCCAGCTCTTCGAGCTTCTGCCGGAGGACCTTCTCCTTGTCCCGCAGGCTGGCGGCCTTTTCGAAGTCCTGTCCCTTGATCGCCTCTTCCTTCTCGCGGCGCACCCGCTCCGCCTTGTCGAGCGCCTGGCGGACTTCCTGCGGGAGGAAGCTGGCCTGCAGGCGGATCTTGCTCGCCGCCTCGTCCATCAGGTCGATGGCCTTGTCCGGCAGGAACCGGTCCGAGATGTACTTGTCGGCCAGCGTCGCCGCGGCGACCAGCGCTTCGTCGCTGATCTTCACCCCGTGGTGGGCCTCGTACCGCTCGCGCAGCCCGCGCAGGATTTCCACGGTCTGCTCGACGTTGGGCTCCGCCACCAGGATCGGCGCGAACCGCCGCTCCAGCGCCGCGTCGCGCTCGACGTATTTGCGGTACTCGTCGAGGGTCGTGGCCCCGATGCACTGCAGCTCGCCCCGCGACAGCGACGGCTTCAGGATGTTGCTCGCGTCGATCGCGCCTTCCGCCGCGCCCGCGCCGACGAGGGTGTGCAGCTCGTCCACGAACAGGATGACCTCGCCCTGGGCTTTGCGAATCTCCTCCATCACCTTCTTCATCCGCTCTTCGAACTCGCCGCGATACTTCGTGCCGGCCACGAGCGCGGCCAGGTCGAGCTGGACCACGCGCTTGTTCCGGAGGACCTCCGGCACGTCGCCGCGGACGATCCGCTGGGCGAGCCCCTCGGTGATCGCCGTCTTCCCCACGCCCGGCTCGCCGATCAGGGCCGGGTTGTTCTTGGTGCGGCGGGAGAGCACCTGGATGACCCGTTCGATCTCGCGCTCCCGGCCGATCACCGGATCGAGCTTGTTCTCACGGGCGAGTTTGGTGAGATCCCGCCCGAACTCGTCCAGGGTCGGCGTCTTGCTGGCCTGCTTGGTGTAGGACGCGGTGCCTTCTTCGCCGAGGAGGTAGACCACCTGCGAGCGGACCCGCTCCAGATCCGCCCCCATCGCCTCCAGCACGCGCGCGGCCACGCCCTCGCCCTCGCGGATCAAGCCGAGGAGGAGGTGCTCCGTCCCGATGTAGTTGTGGCCCAGCCGGCGCGCCTCGTCGAGCGCCAGCTCCAGCACCTTCTTGGCTCTTGGGGTGAACGTGACTTCCTCGTGCGGCGTCCGCTCGCCGCGGCCGATCGCGCTCTCGATCTCGGCGCGCACGCGCTCGGGGCTGATGTTGAGGGATTCCAGGACCTTGCTGGCGACGCCCTCCCCCTCGCGAACGATCCCGAGCAGGATGTGCTCCGTCCCCACCGCGCTGTGGTTCAGCCGCTTGGCTTCCTCTTGGGCGAGGATGATGACTCGACGGGCACGCTCAGTGAATCGTTCAAACATCTCGCGGCTGACCTCCTCCCTGCCAGGTTGCGCGCGACGTCATCCGCTGATCCCGCTGCCTGCTACTTCTACGGACCGAACCATCCCGCTGTTCATCATCCCCGAAAGTCCGTGCCGCTCAGCGACCTCGGGGCCCGGCAGAGCGTGAAGGCGACCCCTCCACGTGGACCATCTTCCCTGCTACTTAGAGTACGTGTCCCCTCCCCCGGCCATTCCCGCTGGTCAGTCCCCGCACCATCGAAGGCCTGGGCTGTTCTCTTCTTCGCCTGCCTGCCGACTCCTGCCGGACGGCCTCCGGCGGCGCGTTGATCGCGTCCTCACAGTAGTATGCCCCGGCGCTGTCACGCCCGGACAACGTAGATTCGATCTTCCAAACCCGAAAGTCATCCCTTCGTGGGAGAGGCGGCGTACGTCGGGGGATCGGGTACAGACCTGACAACGCCCCCCGTGGCGCCGTCCAAGACCGCCAGGCACGGACGGAAAAGGTCGACACCGCCCGGAGGCCGCCACATAACACTCAATCATCAGGGAGATCGAAACGGGGGGACACCACGATCCGCGGAGAAAACCGACCGGCGGGTCGGAACAGCCGCCGGGGGATGGTTCAGCGCTTGATCGCCTTGATCGTGTACCTGATGGTCCCGCCGGGGGCTTTGACCGTGACGGTCTCCCCCCGGCGCTTGCCGAGGAGCGCCCGGCCGACCGGCGACTCGTTGCTGATCCGATCACGGCGGGGGTCCGCCTCGGGCGATCCGACGATGGTATAGGTCAATTCCTCCCCGGCCTCGTCGGCCAGGTGGACCGTGCTGCCGACCGTGACCACATCCGAGCGGACTTCGTGGTCGTTGATGACCTTGGCGTTGCGGAGCATCCCTTCGAGGGTGAGGATCCGGCCTTCGATGAAGGCCTGCTCGTTCTTCGCGTCCTCGTACTCGGAGTTCTCCATGAGGTCGCCGAACTCTTTCGATTGCTTGATCCGCTCGGCGACCTCCTTGCGCTTGACGGTCTTGAGGAACTCGAGTTCTTCCTCGAGCTTGCGCAGGCCCTCGGGCGTTAAAATCGTTTCTTTTTCATCCATACCGCTCGGCTCACCTGAGAGGAGTTCGCACCGCTCTGAAACGCCGTTCCCGTCCTGAAGAGGGGACGAGACTGAGGAACGCCCTCAGTCTCGACCTCGCATGACGCCAGGTAGTATAACGGATGAGGAAAACATTGTCAAAGGCCCTGCGAGGCCGGCGCGCGTGCGCCCGGCGCGGCTCCTCCCGCCCGCGCGGCCTGCCGGATCGCGTCCACCTCGGCGTCTGAGATCTTCCGCTCGAACCGCCGGAACCCCGACATCTGGAATCCGTGCCGGCGCATCAGCGCGTGGATCTCCTCGACCCTGTCGAGGTGCACGTCTCCCCCGAGGGTATAATCGTCGTAGCGGTGCTCGAGCGCGAGGAGGATGGTCTCCGCCATGCACGCCTCGCACGACCGCGGCGGGAACCCGAAGTCCAGCCCGAACTCGACCGGGCCCGGGACCTCGATGACCCCTCCGTCGATCACGAGCACATCGCCGCGCCGCTCGTAGACCTGCCGGGAGACGTTCCTGGGGCGCGAGACGTCGCAGACCACGGCGCCGGGGCGCAGATCCTCGGGCTCGATCAGCACGTCGGTCGCCGTGCTGACCGTGATCACCAGGTCGGCGGCCCCCACCGCCCGGCGGACGTCTGAGGTCACCTGCACACGCGCGGGGGCTTCGCTGCGGAGACGGGCCGCCAGGGCGTCGAGCCGGTCCCGGGTGCGGGCCGCCAGAATCAGCCCGCCCACCTGGTGCGCGAGGATCCGGCAGCAGGCCGCTCCGATCGCCCCCGTCGCGCCCACCACCGCGACCTCCGCCAGACGCGGGTCGATGCCCATCCGCGCCGCGCCGAGCAGCGCGCCTTCGATCGCGGTGGCGACGGTGAGGCTGTTGCCCGTGGTGACGCCGATCCGCAGCGCCTCGGCCACGGTCACCCCGCGATCCCCGACGACCTTGGTGAACGCCCCGAGGCCGAGGATGCCGGCCCCCAGGCGTTCCGCGATCCGGCCGGCCTGGATGAGGCGCCGGTAGACCACCTCGGGCGGCGCCGCGAGGATGACCCGGGGGGTCCACGGGAGGGCGATGAACCATCCCTCGGCCCGCGCTCCCGTGGGCGAGACGATGCCGGTGATGTGCGACGCCTCGAACGGCGGCACCGCGCGGAAGGCCGCCTCGACGAGGCGCTCGGGCAGGAAGCGGGTAAAGGGAAATTTCTGCGCGTACTGCGCCACGTACAGGGGATGCAGGACGAAGGCGAATCGCCCGATGGGCGCGCTCATGCCGCCGTCAGCGTTTCGACCCGCGGGCGAAACCCGGCCCGCAGCAGCCATTGCACATAGTCCTCCGGCTTGAGGTCGGCGCTCCGCCGCCCCGACAGCGCCAGGACGATGCCCTCCAGCACGTTCGTCCCGAGCGACCGGCCCTCCATCTCCGGCGAGACGGTGATCAGCGTCCGCACGCGGCGGCGCCGCAGGTCCTCGGCGTCCTGCGCGGTCACCGTCTGGGTCAGGACCGTCTTCCCGCTCAGGTCCTCCGGCATGTACCGCCGGATAAAGTGGAAGTCTCCGGCCAGGACCTCGGCCCACCGGAACACGTGCGGGTAGCGGGGGGCGTGCTGCTCCTGCTTCGCCCCCGTCGGATACAGCCACTGGAACGGGAGCTTGGTCAGGACCGGGAGCAGGCACGCCGCCAGGAACCGCACCGTGGTGAGCGACCGCATCGGGATGGGCAGCCCGAGGGCGAAGTAGAAATCCCCGAACAGCGTCTGCGCCCCGGCCTGGGCAAACGCCTCGGCCATCCCGTACCGGTCGACGCTGCTGACCTGCAGCACCCGGCGCCCGGCGAACGAGATGCCGGCCTCCTTGGGGAGGTACTCGAGAATGACGTACTTTTCCCAGGAGTTCTTGATGCCCCCGCCGTCCACCACCGGCGTCCGGCGGACGCCCCGGATCAACCGGGCCGCATCGCGGATCTTGTACCGGGCCCGCCCCGCCTGAAGGTAGAGGTCGATGCCGCCCATGCCGATCGCATCGACCTGGCCGTCGAGTTCCTCCACCAATCTCCGGTAGCGGGCCGTGTCGCCGTCGGTGCCGATCCGCTCAATGATGAAGCGCTCGCCGAGGATCTCCGTTTCCACGCGCTTGTCGCGCGTGCTGCTTCCCAGGCTCACGCTGACCACGCGCTTCATTACCTTTGTTCTACTCCTCGCTTCGATCGGCATTCGGATGGTTCTTAGACTCACTCCCTTGCCTCTCCTTCCACCGGGGCGTTGCGCTCGTACAGGATGCGCAGGCCTTCCAATCCGAGCAGCGGATCCACGTGGGCGATCGACCGGGTCTCCGGAGCGATCAGCTCCGCGAACCCGCCCGTCGCGACAACGGCCGCCTGTCCGCCCAACTCGCGCTGCATCCGCTCCACCATCCCGTCGACCTGGCCGGCGAACCCGAACAGGACGCCGGACTGGATCGCCGCGACCGTGTTCCGGGCGATGACCGACGGCGGCCGCGTGATCTCGACCTTGCGGAGCTGCGCGGCGTGGAGGGCGAGGGCGTCCATGGAGATGTCGACCCCCGGGGCGATCGCTCCGCCGAGGAAATCGCCTTCCGCGGAGACCACCGTGAACGTCATGGCGGTGCCGAAGTCCACCACGATCGCCGGGCCCTTGTAGGCGGCGTAGGCGGCGATCGCGTTCGTGATCCGGTCCGCGCCGACCTCGCGCGGGTTCTCGTAGAGCACGCGCATCCCGGTCCGGATGCCTGGGCCGACCTCCAGCGGCGGGCGCCCGAGGTAGGTCCGGGAGAGGCGCCGCAGCGTGGCCGCCAGCTGCGGCACGACGCACGCGATCGCCACGCCCGTGATGTCTTCGAAGTCGTATCCGGCGTGGCGGCACAACTGGCGCCAGAGCATCGCGTATTCATCGGTGGTGCTCTCCCTGACGGTGGCGATCACCCAGTTGGCCAGCAGGGCGCGGCCGCGGTACAGGGCGAGCTTGATGCGGGTGTTCCCGACACTGACGGCGAGGAGCATCGAGCCTGTTCCTCCGTTCCAGTCTGCGATGCAGTACCGGACGGACCGACTGCGCAGACGTAGGGTCCGGCCAACGGCGTGTGCCGGCCAGTGGTAGCGTAGCAGACCCGGGCGCGCCGGGCAAGCGGCCGGCCGGCGCACCGTGATCCGCTCCGCCTCGACACACCGCCGGCCCCGCACGGGGAGAGGCCGAGGAAACGGCGGGGGCGCCAGCGAATGGCGCGTCTGCATCCGCCGGCCCGATCGAATCATCCCGCCGGGGGAGGAATCGGATGGCGACCGAGTGCCCATCGTGTCGGGCGGCGCTCCCGCCCGGAAGCCGCTTTTGCCCGCTGTGTCACACGTTCGTGTCGAACCCCAACGTGGGACGGCTGGCGTCGCCGGCACGCCGTCTTGGAGCCACGCTCATGGAGTGGGTGCTCCTGGCGGTGGCACTGAGCCTGGCCTTCGGGGCGGCGGCGACGGGTGGCGAGGGGGTCCTGCTGGGTCTCCTTCTGTTGGTCGGGTATGGGATCTGGGCGATCGCGCTGTTCGCTCACGGGACCACGCCCGGGAAACGGGTGTTGGGCCTGGAAGTGGTGCATGAAACCGGACAGCCCGTGGGATTCTTCATCATGTTTGTCCGGGAATGGATCGGCAAGTGGATCTCTGGGTTGATCTTCGGCCTGGGCTTCTTGTGGATCCTGATCGACAAGGACCGCCAGGCATGGCATGACAAATTTGTGGCAACGTACGTGGTGGAGAAGGGGGCGATGCCCCTCATCGCCGTGGCTCGCGCGTAAGCCGGAATCCGCAGTCCGCGTACTCACAGAGCCGTCCTTCGCTCTCCCGTGAGGCTAGGACGCGAGGCCGGGCACGCCCCCCATGGTCCTGGCAGTCCTCACCGACCGCATCACGGCTTCTGCCACGGTCTCCGGCACCGCCGCCTGAAGCGCGAACCAGTCGGCGGGGGCATCCCGCGTGCTCACGACGAAGAACGCATCGCCGTCCACCGAGGTGTGGGAGGGGGAGACGGCGCGGGCCAGCCCCGCATGGGCGAGCAGCGCCAGACGGGTCGCCTGGGCTTTCGTCAGCGCCGCGTCCGTCGCGACCACGCCGATCGTCGTATGGGCGGGAACCCCGAATGGGACACCGGGCCCTTCGGGGAAACCATGGGTTCTCAGGTAGTCCGCGGTTCCGACAAAGCCCCCGTGGCCGGGGTACCGAGCGCCCGCCAGCACCTTCCCGGTGCGGACATCCAGGACGTCGCCGAACGCGTTGGTGACGACCAGGGCCGCGACGGCGGCGCCCCCGGCGACGCGGGTGCCCCACGTGCCGATCCCAGATTTCATCGCCCCGCGGACCCCGAAGAGCTTGCCCACCGTCGCGCCGGTGCCCGCGCCGACGCAGCCTTCACCAACCGGTCCCGACCGCGCCGCCCGGCACGCGGCCTCCCCCATCGCCGCATCGGGCCGGACGCCGGCGCTGCCGATCCCCAGATCGTAGATGACGGCCGCGGGCACGAGCGGAACGCGCGCCGCGGGGGTGGGAAACCCGACCCCCTGAGCCTCGAGATATCGGACCGCCCCGTCCGCGGCGGCCAGACCGAACGCGCTTCCCCCGCACAGTAGGATCGCGTGCACCCGGTCCACCAGGTTCTCCGGGCGAAGGGAGTCGGTCTCCCGGGTCCCGGGCGCGCCGCCCAGGACCGCGACGCCGGCCACAGCCCCATCCCCGCAGACGACCGCGGTGCATCCGGTCAGGTGCTCCAGGTCGGTGGCGTGGCCGACGGTGATCCCTGCCACATCGGTGATCACGGACCCGCCTCCCGCACCCGGAGGTCGCCGGCGACGACCCGCCGGACGCTTCCCCCCTCGAGCCGGACGAGCAGCGCCCCGGTCTCATCGATGTCCTGCGCGACCCCCTCGATCGTGGCATCCGGCATCTCCACGCGAACCGGCCGGCCGAGCGTGTCCGCCATCTCCCGCCACCGCCGGAGCGTGGCGCGGAACCCGCCGGATTTCAGGAGGTCGTACCCGTCCTCCAGTTCGCGCAGCACCACCCGGAGCAGCGCATCCCGGTCCACGGGATGGCCGAGCGCCTGAAGGGACGTCGCAGGAGACCCGGCCGTCTGGGGAAGCGCCTCGAGCGGAATGTTGGCGTTGATGCCGATCCCAACCACCACCCACTCACCGCCGGCGCCGGCCTCGGCGAGGATGCCGACGATCTTCTTCCCGTCGATGAGGACATCGTTGGGCCACTTCACCCGGGCCGGGAGCCCGGTGGCCTCGCGAACTGCCCGGGCCGTGGCGGCGGCGGCCGAGAGGGCGACCAGCGAGACCCGCTCGACCGGGATCCCCGGATGGAGGATCACCGAGAACCAGAGGCCCCCGCGGGGCGAGGCCCATGCGCGCCCCCGCCGTCCCCGCCCTGCGGTCTGCTCTTCCGCCACGACGACGGTCCCCTCGGGGACCCCGACGTCCGCGAGCCGCATCGCCACGTCGTTCGTGGATGGGAGGGATTCGTGCCAGCGGATGTATCGGCCGATCAGGCGGGTGCCGATGTGGGGAAGCCTGTGTGCGCTCACCGGTCGGTCCTCGCCGGATCCCGCCCCGGGACGTACTCCTGAACGCCCGCGCGATCCGGGAGGGCGGCCAGCGCGGACTCAACCGCCGTCCCGTCGGGCAGGATCAATCCCGGGGCCAGTTCTTCGAGCGGGATGAGCGCGAACGCCCGCCGGCGGAGCCGCGGGTGCGGGATGATGAGATCCGGGGCGTTCATCTCCAGTCCCCCGTAGAGGAGGATGTCGATATCGATCGTCCGCGGTCCCCACCGGACCGTCCTCACGCGCCCCAGCCGCGCCTCGATCTCCAGGCACCGTGACAGCAGCGCGCGGGGAGGCAGGCTCGTGCGGATCTCCACCGCCTGATTGAGGAACCAGGGCTGGTCGGCCATCCCCCAGGGTGGGGACTCATAGACGCGGGAGACCCCGACCATGCCCAGGTCGGGCCCCTCGAGGAGCGCGCGCGCGCGCGACAGCATCTCCGCGCGGTCGCCGAGGTTGGAGCCAAGCCCCAGGAACACCCGGGGCTCACTCACCGGCCCGCTCCCATCCCTCGCGCCCTTCCCGGAGCACGAACACGCCGAGGACCAGCGCCGCCGCCGGGTCGGCCCACCACAGGCCGCCGCGCTGGGCGACGAGGCCGGCGAGGACGATCAGCGCCATCAGCCCGCACGCCAGGTTCCCGATCGCGTCCTCGCGCAGCGCCTCGCTGTCGAGGGCGCGGGCGGCCCGCTGCTTCGCGATGGACAGCAACGGCATCCCCCCCGCGGCGACGATGGAGACGGCGAACCCCCAGACGCCGGGGTGGGCCACTCCATGAGCCCGCAGGGTCGAGGCGGCGCCGATCACGATGTAGACCGCCAGAGCGAGCAGGCTCACGGCCACCACGCGCGCCGACAGCCGTTCGGCCGCCGCCACGCGCGATGCCGCGGCCGTCTCGAGGGCAGAATCCGTGGAGCCGGCTGCGACCTCGACCCGGGCCTCCACCCCGAGGCGCCACAGCACGATCGCCGCGGCGACGATCTCGATCAGGCTGTCCAGCCCAAACACCTCGAGCGCCAGGCTCCCGGCGGCCACGCCGGCCGCGATCGAGATCCCTCCCTCAAGGGTCATCCACACGATGGACACCCACTCCAGAACGATCGCCCGCCGGAGCGGTGGACGGATCCCGCCGGCCGCCGCCGGTCGGCCGCCGCCGGGCTGAGTGCGCGTCGCGGGGTGGAGCCTCACGGCCGGAACGTCACGGCCGCTTTCGCCGCGTCACTTCGGCCGCGGCGTACGCCAGCGGCCCGCCCAACTTGACATGCGGCTTCCGAACCGACACGGTGACCCCCTCGACGCGTTCGACCTCCAGCAGCCGGTGCGCCACCGCCTCGGCCACCGCCTCCAGCAGCCGGTATCGTTCGCCGGTCACGGCCTCCCGAACCCGCGCATACAGATCGCGGTAGTCGAGCGTGTCACCGATCTCGTCGGTGTGGCCGGCCCGGTGCAGGTTGGCCTCCACCGCGACATCGACGAGGAAGACCTGGCCGGCGGCCTGCTCATCCGGATTCAGCCCATGGTAGGCGTAGAAGGCCATCTCGCTGAGCACGATCCGATCGGTCATGGGGACGCCGCCCCCCCGGCGGCCGGAGGCCATCCCCGGACGATCGCGTCGGTCATCCTCGCGACCCGCACCATGGCCGCGACGTCGTGCACGCGCACGAAGTCCGCGCCGTTGGCGATCGCGACCGCCACGGTCGCGGCGGTCCCCTCCAGCCGGTCGTCGACCGAAAGGTTCAACACCCTCCCGATGCTCCCTTTCCGGGAGGTCCCAATGAAGAGCGGGCGGCCGAGCGCGGTCAGTTCCCGGAGGCGCCGGAGGAGGGCCATGTTCTGCGGCACCGTGAGCCCGAACCCGTACCCCGGGTCGATGATGATCCGCCCCTCAGGGATCCCCGCCGCGACGCCGGCGGCGATCCGCTCCCGGAGAAACGCCGCGGTCGCCGCCAGTACGTCCGGGGCGTCCGAGCGATCGTTCCAGTCCATCACCACCACGGGCACCCCCGCGCGGGCGACCAGCGGAGCCATCCCCGGATCGCGAAGGCCCGACACGTCGTTCACCATCGCCGCCCCCGCGTCCAGGGCCGCCGCGGCGACCCTCGCCGAGATCGTGTCCACGCTCACCGGGACTCCGCCAGCGGCGAGGCGCCGGACCGCCGGGACCGTCCGGCGGGCTTCCTCCGCCTCCTCGACGGGCACCGCGCCCGGCCGGGTCGACCGCCCCCCGACATCGAGGATGTCGGCGCCCGCGGCCCTCATCGTTCGACCGAGCGCCTCGGCCGCGCCCGCGTCGCCCGCCAGGCCGTCTCCGGCGAACGAATCCGGCGCCGTGTTGATGATCCCCACGACATACGTGCGCGCGCCGAACTCCAGGTGGAGCGGCCCGCACCAGATGGGGGGCGGCGTCATTGAAGCGCCGCCGGGTCCAGGATTTGCTCCGGGCGGAGGCCGCGGAGGCGAAGCGCGGCGACGGGATCGGGCGGAAGCGCCTCCCGGGGGGCGCACCCCACGAGCTCGCCGTCCACCACGGCGAGGCCGCGGCGGGCCGCTTCCGCTTCGACCCGTCCGAAGGCCGCGAGCGGGGACGTCTGGCGATAGTCGAGCAGGTTCATCGACACCTGCGCCAGCCCGCGCGAGCGCAGGGGCACCCCCATGGCCTGGACCGCGGGAAGCCCTCCCGACGACGCGCGCACGGCGCGGGCGATCTCCCGCGCGGCCGCCGCGTCGGCGCTGTTCAGGTTCACGTTGAATGCGATCAGGACGCCCCGCGCCCCGACCGCGACCGCTCCGGCCGACGGATGGAGGCGGGCCGGCCCGAAGTCGGGACGCCGGCCCGGCCCGGCGATCGCCGTCCGCAGCCCCTCGAACTCTCCGCGCCGGATCTCCGCCAGCGGCCGCCGCCGGTCCGCGGCCTCACCATAGAGATAGACCGGCAGGCCCAGGTCGTCCGCCAGCAGCGCGCCCAGCCGGCGGGCGAGCGTCGCGCATGCCGGCATCGACCCGCCGGCCAGCGGCACGAACGGAATCACGTCGACGGCCCCGATCCGCGGATGGACCCCCTGGTGCGCGCGCAGGTCGATTCGCTCCACCGCCACCGCCGCGCTCCGAAACGCCGCCTCGAGCACGGCCTCCCCCTCACCGACGAACGTGAACACGGCGCGGTTGTGGTCGGGATCGGCGGACACGTCGAGCAGCCGGACGCCGGGGCCGCGGATGCCCGCGGCCAGGGCCTCCAGCACGTCCGGCCGGCGCCCTTCGCTGAAGTTCGGGACGCACTCAACGATCGGCCGAGGCATCGTCGGGGAGGCGGGCGCGGGTCGGCTGCAGCAGCGCGCGCGTGCGGCGGGATCCGGGACGGGTGGGACTGCGGCGCGGCCCGGGAAGGTCGAGCCGGCTACGCGTCCTTCGCCTCGACGACGCGGGTGAAATGAATCACGGTCACCACGTCATCCATCGCGATGCTGCGCCCGTAGATCTTGGAGAGGAAGTCGATGAGGTCGGCGTGCTCGCGTGTTGCGGGGTTCTCCCGCTCGATCTCCCTGGGGGACACGTCCCGAAGGGGTTTCACTTCCACACGATCGATCATCGCCGTGAAGATCTGCTGCTTCGTCCCAAACTGGCTCCCCACGGTGACCCAGACCAGCTGTCCATCCTGATATTTGCCGCGCTTGTCGCCCAGGCGGATCGTCAGCGTCTTGCGGCCCTCGCGAAGGGCCTGCGCAAACACGCTCGAGTAGAAGTTCAGCGCAAACATGCCGGCCCTCCGCAGCCAGACCTGCCGCTCCCCCGGACCTGGTTTGGCGTGGCTTGCTTACCTTTGTCCTACTCCACGCTTACCTTGGCTCCACTCCTCGCTTACCTTAGCTCTACTCCACGCTTCGATCGGCCTTCGATCGGCTTTCGATTGGCTTTCGTGTCACCGGTCCTGCTTCCCTCCACGCGGTAGCGCGCCGGCGCGCCCGAACGCCGCGTGGGTCTGTCTCTCGCGCCCGAGGGGAACACGTCCTTCCGGCCCCCCGTATAGAGGGGGACGCGATCCTCCGGAGGTGATGCATGCTCAGGACCCGCTCGCTCTCCGCCCTGCTTCCCGCCGCGCTCACCGCGGCCGCCGTGCTGGCCGGGACGGCCGCCCTCCTCGCCGGCAACGCGGCCAGGGGCGCCGATCGAATCGACGGGTGGAACATAGGCACGGCCGCGGCCCAGGCGCCGATGCCCCCGCACGGCGGGCCGGGTCCCGTGCCCCCCGATCAGACCATCATGGTGAGCGGACAAGGGACGGTGGAGGCCATGCCGGATCAAGCCATGATCACCGTCGGCTTCCAGATCACCCGCCCGACCGCCAATGACGCCCAGGACCGCGCCAGCAGGGCGATGACCCAGATCCTCGAGCAGATCGCGGCCGTGGGGGTGCCGCGCGAACGCATCCGCACGATCGAAATCAATCTCTATCCGCAGCGGCGGCCCCAGTCGGACGACATCTCGGGCTATCAGGCCGTGCAGCGGGTCACGGTCACCCTCGACGATCTCGCCCTGGTGGGCCGCGTGCTCGATGCGTCGGTCGCCGCGGGAGCCAACCTGCTGGAAGGCGCGACCTTCACGCTTCGCGATCCGGCGGCGGCCCGCAGCCGGGCGCTCGCCGCGGCGATGCAGGACGCGCGGTCGGCGGCGAACGCCCTGGCATCGGCGGCCGGGCTCACGCCCCCGCGGCTGGTCCGGATCCAGGAGGTCGGGGGGTCGGCGCCGCCTCGGGCGGCGGGCATTCACGCGCCGAACATCGCCATGACCGCCACTCCCGTCGCTCCCGGGACGCTGTCCGTCAGCGAGCAGGTCATGGCGATCTACAGGTTCTGAGCGCGGCCGCGGCGGGAGCGCGGCGAGGGTCCTTGAACTCGAGACGTCACTTGAACTCGGGAGCGAAGTCGGTCTCGGGTTTCGCCCCGGGCTTCCCCCGGACCGTGGCCAGGACCTTGCCGTCCCTCACCACCTGAACGACGATCTGCTTGAAGGCCACCAGCCCGAGGACCCGTTCGACCGCCTGGCTGCCCTCCCGGGAGACCAGCTCGCGGTTCTGGGCGGGGGTCTTCGATTTGTCGGTGACGACGTCTTTGACCCTGATCGTGAGCGTCCCGCTGCGGTCCAGCGTGGACCCCTGAACCGTCCCGTCCCCGACGAAACTCTCCACGAGACGCTTCGCCAGGGCTTCGGGCCGCAGCCGCGGGCCGGACAGCCGGGCCTGGTAGGCATGGTCCCACGCGAACAGCCCGGCGCCCGCGACCGCCACGGCGGCGATGTAGATCGCCGCCGCCCGCCAATCGAACAGCTTCTGGCTCCTGGGCTTCGGCACCGGCGCCTCCCCTCACCCCGGGCGGGGCGGGTCACCGGCGGGGACGGCGATGCCCTCGCTCCGCGTGAGCGTCCCCCGGTACAAGAACGCGATCTGGCGAAAGGCCGCCTGCTGGTCGAACTCCTCCAGCGCCGACACCGCGTCCACCGGGACGACGATCCGAAACCAGCGCAGCGCGGCGCTCCCGGCGGTGTGGAGGACACAGATGTTGCTCACCGTTCCGGTGACGATCAGCGTATCGATCTGCCGCTGCCGGAGCTCGTGCTCGAGGGCCGTGCCGTAGAACGCGTCGTACCGCGGCTTGCGGATCACGACGTCGCCGGGTCCGGGCGCCAGGTCGGGTGAGATCTCGGCTCCCCACGTCCCCTCCACGGCGTGCACTCCCCACAGCGCGAACTCGGGATCATCAGGCCGGTGCCAGTCCTGCGTGTAGACGACGGGGATGCCGTGCGCGCGGGCGAGGTCGCGGAGCCGGCGGATCGCCGGCACGGTCTCCCGGGCGCTCGGCACGGAGAGGCGCCCCTGCGGGTCCACGAAGTCGTTCTGCATGTCCACGATGATCAGGGCCGTGGTCCCGGGCCGGACCTGGACCCGGGGTTCCACGGTGTACGGCGGCACCTCGAGCGCGCGGTCGTTCCTCGTGCGGATGTTCACCCGGCCCTCCTCAACGCCACGCGGGGAAGCAGCCCACCGGCTACTTCCCCGCGGAGATCCGTCCACCCTCCAGCGCCTATCCGGTCGCCTCGGGCTTCAGCTTCGGCGGGATCGACGTCTCGGGCCGCGGGAACGACTTCACTTCCTGGGTGGGGGCCGGCGCCGGCGGGGCCACGACCGGCTCCTCGGGCGGCAGCGCCCGGCCGGCGATCAACGCGTCCAGCTCTTCGCTCTCGAGGGCCTCCCGCTCGAGCAGCGCCTGGGCGATCCGGTCGAGGACATCCTTGTGCTCGGTGAGCACCGCCCGCGCGCGTCCGTAGCACTCGTCGATGATCCGGCGCACTTCCTTGTCGATCTCGTAGGCGATCTCCTCCGAGTAGTTCCGGCTCTCCACCAGATCCCGGCCGAGGAATACCGGCCCGTGCTTGGTGCCGAGCGTCAGCGGCCCCAGCTTGTCCGACATCCCAAACTCGGTCACCATCTTGCGGGCCAGTTCCGTGGCTTTCTCGAAGTCGTTGGCCGCCCCGGTGGTGATCTCCCCGAACACGATCTCTTCGGCCACCCGCCCGCCCAGGATCGCGGTGATGTTCGCCAGGATCTCGCTGCGCGTGACCGTATACTTCTCCTCCTGCGGCAGCGGGATCGTGTACCCCAGCGCCATCCCCCGCGGCAGGATCGTCACCTTGTGCGGCGGGTTCGCCTGCGGCACGAGCTTGCCCAGCAGCGCGTGCCCGCCCTCGTGGTAGGCCGTGAGCTCCCGCTCCTTGGGCGACAGGATCCGGCTCTTGCGCTGCGGGCCGGCGATCACCCGCTCAATCGCCTCGTCGAACTCGGACATCCCGAGGCGCTTCTTCCCGCGCCGCGCGGTCAGGAGCGCCGCCTCGTTCACCATGTTGGCGAGGTC
>Ga0209154_1000063_pt1 | contig 75869 bp, 72 predicted proteins | sample GraSoiAngelo_121_FD_185878 | JGI IMG/M metagenome (GOLD analysis project Ga0209154, IMG submission 185878) | Grasslands soil microbial communities from the Angelo Coastal Reserve, California, USA - 14_0919_12_20cm (SPAdes) (version 2) | ecosystem: Environmental > Terrestrial > Soil > Grasslands ... | reverse complement strand
GTGGATCGCGCGGGCAGCGCGGGGCAAAGCACGCGGCGCGGGATCGCATGCGAGGGTGGTCAAGATGGGCATCCACGTCCCCAAGGACCTCCATCGGCGATTCCGTGCCCGGCTGGTGCTGGAAGGACGCTTGATGCAGGACACCATCCGCGAGTGGGTGGACGAGGAGGTCGCCTCCCACCGCACCCGGCCCCCGGCCTCAGGGGGGCTGCGCTTCTTCAAAGGGGTCGACCGCAGCACGCTTGCGGCGCTCGCCGTCCCGGTCGACCAGGAGAAGATCCGGCGGCTCAAGAGTAAGTTGCTTTTGGAAGGCCGCAATATCTCTCAGTGGGGCACGGAGCGAATGGAGCAATTTCTCAAGGAACGGGCATGAGCCGGCCCAGATACTGGCTGCCTGGGATGCTCCTGCTGGTCCTCTCCCTCAGCCAGGCGGCGCCCGCCGCCCCCGCCTCCGGCCCGGGCGCCCTGATCGTGCGCATATTCGGGGCGGCCACGAAGACGTCGCTTCATCTCCAGCCCGGTTACGCGACCGTGATCAGGGCCGACCGGCGGATCGACACCGTGGCGATCGGCGACCCTCGGCTCGTCACCGCAACGACGGTCAAGCGGGGTCAAGACGTCTACGATCTCGTCCTCCAGCCCCAGACGACGACCGGGGTCACCAACATGGTGGTGTGGTTTGGGGACCTCACATCGATCTGGGATCTCGTCATCGGCCCGGGTCAGCGCACGGCGGATCTGGTGTACGTCGTGACCGCGCCCGTCACCGCCGCCCGCCCGGGCCCGGCTCCGCCTCCCTCTCCTGCGCCGGGCGCCGCACGCGCCTCTGGGCGCAGGACGGGCCTCGCGCCCGCCGCCGCGGGCACGGTCCGTGCCGATGCGCCATCCGCGTGGCTGGCCTCGGCGCCGCTGTTTCTCGAAGCCCAGCAGGTCATCGGCAATGCCGAGGGAACGTTCCAGGTCTTCCGGGGGCGGGATCAGATCAGGATCCGCTACCGAATCACCAATAGCGGGACTACGGACTACTCGGTTCGACTCCCCGGCCTGCTCGTCAGGGTGAATGGACGGCCCGCCCCATTCGGCGTGACCCGGGACCCCGCCGTCAAGGACCGGCCGGCGATCCTTCCCGGAGGCATGACGGAAACCGGCGTCATCACCGCTCCCGCACGCGCCCCCCGCCAGGTCGAGATCATCTTCGCGCTGTTCCCCGCAGGAGACCGCGCACCGGGGCCCAGCCGGACGGTGCCCGTCACGTTCCAGGCCATGTTCACCGGCCTCGACGATCTCGCGACCTCGACTGCTCACTGACGGCGCCGGTCACGATGCCGGCCGCCGGCGACGTCGCCGCCCTTCTGGCTGTCGTTCCCCGATGGATTGTCGCGGGGATCGAGGCGCAGGGCGCGGACGGGATCGAGGAGATCGAGATGGATCTCGGCCGCGTCCCGCGGCTTCACCGCTGCGGCCGCCGCGAACCGGTCGTGCTGGCCAGGGAGGTCGGCCCGGAGGACCTGCAGTATGTGCTCGGCCGGGTCACCCGGTTTCGAGAAGATAATCGAACCGGGATCGAGCGCACCCTCCACCGCATCGCCTGCATCCGCGACCGGTATCACGAGATCGTTGGGTTCACATTCCGGGTCGGAAGAACGATCGCCGGGGCCGCCGAACCCCTCCGGGATCTCCTGGAAGCAGGCCGGAGCCTCCTGGTGGTCGGCAGGCCCGGGGCGGGAAAGACCACCCTCCTTCGCAGCGCAGCGGCAATCTTGTCCGAACAGCTCCATCGCCGGGTGATCATCGCCGACACGAGCAACGAAATCGGCGGCGACGGTCAGATTCCGCACCCCGCGATCGGCGGCGCCCGCCGGCTGCAGATCCCGCTGCCCGAGTCCGGCCGGTCGTCGGAGGCGGGCGACCGGCAGGCCGGGGCGATCCTCCAGGCCGTCATCAACCATCGGGCCGACACCATCATCGTCGACGAACTGGGCTTCGCCTCCGACGCGCGGGTCGCCAGGACCATCGCCCGCCGGGGGGTCCAGTTGATCGCGACGGCGCACGGGACGTCGCTGCGTGACGTGATCTTCAACTCGGAACTCGCCTGCCTGGTCGGCGACCTGCACCCGATCGTGCTCTCGCCGGAGGAGATCGAACGGCGGGGGATCGCACGGCACACCATCCTCGAGCGCACCGGTCCTCCCGTCTTCGACTGCGCGGTCGAGATCGCCCGCCGGGACACCTTGTTGATCCACCCGGACGTCGCGGCATCGGTCGATGACCTCCTCAGCGGGCTCGCGCCCAGGACGGTCGTGCGGCGCCACGGCCAGGCTGCCGCGGACGGCCACCAGGACCCCACGCCGGTGACGCCCAACACATCTTCGGGCACGGGGGAAGCGCAGGACCCCGCGGACCCATCCGGGGCGGGCGATTCGCATGGAGCGGGGCGTCGTCAAATGGTTTGACGGCCGGATGGGGTACGGCTTTGTGGTCGACGCGCAGGGGCGGGATGTCTTTTTGCACCGGCGCGTGCTCCGCCGGGCGGGGCGCCGCCGGCTGGATCCCGGAGAGATCGTCGAGTACGAGGCCGAGGTCACGCCGCGGGGAATCAAGATCACCCAGCTCGTCGTGCGCGCCCGCGAGCCTCTGGAGTAGCGGCGAAACCGGTCGTGCTAGGAGTGGTGCTTCTTCGGCGCCTCGGGGAAGGCGATCAGACCGGTTTGACGCGTGCCCGCCGCCGCCTTGCGCTGGGGGACGCGCGGATGGTCGGCCAGGTTCAGATTGAGGTTTTTGCCGCACGTGCACGTCACTTTGGACTCCAGGCTCACGTCGACCCAGATTTTACCGTCGGTCTCGGCGCGCCGCTTCGCGGCGTCGATGGCCCCTGAGGCGAGTTCCTCGGCGTCCTCGCGCTCGGCCTGGGCGGGCGTCATGGTGCCGTAGACCGACGCGATGAACTTTTTCGGATAGTAGACGCTGTACTTCTTCCCGCAGCGCCCGCACGGAAATGTCATCAGCAATGCCACTCACAATCACCTCGCCCATCCATTGTAGCACGGGGCCGCGCTGCCCAGGCCCGCCCTGCCGGACGCCTGGGGGGGCGCGGCAGCCCTGTGCGGTCTCTGAGAAACCGCAAACGGGGTATGGTATCATTGAGCCAACATCGACAGGCCTGCGAAGGGAGCGAGGGGTCATGACCGGCCGCGGCGCGCGAATATTCGTCCTGGGAATCGTCACCGGAGGAGTGGCCGCAGTCCTTCTCGTCGGCGGCGCCGCCGCCGCGTGGGGATGGCGGGCCGGCGCCGCGGCGCACGGCCACGAGGTCATCGCTCTGCCGGCCCAGCCCGCTCAGGGGATGCCGTTCAACCCGAAGGAATTCATCCCTGTGCCCAATCCGGGCCAGAACCAGGGACCCGGAATGCCCAACCCCGGCACGGGAAACCAGCAGTGCGACAAGATCCTGTACTTCTTCCAGGGGAAACTGTATCAGCTGCGCCCCGGGCCAATGCCCCCCGGAGGGGGAAACCCGGAGTTCTATTATATGAACCCCTACGAGGGACCACAGATCCCAGGATTTCCGATGCCGGGCCCCATGAATCCCGGAATGCCGGGAATGCCGGGACCCGGCTCCCCGGATCAAGGAGTGCCGCCGCGCCGCATCTAAGCCCGGCCTGCGTTCAGCTTCTTATAGACCGTAGTCGTTAGGAAGAGGGCCTCCACCATGCGGTGGGGGCCCTCGCCGCATCCTCGCCACTCATGTCCCGCCTCCTTCCTTCCATCCCAACCGGAGGCGGGCCGCTTCCTTGACCTCGGGGTTCACGAGCGACCGGGGCCACTCCCCCTGGATGGCGCGCGCCACCTCCTCCGCCACCCGCCGCTTCAGAGTGAGCGTGGCCTCCTCGCTGTACCAGGCGACGTGGGGAGTGAGCACTGTATTCGGCGCCGTCATCAGCGGATGGTTCGCCCGGAGCGGCTCCTGCTCGAAGACGTCGATCCCCGCGCCGGCAAGCCGGCCGGCATGCAGCGCCCGCGCCAGCGCCATCGTATCCACGACGGCCCCTCGGGACGTATTGATCACCACCGCGCTCTGCTTCAACAGCGCGATCTCGGACGGCCCGAGCAGGTGCCGGGTCTCCGCGCTCAGCGGGGTGTGGAAGGTCACGAAATCGGACTGGCGGAGGAGCGTCTGGTAATCCACCAGCGTCGCGCCGCCCTCGCTCGCGGCGGTCCTGCTGATGTAGGGATCAAAGGCCAGGCGGTGGAGCCCGAGGGACTCGGCGTGTTCCGACACGGCCCGTCCGATCCGGCCGAACCCGACGATGCCCAGGGTCAGCCCTTTGAGACGCGGGATCGGCGGGGTGATCTGCGGGCCCTTGAGCCAGCGGCCCTCGCGGAGCGCCGTGTCGTATTGGAGGAGGCGCCGGTGGACGGCGAGCAGCAGCGAGACGGCGTGGATGGCCACCTCCTGCGTCCCGTAGTCGGGCACGTTGGCGACGCAGATCCCCGCGCGGGTGGCGGCCGCCACGTCGACGGTGTCGTAGCCCACGCCGTAGCGGGCGATCAGCAGGCATCGCGTCATCGCCCCGATGAGATCGGCGTCGATCTCGACGAACTGGTTGATCACCGCATCCGCGCGCCCGAGGGCGGACCTGAGGGTGGACCGGTCCCTGGATGTGAGCACGTCGAGCCGGATGCCCATCGGACGCAGCACCCGCTCCTCCGGCTCGAGCGACGGAAAGTCGTGGTCGGTGATGACGACGGTAAACGCCATGCCGGACGCATTGGCGCCGGGACCACCGCCATCCTCTTCCGCCAAGGGGAGCGCGGCCGACAGGACACCGCCCCCGCCGTCACGTATACTCTATCCGGTGAGCGCGCCATGACATCGCCCGGCCGCATGCAATCCTGGATCGGAGCGCTGCCGTACGCCCTGATCCTCTCGGGCGCGGCGCTCCGCGTCATCCCGCATCCTCCGAACTTCGCGCCCATCGGAGCCATGGCGCTGTTCGGCGGCGCGGCGCTGCCGGGGGCGTGGGCCTTCGCGGTGCCGCTGGCCGCCCTCGTCCTCTCCGACGCGGTGCTGGGATTCTATCAGGGATGGATCTGGGTCTACGGGAGCTTCGCCCTGATCGTCCTCATCGGCGCGGCGCTCCGCCGGCGGCGGACAGCGCTCCGAGTCGCCGGCGCGGCCCTGGCGTCATCCGTGGTCTTCTTCGCCGTGACCAACTTCGGCGAGTGGCTCGGGCCGCTCTACCCGCACACGCCGGCGGGCCTGCGGGCCGATTACATCGCCGCCATCCCGTTCTTCCGAAACACGGCCCTGAGCGATCTGGTGTACGCGCTCGCCTTCTTCGGCATCTTCGAGGCCGCGGCGCACCTCGCCCGACCACGCGCCGGGCGCCTGGCGGCCGCGCCTCACCGCACGACGTAGCGGATCCGCAGCGTGACGTAGGCGTCGATCGGGACGCCGTCCCGCGTCGCCGGCGCGAACAGCCACCGCTTCACCGCCTCGGCCGCCGCGCGATCGAGGGCGGCCGAGCCCGACGAGGCGATCACGTCAACCCGGCCCACCATCCCGTCCTCCCGCACCAACGCGCGCACTCCCACGGTGCCCTCCTCCCCATCGACCGCCAGCCTGCCCCCGAGGTCCTGCCGGCGCACCGTCAGACGAAAGGCCTCCACCGGGTAATCGGTCCCCGCCGACGTGATCACTCTCGGCGGCACCACACGAGCGGCGACGCCGGGTGGGCCGGCGCTGGAGGCCGCACCCGCCCCGTCCGAAACCCCGAGTCCGCTCCCCTGCCCCACGGCAGAGCCGGCTCCCGCTGTTCCTGCCGCGGTGCCCGTCGGCGGAGAAGACCCATCGCCGCGTTCCGATGGAGACCGCTCGGGCAGCGGCGGGGCGCCCTGCACCTCAGCAGGTTCACCCGCAGGCGCCTGCGATTTCGCGGCGGGCAGCGCGCCGGGCTCGGATTGGGAACGGGGCTGTGCCGTCTGCTCCGGTGGCGGGGATGGCGCGGGCGGGAGGTGCCGGACCTCACTCGGCCTCGGTGGGGGAGGACTTGCACGAGAGGGCCCAACTTTTCGAGGTGCCGGTTGCGGTGCCGTCTGAGGGATCGCCTCGGACTCCGGCGGTCGCATCCAGCGCGCGGCCGGCAGGGTCCCTTCCTCGTCCGCGCTCGGGCCGGGGGCCGACGGGGCTCCGAGATTCGCGGGAGCAACCGACGGCGGGACCGTTTGTCGGGCAGCGTTCCAGAAAGCGGTGTTCCGCCACACGGCCCACCCCGCGGCCGCGGCGAGCGCCGCGACAAGCCCCACGATCAAGAGCCGGCGCTTCAGCAGGATGATCATCTCTGTGGACCGCGAGCAGGCCTCGCTGAGATTATCCAACGCGCATATTCCCCTCGGGTTGCATGACTATGCGACTTCCAAATCCAACATCCAGTAGCCCTCATGCATCAGCCGGTCGATTTCGCGCAATTCGAGCCGAGCGCTCATCCGGGGACAACCGACCACGAGCGTGTGGTACTCCCCACGCTCTCCGCATGGATCGACACCCAATCTCTCAAGTCTCGACAACATGGCGGCGTCGAGCCGCCGACCAAGCCAGTGCTGATCGAGCAGCATAGCCTTTGTCGCGACAATTTGGGCTTCCGCACCAGTGGCAATGAATTGCCGAAACAAACTGCCCGTTGGTTCTCCCCAGAGCGGCTCAACTGCCTCAAGGCGGCATTCTCTACAGACTCGCTCCACCCAAGCCTTATGGGCGTCGAGGAAGATGTCTCCGAATATCACATGCGAAAATCCACTTCCTGCTAGTCTGCGCAGCACGCGCTTGAATTCCTGCTCATAATTCTTCCATGAGCCTCGCCCGCTTACGAGCCGCAGATCCAATAGGTGAGCCTGTTGGGCAACCACTTCAGGGCGCAGACCATGTGACCGGCTACGCGCACCGTCCTCTGTGAACATCGTAAGAAGCGCTTGAACATCAAAACGAGCGAGCGCTCGGTGAAGCGCCATGTAACTATCTTTTCCGCCACTCCAGGACACGACGGCCTTGGGCTTCAGCATGACTGCTCCATTCAACAGGGGTAAGCGCCGCACACGCGGCAATACTTCTGTTCAGCTCTTTCGACAGCTCCACCGCAGCTGCCGCAGCGCTTCGCGCCGCCCTTCTGCTGACAAGGCGGGGGCAGCACCGTTCGGTAAATCCGGTAATAAAAGAATTGCTCCTTGTCGCGGAGCGCAACACCGTCTTCGGCGGAGATGCGGACCCGTGCCGCCTCGAACTCCTCGTCGGAGACCGAATCCATCACAAATTTTTGCAGCGCCCGGCTGCCTGATCCGTACTCAATCGGAGTCTTGACACGCCAACTGACGTCCTCCCCCAGCAGGTCCGCGAACGCCTCACGGAGCACCTTTTTGCCGAAGCGCTGACCATCGCGTTCCCCAACGAGATCATCGCGCGACAACGTCAACGCAAATTCACGAACGGCAGGATCGAGGTACGGGAGCTGGGCTTCGACGCCGACACTTCTGCCCATGGGGATCGAGCTAAAACGCATCACGCCGTTGAGGAAGTGAAGGTAGGGTGACACCTGTTCGGGAGGCATGCTGAAGATGTAGCTGTATCCGGCAAACAGCTCGTCGGCGGCATCCCCGGTCAGGACTGCGGCGATGTCGTCCTCCCGCGCGGCCTGCAGCGCCAGCCACACCACCGTGCTGTTGCGCAGCTCCATAGGGTCGAAGCCCCCAAGCACGCGCATCACCGCCGGCATTGCGGCAATGAGGTCCGCCAACGCCGGCCGCAGGACACGCAGTGGGAACCGGCACCGCTCGGCGATCATCTTCGCGAAGGGCTCATCGGGACTGACCACACCGGCCACAGACACGGAAACCGCGCGGAGTTTTCGGCCCTGCCGGGCGGAGACGGCCGAAATGACGCTGGTATCCAAGCCGCCCGACAGCAGCATGCCATCAGCCGTGGTGCGCTCAACGGCGCATTCCAGAAGCTCTCTGAGGCGTGCGGCCGGCGGGTTCGTGTCAACCCGCGTGGGCTGTGGTTGTGATCCCAAGATGTCTCCTCTGATAGATCTCATGAGCGCCAAACAGCACGGCGGTGTACACGACGCTGCTCAGCAGCGAATTCCGATAAAAGGGCAGCGCGGCCGCGTAGCACGTGATCAGTCCAACCCAGGTGGGCGGATACAGGCGCCCGCCGAGCCACACACCGAAATTGCTGATCAGGAAGAACGCTGTCGGCCCCGCCAGCGCCGCGAGACCGACTCTCCCAACACTCTCTCGTTCGCGCAGCCAATACCCGATCAGCGCCACAACCGCGAACCCCAGCCAGACGACGCTCTGTCCCCATCCCACCCTCATCCTGTACACCACTGTCGTCAGCACGAAATCGCTGGCGGCCACCAGCGCGACCGGATACCAGATCGCATCCCGCTTCTTCAGGTGCGCCCCACCAAACAGCAGCGCGGCGAACACCGGGGAGACATTGGGCACATGCGGCAGGAATCGTGACAGCACCGCCCCCAGAACCACGAGATAGCTCATGCTTCGCTCCTTTTCTTACGTGATTGTGCACGGCGCCACCGGCGCCACTGCCGATGTTCTTCTTCGAGGCTCGCCTTCTTCACGTCCTGAAGGAAAACGTTCTTGTCTGCAAGGACGTCTTCCACCGGCTTCAGATCCAGATCCCAGCCGAGCACAATCTCCGCGGCCTCAATGGCGCGACGCGCCGTCGGGGTCACCAGCTCCGGCGAGCCAGGCCCGACGCCAACCAATGATGCTTTCAGTCTCGCCGGCATCACGCCACCGTTCGAATCGCTTCCCGCGAGTGATCGTGCCGGACTCTCAACGGATGCAGCACGCCTGCCAGCAGCTCCACACCATCCACCAGACGCGGCCCGGGGCGATGAAACAGGCTGCCCTTGACGGCGTAGACGCGGCCGTTCCGAACCGCATTCAGGCCACCACACAACCCCTGGACGGCCGGCTTCCGCCACTCTCTCATCGTTCTCTCCAAGCCAAAGTCGCATGGCATCAGAACAATGGTTTCGGGATCGTACGAAACCAGCCGGCCCGGCTCCAGGGGCGTGGAACCACGATTCCCCGCGCCAAGATCATCCACGCCGCCGGCACACTCGACGATGTCCGTCATCCAGTGGCTTGCCGCCATCAACGGGTCGAACCAGCTCAAACAGAGCACCCGCGGCCGCCGGGCCTGGGCGATCCCGCGGCGTACGTCTTCCAGCCGCACGCGCATTCGCGCGGTCAAGGCGCCTGCCGCTTCCTCACGTCCGGTTGCAGAGCCCACCATGAGGATGTCGTCCATCACTTCCCTAAAGCGCGTCGCGCGGAGCACCACAACCCGGGCGTCGCATCCGTTGAACGTTACCGCGTCGTCGACGTCGCTCTTGCCCACAGCGCACACCGAACACTGGTCCTGGGTCACGATCAGATCCGGTTGAAGCCTTGCCAACAAGTCCCCATCCAGTTCATACAACCTGGCTCGACCGGCCGCACTCTCTTGAACGCGGCGATGAATCTCTCCGCTTGCCAAGTCTTCCCGCAACACGCTCCTCGTCAGCCGAGGGCGATTCGTAATGCGGGCGGGGTAATCGCAGGCGTGCGAAATCCCAACGACCTGGTCCGCCAGACCCAACGCACAGAGGATTTCGGTCGCACTGGGCAGCAATGAAACTATTCGCATCTCAATCCCTCAGAAAGTCTTCGAGAGCCCCACGTAAACCGTCCTCCCCGGCTCTGGGAAGTTCAGCGACTCCTGGTACCGCACGTCGAGCAGGTTGTTCACGCCGGCCTGCAGCGCGAACGCATCACCCAACGCCCACGCGGCGTTGAGGCCGATCAGCCAGTATCCGGGAACCGGCTGCGAGTTCGCGGTGTTGGCAAACCGGTTCCCCACGTAGCTCACAACCGCAGTCACCGCATCGCCCGGCGCCCACTGGTAGCTCACCTCGACGTTCCCTTGCTGCCTGGGAATGTAGATGACATCCAATCCAGTCGCGGCATCGCGCGCCAGCTGGTTCGTGAGGTTGGCGCGGACGAACCACCGGTCATCGAGCCGGCCGGCGAGCTCGATCGACCCGCCGGTCACAATGGCGTGCCCGACGTTCATCGGGGAGAAGAGCGGCGGCCCGGTGGAGGTGATCAGGTTTGTCGCGTCCGTGTAGTACCCTGTCAGAATCACGGCGAGGCCGGGAGCGAGCGTGTACTCGAAGCCGAGATCGTCTGACAAGGCGATCTCGGGCTGCAGCGCAGGGTTGCCGCCAAAGGAGGGGGCCAGCTCGTCGAAGCTCGGCGCCCTGAAGGTCCGGCCCGCGCCGGCGCGGAGCGCCAGGCGGTCGCTCAGCAGGACGACAACCCCGAAGCGCGGGCTGACCTGGCTCCCGTAGAGCTGGAAATTGTCGTTGCGGACCCCCAGGGAAAGCAGCAGCCCTGGGGTGATCTGCCAGTCATCCTCCGTGTAAAATGCCAGGTCGCTGCCCTGATTGGTAAAGGTTGAGGGGGAATTGTCCGTGTGCGAGATGTTTTGCCCCTGGTATTCAGCGCCGAGCGTGAGAAGGTTCCCCGGCCACGGAGCGCTGACCAGCAGCCCCTGCGCTCCCCAAAGGTTCGCAACGTCGTCCGACTGAAAACTGATCCCCGGGCTGTTGAAGTTGACGTCGTCGTCGAGAACGTACAGCCGGACGAGCGCCCCAGGGCCGTCGGCGCCTCCGCGGCGCCAGGAGAGGTCCATGAGCGTCCGTCCCTCGGTGGTGCGGGCCAGCAGGTCCTGGGAACTGGGCGGGAGGGGCCCGGGGGTCCCGACGTTGTGCCAGAACCGGTTCAGCGTCAGGGTGACCCCGGCGTCCTCGGCGGTGGACCAGCGGAGCCTGGCCATACCGGTGAAATTCGAAAAGTCGGTGTCGGGGACAAAGCCGGCACCGGCGTTCTGGATCCCCTGCAGAAGATAGGTCAGGCCGGCCGCCTGGCCTCCGACCGACAGCTGGTTACCGGTGAGCCCGAACGAGCCGGCCCGGGAGGAGAGCGCGGTCTGCGGCGCGGAGCGGGTGACGATATTGATGACACCCCCAAGCGCCCCGCTGCCGTAGATTGCCGAAAATGGCCCGCGGAGCACCTCGATGCGTTCCACGTTCTGGATCGGCAGGGTGCTCAGGTCCACGCTCGCCTGATCGGGGCGGTTGAGGGGCACCCCATCGAGCAGGATGAGCACCTGAGTTGAGGCTGATCCCCGGATGCTCACGGATGTGAAAGAGCCCGGGCCGCCGCTGTCCTTGACCCGGACCTCGGGGAGGATCCGGAGGACGTCGGCCACGCTCAGCGCCCCTAGTCTTGCGATCTCCTCAGCGGTGATCACGCTGACGGAGGCGGGCGTCGTGGACGGCAGCTGTGGACGCTTACCCGCCACCTCGACCTCGGGCAGTTCGAAGGTCGGCGGCGTGGGCGCCGCGGGTGCCGCTGGGGCATTGGGCGGCGGGGGCGGGGACGCGGGTAGTGCTGGGGCCGTGGGCGGCAACGCGGGGGTGGCAGGGGCGGCGGGGGGCGCAGCCGGCGGCGGGGCCGCAGGCGGGGGCTCGGGCGCTGCGGGAGGCGTTTGGGTGCGACCGGGGAGACCGGCCACCAGGGTAAAGATCAGGGCCAAGAGCGGTGCGAGCAGCGTCCAAGAAGCGGACCGGGCGGAGATCCCGTGGGGCAGCCGAGCCATGGGTCCATCCCTCCGTCTGCGGTGCCACGCCAAAAAAACCGGCCCCCGGAAGAGGCACGGGGACCACAGCGGCGCTAGACCGCAAGCGTACTTTCCCTTCAGCCGAAGGCCACCGTACGCGATCGGCTGGGCAGGCTTCCTGGCTCCGGATCCTCGCTGCTCCCCGCCTTCCCGGTCATCCCAGTGGCGATCTGGAGAGCAGCTCCCCGTTACAGTGGCGGGACCGCGCCGGCTTTGCAGCTCCGCGAGAGTCCGCGGGCTGCGCACCGGCTTCCCTTTTACTCCCGGCGAACCGGGAGCACCCAACCGACACGGTATGAAGTTTGGTTCCGAGTATAGGGGCGGGCGAAGAGAGAGTCAATGGGTGTTTTCACGGGTGGCGCGCCGTCTAGCGCCTGCGAGGCCTGGGCATGTAGGATAACGACCCCAAAGGGGGCAGCGAACCCGTGACGCTTCGCGACAACGCGGAATCCTTCCGGCTGATGTTCGCCAACAATCCCCTGCCCATGTGGGTCTATGACCTCAAGGATCTCAAATTCATCGAGGTCAACACCGCCGCCGTTGCGCACTACGGCTATACCCGCGATGAATTCCTGGCGATGCGGATCGGCGATATCCGGCATCCGAATGAGGCCCCCCGGCCGCCCGCGGATGCGACACGGCAGCGCCCCGGACTCCAGCTGACCGGTGAGTGGCGACACCGCTGCAAGGACGGGCGGGTGATCGACGTCTACCTCGTGTCGCACACCCTGGAATTCGACGGCCGCAGCGCCGTGCTGGTGGCGGCCCTGGACATCACCGAGCGGAAGCGGGCGCTCGCGGCGGTCGAGCAGAGCGAAGCGCAAAAGTCGGCGATCCTGCGCGGGGCGCTTGACGGCATCATCACCATCGACCACCGGGGACGGATCCTCGAGTTCAACCCGGCGGCGGAAGCCATCTTCAAGCATCGCCGCAAGGATGTGCTGGGCCGCGAACTCGCCACCCTCATCGTTCCCCAAGGTCTTCGCGACGGCCACCGGCAGGGGCTGGAGCGCTACCTGGCCACGGGAGAGAGCGCCATCCTCGATAAGCGCATCGAGATCACCGCGCTGCGCGCGACCGGAGAGGAGTTTCCCGTCGAGCTCGCCGTCATCCGGGATCCTGGGAGCGATCCGCCGGTCTTCACCGGATTTGTCCGCGACATCACGGAGCGCAAGCGCGCGGAGGAGGCGCTCGTGCGGCTCGCGGGCATCGTGGAATCCTCCGACGATGCGATCTACGGCGCGACGCTGGACGGGATCATCACCAACTGGAACCAGGGGGCGGAACGGATCTACGGCTATCGGGCGGAGGACGTGATCGGCCGGCACGCGTCCCTCCTGATGCCGCCGGATCGCCCCGATGAGCTGTCCGACATCCTCGCCCGCCTGAGAGGCAGTGAACGCATCACGAACTTCGAGACGTCGCGCATGCGCAGCGATGGCCGGCAGATCGCCGTTTCCGTCACCATCTCGCCCATGGCGGATGCCGCGGGAAATATCCTGGGCGTCTCGGCGATCGCGCGAGACGTCACCGAACGCAAACGGTTGGAAGAGGAGCGCGAGACGCTGGTCGCTCAGGAACGCCAGGCGCGAACGGAGGCTGAGCTGGTGAAGCAGCGGCTGGCCTTTCTCGCTGAAGCGAGCAAGCAGCTCGCCAGCTCCCTCGATTACCGGAGCACGCTGACCAAGGTGGCGCAGCTGGCCGTGCCGGCGCTCGCGGATTGGTGCGTCATCGACGCGCTCGACGAGGACGACACGATCCGGCGCGTCACGGTCACCCACGTGGATCCATCGAAAATCGATCTGGCGGCCGAATTCGAGCGCCGGTATCCGCCCGACCCCAACGCACCCACGGGGGTCCCGAACGTCTTGCGAACCGGGAAGTCGGAGTTCTATCCGGAGATCTCCGACGCGATGCTGGTGAAGGGGGCCAGGGATCCCGAGCACCTCAAGATCCTCAGGGGCCTGGGTTTCACCTCAGCGATGATCGTCCCCCTGGTGGGGCGGGATCGGTGGATTGTGGGCGCCATCACACTCGTTACGGCAACGCCGGGCTGGCACTTTACGACCAGCGACCTCGAGATGGCGGAAGACCTCGCCCGACGTTGCGCGGTGGCGATCGAAAACGCGCTGCTCTACGGCAGCGCGCAGGCGCTCAATGCCGTGCTGGAGGACCGGGTGGCGCGCCGCACCGCCGACCTGGAGAAGGCGAACCAGGAACTGGCCGCGTTCACCTACTCGATCGCCCACGACCTCCGGGCGCCCCTCATCACCATCGGCGGCTTCTCCGAGATGCTCGCCGAGGATTACGCCGCGGCGCTCCCGGAGGACGCGCTGCGCATCACCCGCCAGATCGTCGGCAGCGCCCGGCACTTGAGCGCGCTGATCACCGACTTGCTGACGTTCTCCCGCCTGTCCAACCAACCCGTCAACCAGCAGCCGGTCGCCCCGGCCGACGTGGCCCGCCTGGCCCTGGCGGACCTGGATGCGGTCGCGGCGGGCCGGCAGGGAAGCGTCCACATCGGCGACCTGCCGCCCTGTCGTGGCGACCCGGCCCTCCTCAAGCAGGTGTTCGTGAACCTGCTCTCCAACGCGCTGAAGTTCAGCCGCAACCGAGAGGATGCCACGATCGAGGTCGGCTGGCTTCGCGATCAAGCCGATTCCACGCATCACACGTTGTTCGTGAAGGATAATGGGGTCGGATTCGACATGCAGTACGCCGACAAGCTGTGGCGGGTCTTCCAGCGGCTGCACCGCGCGGACGACTTCGAAGGGACCGGCGTGGGGCTCGCCATCGTGCAGCGGATCATCCAGCGCCACGGAGGTCGCGTGTGGGCCGAAAGTGAGCCTGGCAAAGGCGCGACGTTTTACTTCACGCTGGATCGGGAGACGCCTGCGGGCACTCACACGCCAGGGTCGCAGCCCTCCTCGACCGCCTGATCGTCACCGCACCGGCGCTCCCTGCTGCCCCGGCATCCTCACCCAGGCAGGACTCACCGCGCGGGCGGTCCAACCTGCTGGGCATGCCGCCCGACACCGCGGCGCCACGCCGAAGACTCTCGGGTTGGGTGCAGGGGGAGCCGCTTCTCGCCGTCGTGCTGTGGGGAGGGATCTACCCGGGCGCCAAGCTGGGGCTGGCGGAGATCCCGGTGCTCACCTTCACCTATCTGCGCGTCGTCCTGGCGGCGCTCGTTCTCGCCGCCGCGGCCGGCGGGTGGCGGCCGCCCCCCGCGTTTTCTCTGTGGAAGCCACTCCTCGGCGCGGGGCTTGCCCAGACGGCGTTCCAGCTTCTGCTCATCGCCGGGCTTCAGCGGACGACCGCGGGAACGAGCGCCATCCTGCTCGCGGCCGCGCCGCTGCTGACGGCCGCATGGCTGGCGTTCGCGCGGCGGGAGCGCGCCTCCGGCCGCCAGTGGATCAGCCTGCTGGTCGGGCTGGCAGGGGTCGGTCTGGTCGTGCGGGGCGGGACGGCGGGGTTCGAATGGCGGCACCTGGCCGGAAACCTGCTCGCGCTCGCCGCCGCCGGAGCCTGGTCCTGGTACAGCCTCGCGATCGGCCCGCTGGTCGGTGCGCTCGGGACGATGCGGGCCACCGGGGGGGCCATGGCGGTCGCGGGGATCTTCCTCTCGCCCATCGCCCTCTCGGGCGCGTGGCGCCTTCCGTGGGCGGGGATCTCGTGGGCGGCGTGGGCGGGGCTCGTCTACGGCGCGATTGCCGGCATGGTCGTCGCGATGTCCCTGTGGGGGAGATCGGTCGGGCGGCTGGGGCCCCGGCAGACCATGACCTACGCCTATCTGGAACCTGTTTCCGCGGTCCTCATCGCGGCCGTGCTGCTCGGCGAGTCGCTCCACCCGATTCAGGCGGCCGGCGCCCTGCTGACGTTTGCCGGGGTGTGGCTCGCGGGGGCGCGCGACTACGGCATGGGCGGCTCGGCGGCGGCGCGGGAGGCGCCGGCGGGGGGCGTGTATCGCAGCGCGTTGACCTCCGCGCCGACGAGCAGGATAAACGACAGGAAGTAGAACCAGGTCATCATCAGGAACACCAGGCTGAACACGTCGCCAAAGCGGTTGAATCCCGCGAAGTACCGGAGGTAGATCGGAAACACGAGCCCGGTGACCTGGAACGCGGTCCCGGCGAGCACCGCGCCCGGCCACAGCGCGCGAAACGGCAGCTTGACGTTCGGGATCACCGTGTAGGTGACCAGCTGCAGGAGCGTCGCGACGAGCCAGCCCCCGATCAGGCTGAGGATCCGGCCGGGACGCGCGCCGGTGCCGAAGAACACGACCGCGTCCGACGCGACCACGGACAGCACCAGCAGCGCGGAGAACAACAGGATCATCACGATCGCCGCGATGCGCTGCTGGACGATCCCCCGGGAGGGGACCCCGAAGATCCGGGAGAAGCTCACCTCGATCGCGGCGAAGAGGTTCGACCCCGCCCACAGCAGCGACACGAACCCGATGAGCCCAATGAGCCCGGGATAGGCGCCCGCCGTGTTGATCACGTCGGACATCTCTTTGGCGATCTGCTCGGGGAACACCGCCTCCACCTGCTCCAGCAGCATCATCCGGACAATGGGGCTGCGCACGATGAACCCGCCGATGGCCGTGAGCGAGAGCACGAGGGGAAACATGGCGTAGATCGCGTTGAAGGCGATCACGGACGCCTGCTCGCCCACCTGGTGCGTGTAGAGGCGGTCCGTAAACCGGATCAGCCACCGCACCGCGGGCCGCTCGGCCATCCTCACGGGGCGCGTGCGCGCGCTCACTACCGCGCTCCTTTGATCCTCCAGATGAAGATCGAGCCGAGCACCACGTAGACGATCGCCATCGCGAACACGACCGTGTATCCGAGGTTGGGAATCCGGCGGTTGAAGATGTCGAGGAGCGGGCCGGCGATGATCGGCGCGAGGACCTGCGGGAGCGTGTTGGCGATGGCCCAGATCCCGAGGTCCTGGGCCGCCGAGCCTCTCGCCGGCAGGACGTCGATCGCCAGCGCCCAATCGACGCTCGTGAACGCCCCGTACCCGATGCCGAAGAGCACGGCAATCCCCACCAGGGTCGAGTACGGCGGCTGCGCAAGAAGCCCGGCGCTCGTGAGGGCCAGGAACACCCCGGCGGTGGAGACGATCCCCTTCCGCCCGATGCGGTCCGACAGCCACCCGGCTACGAGGGCGACCCCCGTGCCGGACGCGATCGTGATCGCGCTGAGGATGCCCGTGGTGTGCGCGGCTTCCCGCACCGTCAGGTGCAGCGTGTCCTTCACGAAGAACTGGAGGAAGCTGATCATCGTGTAAAAGCCGAGCATCACCAGCCCCCGCGTCAGGAACATCCAGCCGAAATCGGGATAGCGCCGGGGATCGATCCAGAACGAACGGACGAAGGCCGACAGCGCAAACGGGGGAGCGGCGGGCAGCGGGTCTTCCCGCACCTGCCATACCATGAGCGCGGTGCACACGAGGAAGACCCCGATGTCGATGAGATAGACCAGGGGGGTCCGGCCGCGGCCCACGAGGGTGCCGGCGAGCAGCGCGGCGGTGATGGTGCCGAGCATCATCATGAACCCCATGACCCCGGAGGTGAACCCTCGCTGGGATCGAGGAATTCTGTCGGGGATGAGGCCGTTGAACGCGCCCCCGGCGAAGTTGGTCGCGGCCTGGACCACCATGACCGCGCCCACGTACCAGGCGTAGGTGGGCGCGGAGCGCATCGCCGCGAGCCCCAGACAGTTCAGCAGGACGCCCGCGATGACGAACGGGCGGCGCCGCCCCATCGGCAGCGGGGAGCGATCGCTGAGCGCCCCGGAGATCGGTGAGACCACCATCGCCATGCCCGCGCCCACCGCGAACAGGAAGCCCAGATAGAATCCCTTTTGCGACTCGGGGACGAACCGCAGGACCTCCGCCGGGATGACCACCGTGATGAGCGCTCCCCAGTGGAAGCTCATGGCGAACCAGTACAGACCGAGCCAGAACAATTCCGCGAACGGCACGCGGCGGGTGGGGGCGTCGAGGGCGGCGGCGCCGAGCATGCTAGTCCTCTTCTCTGTCTCGTTCCGCCCGAGCGATGGCGTCGCGGATCTCGCGGCGGAGCACCTTCCCCACGGCGCTCTTCGGCAGGGCAGAGACGATCTCGATCCGGCGGGGGACCTTGTAGGGCGCGAGGCGCTGACGAGACAACTCCAGCAATTCGCGCCGCACCTGCCTGGGATCGTCGGCCACGCCGTCCTTGAGCACCACCTGGGCGACCAGCAGCTCGCCCCGCACCTTGTGGCCCACGCCGGTCACCGCGGCTTCCTTCACCTTGGGGTGCTCGAGGAGGACCTCCTCGACTTCGCGCGGGTAGACCTTCAGGCCGCCGACGATGGCGATATCCTTCTTGCGTTCGACGATGAAAAAGTACCCCTCCTCGTCCATCCGCGCGATATCCCCGGTGTGCAGCCAGCCGCCCCCGAGCGCGTCGGCGGTCTCCTCGGGCGCCTCCCAGTAGCCCTGCATCACCTGCGGCCCCCGGATGACGAGCTCGCCCGGCTCCCCGAGCGGCATCTCGCGCTCCCCCGTGTCGGGGTCGACGATCCGCGCGTCGGTGTCGGGGAGGGGGAGGCCGATGCTCCCCACCTTCCGCTTCCCGTAGACGGGATTGACGTGGGTCCCCGGCGCGGCCTCGCTGAGGCCATAGCCTTCCACCACCGTGGCGCCCGTCAGCCGCTCGAACCGGGTCTGCACCTCGACCGGAAGCGGCGCCGAGCCGCTCACGCACACCCTGACCGAGCGGAGATTGTACTTCTGGATGTCCTTGAGCTGGTTGATCGCCACGTACATCGCGGGGACGCCTGGGAAGATGGTGGGCTTGTGGCGGGCAATCATCTCGGCGACCAGCCTGGTGTCGAACAGGCCCATCACGACGCAGATGACCGTCGCGCCCACGCTGATCGCGGTGTTCAGCGCCACCGTCAGGCCGTAGACGTGGAAGAACGGCGCGACGCTGAGGAAGCGCTCCTTGCCCTCCTGGAGGTCGGTCAGCCAGTGGCGCATCTGCGTGAAGTTGGCGACGAGGTTCCGGTGGGTCAGCATCGCCCCCTTGGGCACCCCCGTCGTGCCGCCCGTGTACTGTAAGATCGCGAGATCGTCGGGATCCACCCGCAGCCCCGGAGCCCTGGCGGAGGCGCTGCGGAGCAGGGCCGGAAACCGGAGCCCGCCGTCGGGCCTGTGCTCGCCGCGCAGGCGGAACCACGCCAGCTGCTTCCACGGAAACGGGAAGAAATCGTACGGCTCGGTGACGATGACGGACTCGATGCTCGTCTGAGCCATGATCTCGGTCAGGCCCGGCACGAACCGCGAGAGCGTGAGGATGACCTTGGCGCGCGCGTTCTTGAGCACCGTGGCGAGCTCCTGGGACTTGTAGAGCGGGTTGATGGGCACCACCGCGGCGCCGGCCTTGAGCGCTCCGTAGAAGCCGAAGACGTACTGGGGAAAGTTGGGGAGCTGGATGGCCACCCGGTCGCCCGGCCGCACCCCCAGCCAGATCAGCGCGTTCGCAAACCGGTTGGCGAGCAGGTCCACCTGGCGGTAGGTGAAGACGGAGGAGAAGTTGTGCGCGGCGAGCATGACCGCGGGGTTGCGCGGAATCCGGCGGGCGCTCTCCTCGAGAAAGTGGTAGAGCGGCACCTTCGGGTAGGAGAGGGTGGCCGGCACCCCGGCCTCGTAGCTCTTGAGCCAGATCCGCTCCATCGGTCCTCCTTCCGTCCGGCTAACTCACCGCCCTCCTCATCCACCCCAGCAAGAACTTCTGTTCCGCCGGATTGTGCAACACGGTGTCCGCGTAGTACACGGCGGCCTCAGCACGAAGCTCCTGGAGCAGCTGTTCGGGATTCACCCGGTTCGTGGCTGCCAGGGTCCGCGGCCCAAACACCCCGTCGACGGCGACAGTTTCCCCCAGCGCGAGGAGCGCCGTCTGCAGCAATCGATGCGCGGCCGGCGGACCCAGATTGACGGCCATGTCAAAGATCTTCGTCGCGACGTCCTGATCCTGAATTCGGCCGTAAATCCAGTAATCCCGCTTGTAGATCGCCTTGGCTTGTTCCAGCGTCAAGTTTTTGATGTCGAGGCTGGGGTAGGCCTTGCGAGAGATGCCCCATTTTGTCTCCCCGCCCGGGTCGTTGGGGTCAAAGGTATATCCCCCTTCGTGTTCCAGGACTGTGCCAATCGCCTTGCCAAATGTGGCCATCACGTCTCCCCTCATCCACGCGCCGGGCCGGCGCGGTCACGGCAAGTGGAGAAGTGCCCCGATTGAGGCGCCCCCAGCCAGACCGGGGACCGGTTCGAGGCCGACCGGCATGATGGAGGGCGCGTTGGGACCGCTGTGGAAAGGCCACAGACCTTTGGCGCAGCGAACGCCAATCAAGGGAAAGGGGTGACGGGAGTGACACCGGCTTCGAGTCCCATGTTCCGGCGGGTCAACCATATCGGCGTGATCGTGGCCGACCTTGCGGAGGCCCGGCGATGGCTGGCGGAGGTGTTCGGGCTCTCGATGAGCAGATCGGTCGAGTTGCCGGAGACCCGCATCCGCGGGGAATTTTACCCCTGCGGCGAGATCGACATCGAGGTCATCGAGATCGGGGATCCCGAGGCGCGGCGCCGGCGCCTGGGCGAGGGCCGGCGGGCCCGCATCGAGCACATCGCCGTCGAGGTGGACGACCTCCGCGGCGTGCTGGCGCGGCTCGCGGCGCTCGGCGTCCGCACCACCACCCCCGAGCCCCGGCGCATCGGCAACACCCTGACCATCTGGACCGAGGAGGACACCACCGGGGGCATCTCCTACCAGCTGATCGCCAAGGCGCCCGACGCCGCGGCCGGCAAACCCCATCGGAGCTCAGAGTAGAGCAAAGCTCAGCGACGTCGAGAGTGATCCGCGGCCGCCACGCTGCCGGGACGGGCTAAGGGGCCGCCGGCGGTCCCGCGCCTCCGGCGGACGCCCGGCTGCCGGCGACGATCACCTCGACGATCTCATCCTCCGTGACGTCCTTCACACGACGGGTGACCACGTGCCGGCCCTGCTTGAGCACGGTGACGCGGTCTCCGATCTCGAAGACTTCCTGGATGCGGTGGCTGATCAAGATCACCCCGACCTCGTGCCGCTTGAGCTCCGCCACGAGGCGGAGCACCTCACCCGTGGCCGCGGGAGACAGGTTGGCGGTGGGCTCGTCCAGGATCAGGACTCGGGGCCGGAACGAGAGGGCCCGCGCAATCGCGACGCTCTGCCGGCGGCCGCCCGAGAGGGTGCTGACCGGGACCGTGACCGCGGGAACATCGATGCGCAACCGGTCGAGCATCGCCCGAGCATCCCGCTGCATCGCCGCCCGGTCCACGACGATGCCGCTGCGCACCGGCCAGCGGCCGAGGAAGACATTCCGGGCGACATCCAGGTTGGGACACAGGGCGAAGTCCTGATACACCATCTCGATCCCGCGGCGGCGCGCGTCCGCGGGCGAGGCGAACCAGACCGGTGCCCCACCCAGCAGGATCTGGCCGGCGTCGGGCCGGAGGGCGCCCGACAGGATCTTCATCAGGGTCGACTTCCCGGCGGCGTTGTCCCCGACGAGCCCGAGCACTTCCCCGGCCTCCAGGGCGAGATCCACGCCCCGGAGGGCGTGCACGGCCCCAAAATGCTTGTGGATGCCCCGCATTTCGACAAGGGCGCTCATCGGGCCACCGGGCCGAGCCGGCCCCTCGCTAGCCGCCGGCGTTCGCGAGGAACCGGTCCACGTTGCTCCTGTCCACGATGTCGAGACCGGTATCCGTTGGATCCTTCGGCGTGACCTTCTTCGTCAGGTAGTCGTAGAGGGCGTCCATGCTGTCCGCGCCCATCTTGTACGGCCGCTGGCCGACCAGCGTGGTCACGTAGCCCGCCTTGAGGAGCTGCAGCTCGGGCTTCAGCGTGTCGAACGAGACCATCGCAAACTTCCCGCTCTTCATCGCCTCGACCTTCGACTTGAGGGCCTGCTTGAGGGCTTCGGGCGCGAAGAGAGGCCACCCGCCCACGGCGACCACGCCGGACAGGTCCGGATGCGCCGTGATAGCCTGCTCGATCAACTGCACCGCGCGGTTGATATCGTCGTTGCACGGGAACGGCGACCCGGACACCTCCGTGAACTTCTCCGCCACCCCGGCTTCCTTCAGGCCGTCGTGCACGCCGCGGATGCGGTCGTTGAGGTTTTCGGCGCCGAGCCCGCCCGTGATGATCGCGTACCGGCCGCCGGCGGGGAGGCCCTTCGCGAAGGCCTTGCCGAGCGCGACCCCTCCCCGATAGTTGTTGGTCCCGATGAACGCCAGGCGCCCGGATCCCGGGGCCGCGTCGGCGTCGAACGTGACCACCGGGATCCCGGCCGCCATGGCCCTCTTGATCACGGGGACGACCGCCTTGCCGTCCACGGCTGAGATCGCCATGCCGTCGACGTGACGCTGGATCAGGGCCTCGAGCACCTGGATCTGCGGCTGGATCTCCGTCACCGTGGGGCCGGTGTACTCGCATCGAATCCCGAGTTTCCGCGCCTCGGCCTCGCATCCGCGGCGGACGTCGTTGAAGAAGGGATTGTTGATCGCTTTCGGCACCACCGCAAACGTCAGGACCTTCGCGGCGCGGGCCGGGAGCGCTCCCGCAAGGGACCCGATCAACACCAGGGTGACAAGACCTATTCCCAACCGACGCCAAACGTCTTGCATCATCATCCCTCCCCCCTCTCTGTGGTTCTCTGCAACTCCTTGGACGCAGCGGGACATACGTCCTGTTCGGCTCAGCATCTCTCCTCAGTCGCCCGAGAGGCGAACCCTGAGGCGATCCAGCAGCACCGCCACGATGATCGTGCCGCCGATCACGACCTCCTGCCAGAACGCCGGAACGCCCATCAGCACCATCGCGTTCAGCAGGACCCCGATGAGCGCGGCGCCGGCGAACAGCCCGAGGACGGACCCCTGGCCGCCCAGCAGGCTCACCCCGCCGATCACGGCGGCGGCGATGACGCTGAGCTCCTGACCCTGTCCCGTGGTCGCGTCCCCGACGGACAGGCGGGCCGCGAGGAGGAGGCCGGCGAGCGCGGCGAGGGCGCCGCTGAGCATATACGCGGCAAGCCGCGTCCAATCGACGTTGATCCCGCTGAGACGGCTGGCTTCCGCGTTCCCGCCCACCGCGTACACGTTGTAGCCGAACGGGGTCCGCGTGAGCACGAACCAGCCTCCGAGCACCGTGAGCACCATGAACACGACGGGGTTCGGCACCGGCCCCAGATACCCCGCGCCCAGGGACACGAACGCCTGCGCGTGGGCGCCGAGGTCTGTCAGTGGGTATCCCTGCGTGATCACGAGCGACAGTCCGTGCGCGACCGAGAGCATCCCCAGCGTGGGGATGAGCGGCGTCAGCCGCGCCTTCGTCACCAGGAGCCCGTTGGTGGTCCCGCACACCCAGCCGGCCGCGACACCCGCGGCAATCGCGGAGGGAACCGGGAACCCGAGCCCAAGCAGCTTGGCCGTCACGACCCCGCCCAGACCCATCAGGGAGCCCACGGAGAGATCGATCCCCCCGCCGCCCGTCAGGATGACGATGGCCTCCCCGACGCCGACGGCCGCGATGAACGAGAAATTGCGGGCGACTTCGAACAGGTTGTCGGGCTGGAGGAAGCGGGGAGCGATCAACGAGACGCCGGCGCACACGAGCAGGAGCGCTGCGTAGATGGCCGCCTCATACGACGCCAGCGCCCGCGCATGCCACGCGGCGCGGACGGGCGGCCCAGCACGCTGCGACGCCGCAGACCCGATCTCGCGCGCCGTCATCGGGGAACCCAGTTCTCCGGCGCAGGGGACGGACCCTGTGGGAGGGGCGCGGCGGGCCGTCGAGAACCTCCTGCCCGTGACCGGCGTGACACGCAGCAGCGATTACTTCTTGAAGACGGCGCGGCTCGGATTCCGGCGCTGGACGATCGATGATCTCCCCCTGGCGCTGGCCCTGTGGGGCGACCCCGACGTGACCCGCTACATCGGCGGCCCGTTCTCACCCAAGGACGTCACGGAGAAGCTCCATGGAGAGATCGCGTCGATGGAGGCCCACCACGTGCAATACTGGCCGCTGTTCCTGCTGGAGGGCGATGCGCACGTGGGCTGCGCCGGGCTGCGGCCCTATCGGGTGCACGACCAGATCTATGAGCTGGGCTTCCATCTCCGGCCGGCCTACTGGGGGCGCGGCCTGGCGGCGGAGGCCGGACAGGCGGTCATCGCCTTCGCGTTCGAGCGGCTCGGCGCGGAGGGCCTCTTTGCCGGCCATCACCCCGAGCACGGGGCATCGCGGGCGGTGCTCGAGCGCCTCGGATTCCGCTTCACCCACGAGGAGGTCTATCCACCGACCGGGCTCCGGCACCCGTCGTATCTGCTGATGCGGCCCGGTTCGGGTCACCGGGGACCCGCGTCCCGCAGACCGTAGAAGCGAACCGCGTTTGCCCCCATGATCTTGGCGCGCGATGCGGACGAGACGTCGCCGAGCGCGTCCAGGAGCGCATGGACCACCCGGGCATAGGATCCGGCGACCAGGCACACCGGCCAGTCCGAACCGAACATGAGCCGATCCTCTCCGAACCACCCGACCACCCGCCGCACGTAGGGCACCAGGTCGTCGGGGCGCCACGTCTCCCAGTCCGCTTCGGTCACCATGCCTGACAGCTTGCAGAAGACATTGCCGAGCTCGCTGAACGGCGCCATCGCTTCCTCCCATGCGTGAACCTCGCCTGTCCGGATGGGGGGCTTCGCGATGTGATCGATGACCAGGCGCATCTCGGGGAAATCGCGCACCGTGCGGAGCGCCGCGGGGAGCTCTCTCGTCCTCACCAGGAGGTCGTAGGCCAGTCCGGCGTCCCCGACCGCCTCCAACCCCCGCCGGACATCGGCGCGGAGCAGCCAGCCGGGATCGGGTTCGTCGTGCACCTGGTGCCTGACGCCGACCAGCCGCCCGCCGCCGCGGGCGGTCCGCAGATCCCGCAAGGTGGCCGCGACGCGGGCGTCGGTCAGGTCCACCCAGCCCACGACGCCGGCGACGAACTCGGTGCGCGAGGCGACCAACAAAAATTCACGCGTTTCTTCCAGGCTGGAGCGGGTCTGCACGAGCACGGTCCGGTCGATCCCGCACTGGGCCAGCAGCGGACGCAGATCCTCGGGGCCGAACCGCCGCCGGATCGCCGCGAGATCGTCGGTCATCCAGGGATATTCCGCGGCCGCCGGATCCCAGAAGTGGTGGTGCGCGTCGACGACGACCGGCTCAGGCACGCCGGCCCTCCGCTGCCGGAGCCGGGACTCCCTCGGGGATCAGACCCTCCCGCCGGAGATCGTCCCAGAGGCCGGCCGGGATCTCGCAGCGGAACATCCGCACGTTCTCGTCGACCTCAGCCGCCGACCGGCACCCGATGAGCACGGCCGCCACCGCCGGATGGCCCAGCGGGAACTGGATCGCCGCCGCCTTCAGCGGGACATCGTGGCGGGCGCAGACCTTCTTGAGCCGCCGCGCCCGCGTGATCAGCTCGGGCCGCGCGGGGATGTAATCGAAGGTCGCGCCGGGACGGGGATCGGCCAGAATGCCGCTGTTGTAGACGCCCCCGGCGATGACCGCGATGCGCCGCTCCAGGCACACGGGCAGCAGCTCTGCCAGCGCGGTCTGATCGAGCAGGGTGTAGCGCCCCGCCAGCAGGAAGCAGTCCACGTCGGCCTCGCGGGCAAAGCGGACCAGCATCGCGGCCTGGTTCATGCCGACGCCCACCGCCCCGATGGTCTCGTCCGCCCGCAGCCGGTCGAGGGCCCGGTATGCGCCGCGCAGGGCCTCGTCGAAGTGGTGATCGGGATCGTGGATGTGCAGCAGGTCGATGGAGTCGAGCCCGAGGCGCTCGAGGCTTTCATCGACCGACCGCATCACGCCGTCGTAGCTGAAATCGAACACCGGGTTGAGGAGAGGGGTCCCCGCGTAGAACGGCTTCCCCTGGTAGAACTGGCTGGGATCCGGAGGCGCTCCCGCCCGGAGCAGGCGCCCCACCTTGGTGGCCAGCACGAACTCGACGCGCGGCTTGGAGGCGAGGACGCGCCCGAGCCGCTGCTCGGCCAGGCCGTGGCCGTACAGCGGCGCGGTATCGAAGAACCGCAGGCCCGCCGCGAACGCCTGCTCAATCGTGGCGCGGGCCTCCTCCTCGGCCACCGGCGAGAAGAGGCCGCCGAGCGGCGCGGTGCCCAACCCGAGCCTGGTGACGCTCACACGGGTCCGTCCAAGCCGCACGCGATCGGCAGGGTTCATCCTTTATAGTATTCCCGCGGCGAGAACAGGACTACTGCCGGAACAGTTCGAATAGCCGGAACAGTTCGAGTGGAGAGGGTCCGATGAGCAAACGCCGAGTGGTCCTGACCGGGGCGGCCGGATACATCGGCCAGCGCATGTTCCGGGAACTGAGCGAGCGGTGGGAGCTGGTCCCGATCGACGCCAGAGGCACGACCCGGGACGGCAAGGCGATCCCGGGAATCGTGGTCGCCGACCTGACCCAGCCCAACCGCGACGCGTACCGCCGCCATTTCCGCGGGGCCGACGCGGTGATCCACTGCGCGTATGTGAGCGCGCCGGGGCTCAGCGCCGACACCTGGCAGGACAACGGCGACGCGAAGTTCTGGGCCGAGCACCAGAACGTGGCGCTCGCCTACAACGTCTATCGGACGGCCCTCGAGGAGGGCGTCCGCCGGGTGGTCGCCGCCAGCTCCAACCACGCCGGGGACTACTACGAGCGCCTCATCTGGGCGGGCAGGCTGGAGATGGTCACGCCGGAGATGCCGCCGCGGTCCGACAACTGGTACGGCTGGGCCAAGGCCGCCTACGAGCTCCTGGGGTTCGTCTTCGCCACCGGCAAGGTCGACGGACGCAAGTTGGAGATCGTGCAGTGGCGGATCGGCGCGCCCCGGGATGACGATCTGGACCGGATCGAACCCGGGGACATCAAGACCATGCACCGGGCCCTGGGGGCGTACCTCTCCCGGCGCGATCAGGTGCAGGAGGCGATCCGGATGGTCGAGGCCGACCCCATCGCCGACGAGCACGGCGTGCCCTTCCTGATCGTCTACGGCATCAGCGGGAACACCCACCGCTTCTGGAGCATCGCCAACGCCCGGCAGAAGATCGGCTACGCTCCCGAGGACGACAGCCAGGTGAATTTCGCGGACAGGATCGCCGCCATCGCCCGGGCGGGCCGCCGATAACCCCCGGCAGACAACCGCCCCCGGTCCGAGACGTTCGCACCGGGGGCGGCGCTCCGGAACGACTGCCGTGTCGTCCTCGTCAGGACAGGTGCATGACGACCATCTTGAGCTCGGTCATCTCCTGGACCGCGTACTTCGGCCCCTCCTTGCCGAACCCGCTTTCCTTCAGCCCGCCGTAGGGCATCAGGTCGGCCCGCCACTGCGGCCCCCAGTTGATGTGCAGGTTGCCCGACTCCACCTCCTGGACGAACTTCATCGCCCAGTCGATGTTCTGGGTGAAGATGCCGGCGGAGAGCCCGTAGTTGGTGTCGTTGGCCATGGCGATCGCATCGTCGATGGTGCCGACCGGCGTCACCGCGACGGCGGGGCCGAACAGCTCGCTCCGGGAGACGCGCATATCCGGCTTGACGTCCGCCAGGACGGTGGGCGCGTAGATCGCTCCGCGGCGCTCGCCGCCGGTCACGAGCCTGGCGCCCGCCCCCACGGCCTCGCGGACCCACTCGTCCACCCGCACGGCGTCCCGTTCCCGCACCATCGGGCCCATCTTGGTCTTGTCTTCGAGCGGGTTGCCGGTCGCCAGCGCGGCCACCTTGGGCTTGAGGACGTTGAGGAAATCGGCGTAGATCGACTTCAGGGGGAGGATGCGCTGACAGCTGATGCAGACCTGGCCGGCGTTGCTGAATCCGGTCGCGGCGACGGCGGTCGCGACCTTTTCCAGGTCGGCGTCGGGCATCACGATCAGCGGCGCGTTGCTGCCCAGTTCCATCGTGACCTTCTTCAGGCCCGCCACGCGGCAGATCTGCTCGCCGACGTCCCGGCTCCCGGTGAAGGTGATCTTGCGCACCCGCGGATCGCGGCAGAGCGCCTCGCCGATCTCGCCGCCGCTGCCGGTGATGCACTGCACGGCTTCCGGCGGCGCGCCGGCGTCCAGCATGATTTTGGTCAGCTTGAGCGCGCTGAGCGGAGTGTCGGTCGCCGGCTTCACGATGACGCTGTTGCCGGCCGCCAGGGCCGGCCCCACCTTGTGGCAGACCAGGTGGAGGGGGAAGTTGAACGGGCTGATCGCCAGGACGACGCCGCACGGCACCCGGACGGTGAACCCGAACTTCTTGGTCACCCCCGGGGCGCCGTCGAGCGGCACGACCTCGCTGCCGAGCCGCTTCGCCTCCTCCGCGGAGAGGGAGATGATCTCGGTGGCCCGCGACACCTCGAACCTGGCCTCCCCGATGATCTTCCCTTCCTCGAGGGTAATCGTGCGCGCAAGATCCTCGGCGCGCTGAGTCATCAGGTCGGCGGCCTTCCGGAGGATCTGGGAGCGCTCGTACCCGGTGAGCCGCCGCATCGCCCGCGCCCCGCGCACCGCCGTGGCCAGCGCGCGCTCGATGTCGTCCGCGTCGGCCCTGGGGATGGTGTCGACCTGGGAGCCGTCGTACGGGTTGAGCACCGGGATGGTCTTGGGCTTGTCGATCCACTCGGTCCCGACGTACATCTTCATACGTATCCCACCTCCCTGCCTGTCTTTCTATAGAGTACTCCCCCGGCACGCGGAACTCCAGTTGCCGGCGCAGCAGGGTGCGGCCGGGCCGCGCGTAATAACAGTGGGGGGTCTGCACGACCCGGTGCAGGGGCACTTACACGGGTGGGAGGACCGCGATGCGGGTGGCCGTCATGGGAACGGGAGGCACGGGGGGATTCTACGGCGGCCTTCTGGCGCGGGCGGGCGAAGATGTCACCTTCATCGCCAGGGGGGCGCACCTCGACGCGATCCGCTCCCGAGGACTGACCGTGAAGTCCCGCCTGGCCGGTGATTTCACCATCCCCGCCAAGGCCACCGGCGTCCCCGGTGAGATCGGACCGGTCGACCTGGTGCTCTTCTGCGTGAAGGCCTATGACACAGAGCCGGCGGCGGCGCTGATCCGCCCGATCGTCGGCCAGGACACCGTGATCTTGTCCGTGCAGAACGGCATCGACAACGATGAGCGGATCAATCGCGTGACCGGCAAGGGGACGGCCATCTGCGCGGCGGCCCAGATCAACGCCCATGTCGAGGCGCCGGGGGTCATCGGGCAAACGGCGGGGCCCGGCCGGCTGATCTTCGGCGCCAACGCCGGAGGCCTGGGCAGCCGGATCGAGGATCTGGTCCAGCGATGCAAAGCGGCGGGCATCCCCGCCGACCTCCAGCCCGATATCAAGGTCGTGCTGTGGGCCAAGTACCTCTTCATCTGCGGGTTCAGCGGCGTCACGGCGCTCACGCGGCTGACCATCGGGCCGATCCTGGGCTGCGAGGAAACCGCCGCGCTGTACCGGGGGGCGATGGCGGAGGTCGAGGCCGTGGCCCGCGTCTCCGGGGTCGCCCTGCCGGCGGGGATCGTGGACCAGGCGCTCAAGCAGAGCGGGAACCTGGAAGCGTGGGCGAAGGGGTCGCTCGCCCACGATCTGGCATCCGGCCGGCGCCTGGAGCTGGAGACCCTGAACGGGACCGTCGTGCGCCTCGGGCGCGCCCGCGGGGTGCCCACGCCGTACAACTTCGCGATCTACGCGGCGCTGAAGCCGTTCGTGAACGGCCCGCCAGCCCCGCCGAAACCGCACGTGAACGGCCCGTCGCCGGCGCCGAAGCCGTAGCGGCGGGCACGCCTCGAGCCGGTGTGAGCTAGTCCTCCCAGGCGCCCAGGAGGCGCCTCAGCACGATCAGCTGCCCCAGATGGTAGGCGTTGTGATCGGCCACCAACAGCAGTTCGTGCAGAATGCTCGGCCCCTCCGGATCGCCCGGGACCCTGGCGAGCAGATCGGGCGACGCGTGGGCGGCCATCCCTTCAAGGGTCCGGAGATCCGCCTGGAAGCCTCGAACGCTCTTGTCCCATGCCCCTTCTGTCGGCGGTGATGGCGCGGGCCAGTAATCCTCGGGCCATTTGAGGGAAGCATACTTGGGGTTCCTGATGTATTCGAGGATGTCCCACTGGCAGATCCGCATGTGCTCGACCTGCTGCCAGGGAGTGTACGGCAGGCCGCGCGGCTTCTTCCCGCGCAGGGCCTTGGGCATCTCCGAGAAGGCCTTCTTGAACCCGACATGCGCGTGACCGCCTTTCAGCAGCCAGCGCACTTCCTCACGCAGCGCCGCGTCGCCCGCCATCGCCGGTTCCCCCCCTCGAATGGCCTTGGGCTCGTGCCGATCCCGTGCGGCACACTCGGTGGCGGAGGGGGGGAGATTTGAACTCCCGATACCCTTGCGGGTATAGCGGTTTTCGAGACCGCCCGATTCAGCCAGGCTCTCGCACCCCTCCGCGCAGGCCAACCCCTATTCTACTATTACTTGTGGAAGACGCGGAGCCGTCCTTCGCGACCTGGAAGGCCTGCCGGCGGCGCCTCCCTCCCCCAGGGGAGGAGAGGGATGGGGCGGCATAAAAGCGTACCACACCGGCGCGCGGGAAACGCCGGGCGCGGGTGCGCCTGCAGCGTCCCGGCGAAAGGGGGGGAGCACGACGATGAGACGCAGGCAAATCAAGGCGCCGCTGGCCGCCGCCCTCGTGTGCGCGGCCGGCGTTGCGCTGTCCGGGGTTCCGACGGGAGGGCTCGCCGCGGCGCCGACATCGATCACGATCGCGGTGGGCATCGATGCGGATACGCTGGACCCGGAGGGGCAGACCACCACCACGGTCGCGAACATGCAGGATTACATGTTCGACTCGCTGCTGTGGCCCGAGGACGAGCGCTCGGGCCTGCAGCCCGGGCAGCCCCAGTTCACGAAAGTGACCCCGCAGCTCGCCACCTCGTGGACGGTGAGCGGGGACGGGCTCACATACACGTTCAATCTCCGGCACGACGTCAAGTTCCAGGACGGGACCGACTTCAACGCCGAGGCGGTGAAGTTCAACGTCGAGCGCCAGCTCGATCCCGCCGTCCGCAACCCGAACCGCTACTACTTCACCGACATCGACCTGAGCCGGATCGAGATCCCGGATCCCTACACGATCACCCTCCACCTCAAGAAGCCCAGCCCGACGTTCCTTCTGCGCCTGGCCTCCGGCGTGGCCCACATCCTCTCGCCGGCGGCCGTGAAGAAAATCGGCAACGACAAGATCCCCCTCGGGCCCGTCGACGCCGGCAGCGGTCCGTACCGGTTCAAGGAATGGGTGCACGGCGACCACATCACCGTGGTCAAGAACCCCAACTACTGGGGCCGGAAACCCTCCTTCGACGAGGTCACCTTCAGAGTCGTCCCGAACGCCGGCACCCGCGAGACGATGCTGCGGGCCGGGGACATCCAGATGGCCTTCGAGCCGCCGGCCCCCGACGTGCCCGCCCTGCGAAAGGATCCGAGCCTCAAGGTGGTCCAGGGGGCGAGCGACCGGGACATCTTCATCGGCCTCAACAACCAGTGGGGACCGTTCAAAGACGTGAAGGTCCGCCAGGCGCTCAACTACGCGGTCAACAAGAAGGCGATCATTCAGAGCATCCTGTTCGGCCTCGGGACGATCCTCGACAGCCCGACCACCCCATTGCTGTTCGGCTATACGAAGATCCAGCCCGGCGGGTGGCCGTTCAACCCGGTCAAGGCCAAGGCGCTCCTCGCCGAGGCGGGCTTCCCCAATGGGTTCTCGGTGAACTTCTTCAGCCCGACCGGGCGGTACATCCAGGACTACCAGGTCGCCCAAGGCGTCGCCGCGCAGCTGGCGAATGTCGGGATCCGGGCGACGATCTCGACCACCGACTGGCCCACCTACGTCCAGACGCTCGTCACCCCGCTGCAGCGGACCCCGCTGCAGATGTTCGTCCTGGGGTGGGCCACGCAGTACCTCGATGCGGACGGCGTGCTCTTCGGCCAGTTCTATTCCGGGCAGTGGCCGCCCAAAGGCCTGATGTCGTCGTTTTACAAAGACCAGAAGGTGGACGAACTGGTCCTGGCCGGCCAGTCGACTCCGGACCCCAAGAAGCGGCAGGCGATCTACAAGGAGGCGCAGGAGCTGATCTGGAACGACGCGCCGTGGATCTTCCTGTGGAGCCAGGATTTCTACATGGTGACAAGCAGCCACCTGGAGGGCGTGACGGTCACACCCAACGAGAAGTGGGCCGCGCTGTACGCGACCTGGAAGTAGCCTCGGAGCAGACCGGGCCGGCGCTCGCGCTGGAGGAGGTGAGCCGGCAGTTCGCGATCGCCGGCGGCGCGACGTACCAGGCGCTCGACCGGGTCTCGTTTGCGGTGGCGCGCGGAGAATTCCTGGCGATCGTTGGACCGACCGGCTGCGGGAAGTCCACGATCCTGAGCCTGGCCGCGGGGCTGCTCCGCCCCACGAGCGGGCGCATCCTGAGCTTCAACGCCCCGCTCGAGCGCCTCAACCGGCAGGCCGCCTACCTCTTTCAGCAGGACGTCCTGCTCCCGTGGAAGACCGCGCTGGAGAACGTGATGCTGGGGCCGCTCCTCCATCGCTGGCCGCGAGGGCGCGCGGCCGAGGAAGCCCGCCGGTGGCTGGCGCGCGTTGGGCTGGCAGGGTTCGAGGACCGCTTCCCACATCAGCTGTCCGGCGGCATGCGCAAGCGCGTGGCGCTGGCGCAGAGCCTGATCGTGGGGCCGGCGATCCTCTTGATGGACGAGCCCTTCAGCGCGCTCGACGTGCAGACGCGCGAATTGATGGAGAACGACCTGCTGACCCTCTGGCAGGAAGAACGGAAGACGATCGTGTTCGTCACCCACGACCTGGAGGAAGCCATCGCGCTCAGCGACCGGGTGCTCGTCCTCGCCGCCGGTCCGGGGACCCGGGTGATCGGGACACATGCGATCACGCTGCCCCGCCCCCGGGACGTCACCGAGGTGCGCCTGCACCCCGCCTTCCGCGAAGTCTACCGAACGATCTGGGCGCAGCTTCGCGGCGAGGTTCTGCGGGCCTATGCCGACCAGGCAGGAGCCCGCGCCCGCGGGGGGACCGCGTGATCTCCGGGCGCTTCCGGCTCCTCCCGTATCAGGCCGGCCTCTTCGTGGCGCTCATCGCGGCGTGGCAGATCGCCACCCGGTGGGGATGGGTGGATCCGTTCTTCTTCAGCCGTCCGTCGAACATCGCCGCCCGGATCGCGGAGTGGTTTGCGACCGGGTCGATCTACCGCCATCTCTGGACCACGGCGCTGGAGACGGTGCTCGCCTTCCTCATCGGTGCCGGGCTCGGGGTCCTGTTGGGCTTCGCGTTCGCGCGCAACCCCGCCCTGTCGGGCGTCTTCGACCCGTACCTGAAGATCGCCAACGCGCTGCCGCGCGTGGTGCTCGCGCCGATCTTCACCCTGTGGTTCGGGTTGGGGGTGCTGTCCAAGGTCGCGTTCGGCGTGACCCTGGTCTTCTTCATCGTCTTCTTCAACACGTACCAGGGAATCCGCGAAGTCGACGCCAACCTCCTCAACAACACCCGCATGCTCGGCGCGACGGAGCGGGATCTCATCCGGCACGTCCTGCTCCCCTCCGCGCTGGTGTGGATCCTGAGCAGCCTGCACACCAGCGTGGGCCTGGCGCTCGTCGGCGCGGTGGTCGGCGAGTACTTTGGATCGGCGCGGGGCCTCGGGTACGTGATCGCGCAGGCGGAGGGGACGTTCGACACCACCGGCGTCTTCGCGGGGATGACCGTGCTCGCGGCGTTCACGATCGCGGTGGACATGCTGGTCACCCTGGTGGAGCGGCGGCTGCTCGCGTGGAAGCCGGCGGCCGCGCACGCGGAGAGAGCCTAGGGGAGGTGCGGGAATGCGGAGAGGACTCGCGGTCGCGGCCGGGATCGGCGCGCTGCTGCTGGCGCTGGCCGGGAGCGGACGCGCGCAGGTCGAGACGCCGAAGCTGACCGTGGCGGTGGGCGGTCAGGCGCTGTACGTCTATCTCCCGCTGACGCTGGCGCAGCAGCTGGGCTATTTCAAGGACGCGGGGGTCGAGGTCGACATCGTGGACGTCGCCGGCGGCGCCCGGGCCCTCGAAGCCCTGCTGGGAGGCAGCGCGAGCGTGGTGTGCGGGTTCATCGACCACACGATCGAGATGCAGGCCCAGGGCAAGAGCATCAGGATGTTCGTCCTCTACGACCGGTACCCGGGCCTGGTGCTGGCGGTGACGAAGGCCGGGCAGGCGAAAGGGATCAAGACGATCGCGGACCTGCGGGGCGCCAAGATCGGGGTGACGGCGCCGGGCAGCAGCACGCACTTCTTCGCCCAGTATCTCCTGGCCAGGAACGGGGTCCCGGTCGATCAGGAGTCGTACATCGGCATCGGCACCGCCGCCACCGCGGTCGCGGCGGCGCGGCGCGGCGTTGTCGAGGCCCTGGTCAACGTCGACCCGACGATCACGATCCTGACCAGGAGCGGCGACGCGCAGATCCTGGCCGATACCCGGACCACGATCGGCACGCTCCGCGTGTTCGGCGGACCGTATCCGGCCGGCGGCCTCTACGCCACCCCCGCCTTCATCGCGAAGAACCCCAGGACGATCCAGGCGCTGGCCACCGCCTCGGTCAGGGCCCTGCGCTGGATCAAAACGCACCCCGCGGAGCAGATCGCCGAGAAGATGCCGGAGCGGTTCCTACAGGCGGACAGCGCCCTGTACGTGGCCTCGCTGAAGGAGAACCTCGAGATGTTCTCGCCGGACGGCCGGATTCCACTGGTCGGGCTGGAGACGATCGCCAAGGTGCTGTCGTCGTTCGACAAAACCGTGGTCGCGAACGCCGGCCGGGTCAATCCCGTCGAGGCGTTCACGAACGACTTCGTTGATACGGCGCACAAAGAGTTGAAATTCTAGACCGCGGAGCGTGTCGGCGATGGTCGCGCCGGGGGACCGCGCCACCCCCGCCGCGGGGGACGGCGTCAGCGGGGACGCTCGTTCATCGCCGCGGCGGCCGCCCGCCGCTCGCGCCCGCCCCGCCCGCGCGGCCCCTGGGCCTGGGCCAGCTCGACGCTGCGCTTGAGGGCCTCCATGAGGTCGATCACCTTGCCGGGCGCCGCCGCCTTGGGGGCTTCGACGGTCTGCCCCTCACCCTTGGCCTTGAGCATCGCCAGCAGCTTCTCGCGGTACTCGTCCCGGAACTCCTCGATCTTGAATTCCATCGCCAGGTTCTCGATGAGCTGCATCGCCATCTTGCGCTCGTTGGGGTGGACCTTGGTTTGGACGGGAAGCTCCTCCAGCGCCGAGAGCGCCCGCACCTCGTCGGCGTAGAAGAGCGTCTCCATGACCATCGCGCCCTCGTAGGGGCGCAGGGCCACCGGATATTCCTTCTCGCGGATCACCACCTGGCCGACCGCGACGCGCTGCACCTCCTGCAGGGCATCCCGGAGCAGCAGGAACGCCTTGGCGCCGCCTTCGTCGGGCGCGACATAGTACGAGTGCTCGTAGTAGATCGGATCGATCTCGGACAGCTGCACGAATCCCGCGATGTTGACGCTGTGGCTGGTGTCGGTGAGCGGGATGCTCTCGAGCTCCTCGTCGGCGACGGTGACGAACTTGCCTTTGCTGACCTCATAGCCCCGCACGACGTCCTTCCAGTCAATGACCTTATCGTGGAAGGGACAGTACCGCTGGTTCTTGATCGGCGTCTTGCACTCGCTGTGGAGGAGACGGAAGCGCACATCCTTCTGCTCCGTGGCGGTGTACAGTTTGACCGGGAACGTGACGAGGCCGAAGCTGATGTGTCCCCTCCAGTAAGGTCGCACCTTGGGATCCCTCCGTTGGCCGGCGAAGCGCACGAATCACAGTCACGAATTGAATACCGAATCGCAAAAATAGCGTTATTTCCGGCGCCGCATCGCGGCACCGTGGATTGTATACCCGGAGGGGAACGGCTGCAAGCCGTTCCGGCGGTCAGGCCGTCGCAATGGCGTCCTCATGGGCAAACGCGCGTTCGATAGTGGAACGCACAGCGCCGGCGCCGGCTCAGGCCCGCGCGGGACGGCGAGGCGTGAAACGCGCCCGGCCTATCCGGACGGGTGAAGTCCCAGCGCGGCCTCCGCCGCAACGCCCACCAGATCGGTCAGGTGGAGCGCGGCCATCACATCGGTCGACTTCATCGCGCGCAGCGTCTGAAAGGCCTGCTCGTGGTACGCGGTCGCCTCCTTGTACTGCCCCTGGCGCCCGGCCAGGCGCCCCAGCGCGTGATAGATCGTGACGAGCTCCGGCATCATCCCCGACCGCCGGCAGCGCTGCGCCGCCGCCAGCATCTCCTGCTCGGCCGCCGGGATATCCCCGCGTTCTGCGGCGAGGATCCCGAGCACGATCCGCGTGCGCGCCTCTTCGTCCGGCTGCCCGACGTCGCGGCTGCGCGCGATCGCCCGGGCCGCATACTCCGCGGCCAGCTGGCGGTCGCCGCACATGACATAACACCGCGCCAGGTCGGTCAGGGTGCGGCATTCCCCGACCGCGTCCTCAAGCCGCTGCGTGATCGCCAGGCCGGCGCGCAGGTGCTCGAGCGCATCCTGCGGCCGGCCCGTCTGCATCAGGAGCATGCCCAGACTCGTCCGCGCGCGCCCGGTGGCCTGCAGATCCTCATGCTGCTCGAACAGCGCCCGCGCCCGCTCGTACAAGCCGAGGGCGCTTTCCAGATCGCCGCCCGTGCTCAACACGTTCCCGAGGCCCATCAGCGCTTCGCCCACCCGCTCCGGCCGGGATGCCCCTTCGAACCTCTGCCGCGCCTGCGTGTACGCCTCCACCGCTTCGTCGACGTGGCCCATCCGCCCCAGCACGGTCCCGAGATGCAGGGAAATCTCGCCGGCCAGGAGCGGCTCGGCGTCCCCGAGCCTCGGCAGGACCCCGAGGGCCTCCTTGTCCAGGGCCATCGCCTGCGGGAAGTGATCCAGGTGAAGCTCCACCGCAGCCAGCCCATGCAGCGCCCGGCATTCCACCAGGGCATCTTCCGCGGCGCGCCCCGCCGCGAGCGCGGCGCCCAGGCGCCGCCGGGCCGCGTCGAACTGCCGCAGCCCCAACTCCGCCTCGCCCATCCCCAGCTCGGCGTGCATCTGCATCGCGTCGCTCCGGCACGCCCGAGCGAGGTCCCCCAGCTCCGCAAACACGCCGCGCGCCGCCTCGAACTGACGCCGGCTCAGTTCGCTCCGTCCCCGGCTCGCCAGCACGGCCAGGAACTTGCCGGACACGGTCTCCTCGGCGTCGAGGAAATACGACACCGGCTGCCCGAGCCGCGCCGCCAGCCGGACGAGCGTGGCGACCGACGGTTTGGCGCGGTCGTGCTCGAGAAGGCTGATGAACCCTTTCGTCAGCTCAGGCCTGCCCAGCGATTCCTGGGTGAGCCCTGCCGCCAGCCGGGCCCGTTTGAGCCGCTGCCCTAAGGAGAGCCTGGGCACGCTTCCCCCCGCTCGAGATCAACAGTTTATGATGACTGGACGAGTCGGGAACTTCATTAAACCGCGCCGGCCGCACTTCCTTCCGGCAGAGCAATGCTTCGCGGACCGGGGGCCGCCGGCGCCGGGCGGCCGGGGTTATCGTGCGGGCAGGTGATAGCCGGCCGGCCAGATCACGAAGGCGCCGGTTTGCCCGCGGGCCGCGTGGTTGTACAAGTTGCAGACGAACCCGTACTGGCCGCGCCCCTTGGCGACGAACGTGACCTCGGCCTTTTCCCCGGGCTCGAGCCGGATATACTTGGTCCCGTCGGTCGTCACGCCCTGCTTGCCCTGGCCGCTCACCTGAACGTCCACGGTCGAGAGATAGGCGGAGTTGAACGCGTGCGGCCGATCCGTGGCGACGTTCTCGAGCTGCAGGACCACGGTATCCCCTTCGTTGACAAAGAACAGGCTCGGCTCAAACTTGAACGAACTCAGGACGATGGGGATGACGCGCCTCGTCTTCGCCGGCGACCCGGCGCTCAAACCGAACAGCAGGACGCCTGCCAGTATCGCGGCGGCAGGAATTCGGAATCTCACGGTTTCCCCTCCTCCTCGCGGATCTCCGCGGTGACACGCACGGGGAGCCTACCATGCTGCGGTAAAGAACCTGTAAAATCCGCATCTACCGGGGCAGGAACTCGGTGATCGGAACGAAGGCGATCCCGGCCCGCCGGAACTCCGGCAGCAGCCGCAGGACCACCTGCGGGGTCCCGGTGGTGATGTGGGCCGCGGCCAGCACCGCGCCCTGCCGCTGCGCGATCGGGATGAGCGCCCGCACCTTCCGTTCGATGTCCACCGGGGGATCGTCGAGATAGGTCGTGATCAGCACCCGGCGCACGCCCAGGCGGGCCGCCACATCCGAGGCGACCGACGACGGCGTGGTCCGGTTTTCCTCAAACCACAGCCCGCGGGCCTTCACCGTGCGCAGCACCGCGGCCATGACGCGCGGGTCGGCCGTCGCCCGCGACCCGGCGTGATTGCTGACCCCAACGACCCCGGGGGCGCTCGCCAGATCGTCCTCGACGATGCGCGTGATCTGGCCGTCCGTCATCCGCACCCACACCGCCCCGGCGACCGGCGCCGTGTCGGCGGGATTGCGGGCCTCCATGGGCAGGTGCAGGATGGGGACCAGGCCGTGCGCCAGCGCGTCGCGGACAATCTGCGCCGAGTAGCGCTTGTGCGGAAAGATCCCCAGGCCGAACGGCTCGTGCATCCGGTAGATCGGCGCCAGATCCGCGAGGCTCGCGCCGGCGTGCTCGAAGACGATGGCCACCCGCGGCGGCGCTGCGGCGCGGGCGGCGGGGGGGAGCGAGAGCGATGGCACGGATGCCAACGGCGGGACGGCCGGCGCCAGCAACAGCACGGCCGCCCAGGCGAGCGCGCGGGCGAGCGCCCTCAGGCGCGCCACCGGGATCCCCGAGGGCGATCGGGGCAGGGGCATCGTGAATATTATTATACACTTGAACCGAATGCACCAAACCCGGCGCCATGCCGATCGGGAGGTCCTCGACAACGGCAGCGTCTGCGCAGGAGTGAGCACAGCGGCGGCGGGGCCGCCGCACTTGACCGGGTGCGGGGTGGAGCGCATGGAACCGCTCGCAGCGTTTCACGTCCTGGAGCTGAGGGTCGGGCGCGTCGTCAGGGCCGAGCCGCTCGAGCGGGCCCGAAAGCCCGCCTACAAGCTCTGGATCGACTTTGGCCCGGCCGGGGTCAAAGCGTCCAGCGCGCAGCTCACGGATCTCTATCGCGTCGAGGATCTCATCGGGCGGCAGGTCATCGCGGCGATGAACCTGGGCGACCGCCGCATCGCGGGGTTCACCTCCGAGGTGCTGGTGCTCGGCGTCCCGGACGACGCCGGCCGCGTGGTGCTGCTCGCCGCCGAGCGCGCGGTCCCCGATGGCGGCCGGGTGTTTTAGGCCGACCGGCGGGCGGTCCGCACGGCCCGCGCGACGAGGTTTGTGTTTGATGCCAGAAGCGGATAGACTTCTCCTTGGAAATCCCGTACTGTCGTGGCAGGAGCAATGGCGATGACGCGACACCTGCAGGTCCACAACGGCTTGGGAGGCGGCACCGGCGACCGCTACTGGCGGGCGGTCGTCGGCCGGGAGCCGGCCGCGGACGGAATGTTCGTGTACGCCGTCCGCTCCACGGGCATCTACTGCCGGCCGACCTGCGCGGCCCGCAAACCCCGGCGTGAGCAGGTCGTCTTCTTCCCGAGGCCGGAGGCGGCGGAGCGGGCGGGATTCCGCCCGTGCCGGAGGTGCCGTCCCCGGGACGAAGCCGCCGGGGCCGCCCAGGCCGCGCTGGTCCGGCGGGTGTGCCGCTACATCGATGCGCACCTCGAGGACACGGTCTCGCTCGCCTCGCTGGCCGGGATCGGCGCGGACGCCGGCCTGAACCCGCACCGGCTTCGGCGGACGTTCAAGCGCGTCCTCGGGATCACGCCGCGCCAGTACGCCGACGCGAGACGGCTGGACCGGCTCAAGGGAAGGCTCAGAGAGGGGGAGACCGTGACACGAGCGTTGTACGACGCAGGGTATGGATCCAGCAGCCGTCTGTATGAGCGGGCGCCCGGCCGCCTCGGGATGACCCCGGCGACGTACCGGCGGGGCGGACAGGGCATGCGGATCGGGTATGCGATCGCGGACTCTCCGCTGGGGCGCGTGCTCGTCGCGTCGACCCCGCGCGGCGTCTGCGCGGTCTACCTGGGCGACTCCGACCGGGCGCTCGAGGCCGCGCTCGCCGAGGAGTATCCGGCCGCGGAGATCCGCCGGGGCGGCGGCGACGCCGATCGCTGGATCGGCGCGCTCGTGCGGCACCTGGAGGGCCATTCCCCCCGCCTGGATCTGCCGCTGGACGTTCAGGCCACAGCCTTCCAACGGCGCGTCTGGGACGAGCTGCGGGCGATCCCGTACGGCTCGACGCGCTCCTATGGCGACATCGCCCGGCGCCTCGGCGCGCCCGGCGCGGCGCGGGCGGTCGGCCGGGCGTGCGCGACGAACCCGGTCTCCGTGGTGGTCCCGTGCCACCGCGCCGTCAGGGAAGACGGCGGCCTCGGCGGCTACCGCTGGGGGGTCGAGCGCAAGCAGCGCCTCCTCGCCTTGGAGCGCAGCGCGGCCGCGCGCAGGGGACCCGCGCGCCCCGCGGAGGCCGCGTCGACGGGAGCGTAGTCAGCTGACGCTGCAATCCAGAGCGCGCCTCAACAACAACACAGCCATCCCGCTGCTGGGATTGGGCGTGTGGCAGATCCCCGACGGGAAGCCGACCGCGGACGCGGTGGCCTGGGCGCTCGACGCCGGCTACCGGCACGTCGATACCGCAAAGATCTACGGCAATGAAAAAGGGGTCGGGGAAGGGATCCGGCGCAGCGGGATTCCCCGCGCAGAGATATGGGTGACGACAAAATTATGGCCGACGGATCAGCTGAACATTCGGAAAGCGTTTGACTCCAGCCTCGGCAGACTCGATGTCGGGCACATCGATCTGTATCTGGTGCACTGGCCCACGCCGGGCCTGGTGACGCGAACCTGGAAAGCGATGGAAGAGCTTTACGCGGGAGGCGCCTGCAAAGCGATCGGGGTGAGCAACCACTCCATCGGTCAGCTCTCCCAGATCCTGCGCATTGCCACCACGCCTCCCGCGGTCAACCAGGTGAAATGTTCCCCGTTCGGCTTTGATCCGAAGCTTCTCGAGTTCTGCACCACCCACGGCATCGTCGTCGAGGCCTACAGTCCGCTGACGAAAGGCGCGAGGCTCCAGGACGACCGGCTTCGGGCCATCGCCCAACAGTACGGCAAGTCCCCGGCGCAGATCCTCATCCGATGGGCGCTGCAAAAAGGCACCGTGGTCCTGCCGAAGTCTCAGCATAGAGACCGGATCAACGAGAACGCCCGGGTGTTTGATTTTGCGATCACCGCGCATGATATCGACCGGCTCGATGGGTTCGCGGCGTGAGCAGGCTGCTCACGAACGCCGGACCCGACGGGCCGCGGCGCTTGCGGCAGGGCCGCCTCTTCTGATACGATCGCCTGTGGAATGATTGTGACCCGTCCCTTCAGCCAGCGCCCGCGCGAGTGCATCTGTCCTCCGCGGAGGTAGTCCGCCTCCGCCTCCGCTTCCCGACGTCACCCAGCGTTTCAACAACCGAGGAGGATCACGATGAGGACACAACAGCCTCGCATTGGCGTTGTCTATGAGCACCCGGAGTGGTTTGGCCCCCTGTTCGCGGAGCTGGACCGCCGCGGCCTCCCGTACGACCGCATCGACGTCTCCGCCCACACCTTCGACCCCGAGCGCCGGGACGTCCCCTGGTCCCTGGTGCTCAACCGCATGAGCCCCTCGGCCTACCTGCGGGGCCACGGGCAGGCGATCGCCTACGCCCACGAACTGCTCCGCTACCTGGAATCCACGGGCGCCGACGTGGTGAACGGGACGGCCGCCTTCGCCCTCGAGACCTCGAAGGTCGCGCAGTCGCTGCTGCTGCAGCGGCTGGGCCTTCGGACTCCGCGGACCCGCGTCATCAACCATCCGTCGCAGGCTCCGGCCGCGGCGGCCGGGTTCCGCTTTCCCGTCATCGTCAAGCCGAACATCGGCGGCAGCGGCGCCGGCATGCAGCGCTTCGAGACGCCCGAGACCCTCCGCGGAGCGGCGGCGGAAGGCGCCCTGTCCCTGGGGATCAACCACACCGCGCTGGTTCAGGAGTTCCTCCCGGCCCGTGACGGGCACATCGTGCGCGTCGAGATCCTGGACGGCCGGTTCCTGTACGCGATCAAGGTGTACCCGAACCCCAGCGCGGGGTTCAACCTCTGCCCGGCCGATATCTGCCACCCCGACGCGAACCCCGCGGACCTGTGCCCCGCCGACCTCCCCAAAATCGCGCTGCGGGCCGAAGGCTATACGCCGCCGGACGAGATGGTTCGAGACGTGCTGGCGATCGCCGCGGCGGCCGGGCTCGATCTCGGGGGAGTGGAGTATCTCATCAACGATCGGGACGGGCACGTCTACTACTACGACATCAACGCGTTGTCGAACTTCGTGACCGACGCGGTGCGCGTGGTGGGGTTCGACCCCTACGCGGCGCTCGTCGACTACCTCGTCGCGCGCGGCCGGGTCCGCGAGCCCGCGCAGGTCCGTCCCTAAGGTCGGCGACCGGGGCGCGTATCGCGTGGGCCCGCCGCTGGCCACCGTCTCCTTCGGGCTGGCGGCCGCCGCATCTTGGGGCGCGGGTGACTTCACCGGTGGAGTCTCCGCCCGCAGGACGGATGTCTACACCGTGGGCCTGGTGTCGCAGGCGGCGGGCGTCGTGTCGCTCGCCGCGCTCGCGGCCGCGCGCGCAGAGCCGTTCCCGCCGGCCTCGGCGCTGGGATGGGGCGCCGTCTCGGGCGTCTTCGGCGCCCTGGGCGTCGCCGCCCTGTACCGCGCGCTCGCCGTGGGCCGGATGGGAACCGCGGCGCCGGTCACCGCCGTGCTCGCGGCGGCGCTGCCGGTGTGCTTCGCCGCGCTCTCACAGGGCCTCCCCTCGCCGCTCCAGTTCACCGGCTTTGGCCTCGCGCTCGGCGGGATCTGGCTGATCTCACGACCGGAGGGAGCGGGCGGATCTCCGGAACGCCTGGGTCTGCCACTGCTCGCCGGTGTGGGATTCGGAGGATTCTTGATCTGTATTGGCCAGGTGCAGGCGCCGGCGGTGTTCTGGCCGCTCGCCGCGGCGAAGGTCGCGTCCTTGCTCTCGATGTTCGCGAGCGCCCGCGGCGCGGGCAGACTGCGGCTGTCGCAGTTATCGCTTCTTCAGCCGGCCGCGCTCGCCGGCGTCCTGGACGCCGGAGGCAACGCGTTCTTTGTGCTCGCCAGGCAGGGAGGACGCCTCGACGTCGCGTCCATCCTGGCCTCGCTGTACCCGGCCGCAACCGTGTTGCTGGCGCGCCTGATTCTGGGGGAACGCGTGTCCAGGACCCAGGCGGTCGGGATCGCGGCCGCGCTCGCCGCCATCCCGCTCATTGCGACCTGATCCCGGCGGCCGGTGGCGCAGGAGGCCTCAGGGCGCCGCGAACAACTCCTGGCCGTGGTTGTCGTGAAGCCGGAACTCGGGCATGCCCGCAGGGAGGACCGACAGCGCCGCTCGCTGCTGCTCCTGCGCGCCAAAGAGGACGATCCCGGTCGCTCCGCTGCGGGCCACGAACAGGCCCAGCCGCTCCTTCTCCGTCCCATCGTAAATCCTGAGCACGGAGGCGCCGTCGCGCGTCATGCCCATCCGCAGGCGATGGTGGCCCGCGCTGTCGACGATATCGATCCCCCGGCTCCGCAGCACACGGTACGACGTCACCTGCCGCAACGTGAGCGTCAGAACGGTCAACAGGATGGTCGCAAACACCAAGGCGATCGTCATCAGTTTCATCAGCCGCTCGAGCTTGCCAATCCTGACCTGCAGCGCGTCAAGCATTGCGGGCTCCATGAGAGCCACCTCCGTCACACTCGAGGAAACAACGACGAGGAGACAGCGACTCGGTCTTCGCCGCGGCCGAGCCCAATTCCCTTGCCGCACCGCCGATTGCGCGAGGCGGGAGTTCCACGAAAGCTCCAGGAATTGTACAGCGTGAAGGCGCGAGCCTGAGCGGGGGGCGGCCTGGAGCGCCGGCGACGTGAAGATCACGCGGATCGAGGTCTTCGGCTACGATCTGCACTACGTGCACGGCAGCTACGTGATGTCCGGGGGGCGGGTGGTCACGGGGCTTCCAAGCACCGTGGTGCGCCTCACCGCCGATGACGGCCTGACCGGCTGGGGGGAGGTCTGCCCCCTGGGGCCCGCCTACCTGCCCGCGTTCGCCGAGGGCGCGCGGGCCGCGCTGCGGGAACTGGCTCCCGCCGTGGTGGGCCTCGACCCCCGCAACCTGGGCCTCATCAACGACCGGATGGACGCCGCCCTGCGGGGTCACGGGTACGCGAAGAGCCCCATCGACATCGCCTGCTGGGATCTGCTCGGCCGTGCGGCGGGGTGTCCTATCGCCGTCCTGCTCGGCGGCCTCCGACAGGCCGGCTTTCCGCTCTATATCGCGGTGCCGCTCGGCGCCGCGGAGGAGATGGCCGCGTACGCGCGGGCGAGGCGGGCGGAGGGCATCCACCGCTTCCAGCTCAAGATCGGCGATGATCCGTACGCCGACCGCGATCGGGTCGAAGCCGTGCTCGGGGTGACCGATCAGGCCGACATGGTGATCGCCGACGCCAACGGCGGGTGGACGCTGCAGGACGCGACGGTGGGCGCCCGGCTTCTCGAGCCGCTGCCGCGGGTCTACCTCGAGCAGCCGTGCCCGACGCTCGAGGAATGCCTCTACATCCGCCGCCGCACCACGCTCCCCATCGTGCTCGACGAGATCATCACCGACGTCCACTCCCTCCTGCGCGCCTTCCAGGCCGGGGCGATGGAAGCGATCAACCTCAAGATCAGCAAAGTGGGCGGGCTCACCAGGGCGAAGCTGATCCGAGACCTGGCCGCCGCGCTGGGCGTGCGGATGACGATCGAGGACACCTGGGGCGGGGACATCGTCACGGCCGCGATCAGCCACCTGGCCGGCAGTACCCCGCCCGAGATGCTGTTCACCGTGTCGTTCATGAACGACTGGGTGGAGGAGCATATCGCCGGACACCGTCCCCGGTCGGCGCGCGGGACCGGCGCGCCGCCGGATGGTCCCGGGCTGGGGATCGAGGTCGACGCATCGTCCCTGGGGATGCCGCTCTTCGCCTGGCCGTGACGGCGCCGGAGAGACCCGCGGGAGGGCGGCACGCCCCGGACGAGCGCCCACCTCACGTCCACCATCACCGCCGGACGTGGCGGCAGTTCTTCCAGGTCATGGGCCCAGGGGTCGTGTCGGGGGCCGCGGACAACGACCCGGCCGGGATCGTCACCTATATTCAGGTCGGGGCGACCACGGGCGCGGGGCTCCTGTGGTTGTTGTTGCTGTCGACTCCCATGCTCTACTACCTGGAGGAGATGTCGACCCGGCTCGGGGTGGTCACCAAGCGGGGGATCGGGCGGGTCCTCCGTGGCCGCTACGGCCGCGGGGTGGCCGCCGCCGTGATCGGGCCGCTCGTCCTGTCGAACGTCGTCACCATCGGCGCAGACCTCGTCGGCACCGCGAGCGCCGTCCAACTCCTCACCGGGATCAACTGGGAGTGGTGGATCGTTCCCCTCGCCGCCCTGCTGGCCGCCGCGCTCATCTTCGCCAGTTACCGGACGATCAGCCGGTTCCTCCTGGTGCTGACGCCGTTGTTTGTTCTGTACATCATCACGGGACTCATCGTCCATCCCCGCTGGGACGCGGTGCTGCGGGCCACGTTCATCCCCGCGGTGCGGTTCACCCCCACGTATCTGACGGCGGCCCTGGGGCTGCTCGGCGCCACGCTCACGCCCTACATGTTCTTCTGGCAGGCCACCGAGCAGGTCGAGGCGCGGCGCAAGGTGGAGGATCTGGCCGATGAACAGGTCGACGCGGCGGCCGGAATGGTCTACGCGAACCTGGTGTTCTACTTCGTCATCCTTGTCGCCGGCGCCGTGTTCTACGGGAAGGGCGTGAGCGTCCGGACCGTGCACGACGCGGCGCTGTCTCTGCGCCCCCTGGCCGGGGCGGGCGCGGCGCTGCTCTTCGGGCTCGGCATCCTGGTGAGCGGCATCCTCTCGATCCCCGTCATGGCCGCCTGCACCGCGTACAGCCTGGCCGAGCTTTTCGGGTGGGTGGAAGGGCTGGACAAGGAGGTCTGGCGGGCCCGCGGATTCTACCTGATCATTGCCGGAGCGCTCGGCACCGGCGCCGCGATCGGGCTCCTGCGCATCTCCCCGGTCACGCTCATGTACTGGTCGCAGATCATCAACGGGTTCCTCCTGCCGCCGCTGTTCTTCGTGCTGCTGCGCCTGGGGAACGACCGCCGGGTGCTCGGGACCCACACCAACGGGGCCCCGTCCAATGTCGTGGGGTGGGGCGCGGTGCTGCTGACGCTCGCGCTCGCGATCCTGACGCTCCGGCAGCTCATCGGGGGCCACTGAGCCGCCCGCCCTCCACAATATCTCCACATCCCGCTCACGACGGGCGCACACACCCGCCGTATCCTCGATTCAGCGCAGAGCATCAGCGCCGAGAAGAGGAGGCGGAACATGAGAGCGGTCTACCCGGCCGCCTGCATATAGGCGTCGAGTTCGCCGGCGAGACGCTGCCGCTCCGTGGCGGGGAGGAACGCGGCCTGGAACGCGTTGCCCGCCAGGCGGTGCACATCGGCCCGGCTCAGCCCCAGCGCGTCCTGCGCGGCCTGAAAGTTCTCGCCGATGTACCCGCCGAAATAGGCGGGATCGTCGGAGTGCACCGTGACGCGCACCCCCCGGTCGAGCAGGCGCTTGAGGTTGTGCTCGGCCATGGAGCGGAACACCCGCAGCTTCACGTTGGACAGGGGGCAGACGGTCAGCGGCACCTGCTCGGCGACCAGCCGGTCCACCAGCCGCGGGTCCTCGATGCACCGGACGCCGTGATCGATGCGCGACGCCCCGAGGAGATCCAGGGCCTGCCAGATGTACTCCGGCGGCCCCTCCTCGCCGGCGTGGGCCACGGTCAGGAACCCCTCGGCGCGGGCCGCATCGAAGACCGCCCGGAACTTCTCCGGCGGGTGCCCCACCTCAGAGGAGTCCAGCCCGACGCCCACGATCCACTCCTGGAACGGCAGAGCCTGCCGGAAGGTGTCCATCGCCGACTCGAAGCTGAGGTGCCGCAGGAAACACAGGATCAGCTTGGACGAGATCCCCAGCGAGCGCCCGCCGTCGGTCAGCGCGCGGTGGATGCCCGAGATCACGACCTCGAACGGGACGCCTCGATCGGTGTGGGACTGCGGGTCGAAGAAGATCTCCGCATGGCGGACGTTCTGGGCGGCGCTGCGCCGGAGATAGGCCCAGGTGAGATCGTAGAAGTCCTGTTCGCGGAGCAGCACCCGGCATCCGGCGTAGTAGATGTCGAGGAAGGACTGCAGGTTCTGAAAGACATACGCCCGCCGCACTTCTTCAACGGATCGGAACGGCAGGGCGACCCGGTTCCGCTCGGCCAGCGCGAACATCAGGTCGGGCTCCAGAGCGCCTTCGACGTGGATGTGCAGCTCAGCTTTGGGCAGCCCCTGAAGAAATGGGTCCATCGTGCGTTTACCCGACCACGTCCCGGAAAACCCGGAGGAAGTTCAACCCCAGGAGCTTCCGCAGTTCCCCCTCGTTGAAGCCGCGGCGGGCCAGGTGCACGGTGAGGTTGGGCCAGTCCCCGAAGGTGTCGTATCCCCTGAGGTGGTACTCGGGGGTGAGGCGGTGCTCCTCGAGCCTGAACCCCGCCCAGTCGAACGAGCCGGGACGGTGCCGGGGCATCGAGGCCGGGTACTCCACGATCGACTCGGTGCCGGGCCCCGGGCCGGCCTTGTCCGTGCCGATCCCGACATGATCGATGCCCATGACGCCGACCAGGTGCTCGACGTGCCGGGCAAAGTCGTCCAGGGTCGCCTCTGTGGACTCGGCGATGAACCCCGGGACGATGACGACCCCGAAAAACCCGCCGCGGTCGGCGATCGCCTTCGCCAGCTCATCGCTCTTCCCGCGGTCGTGGTAGCAGACGGCCTTGCTGGCGGCATGGGAGACCACGATCGGAGCGGTCGACACCTCGAGGGCGTCCCACCCCACCTGCTCGCTGCAGTGACTGACGTCGACGAGAATCCTGGACGCGTTCAGGCACCGCACCATCTCCCGGCCGAAGTACGAGAGGCCTCCCTGGTGGGCCTCGGTGCAGCCGTCGCCGACCAGGTTGCGGAGGTTGTAGGTCAGCTGGATCATCCGCACCCCCAGATTGTAGAAGGAGCCGACGCGGTCGAGGTCGTCCCCGATCGGCGTCGTGTTCTGGAAGTCGAGGACGATGCCGTGCCGGCGGTCGCGGTGCGTCCGCTCGATCTCGCCGGCATCGCGGCAGATGACCAGGTCCCCGCCCAGCGCGTGCGCGAAGGCGTAGGCCCGGGCGATCGATTCGACGGCCCGATCGAACGCGCCGGTGCTCCGGTGGGCGCCGGAGAACGTCCCGCAGGCCACGGTCACGCCGGACCGCCGCCAGAGATCCAGGTACTGCTGCCGGGCGGCCGCGGAGGTCTGAATCTCCTGGGCGGCGAGCGCGGCCATGTGGGGGGCGACCTCGTCGCGTCCGAGGCCCTGCCGGGCGTACTCGGCCACCGCCGCCTTCATCCGTTCCGTGTAGAGGAATCCGTTGATCACCGGCGGCTGCTGGGCGTCGATCACCAGCGCCTCATGGTGGAGCCGCCTCGCCTCTTCAGGGGTGAGACTGGGTTTCCGTTCCGGGGTCACGCCGCCGCTCCGCCGCGGTGTTCAGCGACGCCTACTGGAGCGAGCGGAGGCGCGGATCGAAGGCGTCCCGCACCGCATCGCCCAGCAGGTTGAATCCCAGGACGGCGAGAAAGATCGCCAGCCCGGGGAACGTCGGATACCACCAGAAATCGATCAGGTAGCTGCGCGCCTGCGCGATCATCGACCCCCACTCCGGCGTCGGCGGCTGGGCGCCGAGCCCGATGAAGCTCAGCCCGGCGGTGGACAGGATGGCGTAGCCGACGTCGATGGACGCCTGGATCACCACGGTCGTGCCGACGTTGGGCAGCAGATGGCGCAGGAGGATGCGGGCGGGCCCGGCCCCGAGCGACACTCCCGCCAGCACGAACTCCTGCTGGCGCAGCGACAGCAGCTGCCCGCGGACGAGGCGCGTGTACCAGGGCCACCAGGAGAGCGCCACGGCGACCATGGCGTTGTAGAGGCCGGGACCGAGGGTGGCGGCGATCGCGATCGCGAGAACGAGGCGGGGGAAGGCCAGGAAGACGTCGGTGGTGCGCATGACGGCCTCGTCCGGCCACCCGCCGAAGTACCCGGCGAGCAGCCCCAGCCCGACCCCGACGCTCATCGCGATGGCGAGGACGAGGATCCCGACGCTGAGCGAGATGCGGGCCCCGGCGACGATGCGGCTGAGGAGGTCCCGGCCGAGGTCGTCGGTGCCGAGCGGGTGCCGCGCCGACGGGAACTGGAGCTTCTCCGGCGGGGCGATGCGCAGCGGGTTCATCGGCGTCACCGCGGGCCCCACCACGGCGACGAGCAGCAGCGCGGCGACGATCGCGGCGCCCACCCAGGCCGCCGGCGTGCGGGCCAGCATGCGGATGGAGTGGCTGAGAAAACTAGTACCGGATGCGCGGGTCGAGAACCGCATAGGTGAGATCCACCGCCAGGTTGACCAGCACGAACACGAGCGTCAGCAGCAGCGCGGTGCCCATGATGGCGGAGTAGTCCAGGGCCAGAATCCCCTCCACGCTGTAGAGGCCCAGGCCCGGCCAGGCGAAGATCACCTCCACGAGGAACACGCCGCCCAGCAGGGCGTTGGCGTGGAGGCCCATCACCGTCACGATCGGGATCAAGGCGTTGCGCAGGCCGTGCCGGATGTACACGGTGAACGGGACCAGCCCCTTGGCCCAGGCGGTGCGCATGTAGTCCTGGGAGAGCACCTCCAGCATCGTCGAGCGGGTCATCCGCACCTCGAGCGCCAGCAGCGCGAGCGCCAGGGTCAGGGTGGGCAGGGCGAGGTGGACCAGCGCGCTGCGCAGGGTGGCGAAATCGCCGGTGAGCAGGGCGTCGACGACGTAGAGGCCGGTGATGTGCGCCGGAGCCAGGTTGCCGGTCGCGAGGCGCCCGGCCAACGGGAACCAGTCCAGCCAGCGGGAGAAGACGAGCTGGAGGATCAGCCCGAAGAAGAAAATCGGAAAGGAAAGACCGCTCAGGCTGACGAGCTGCGCCAGCAGGTCGAGCGGACCGCCCCGCCCGATCGCGGCCACGAGCCCGAGGGGGACGCCGATGGCGATCGTCGCGATCATCGCCGCCCCGGTCAACTCGAGGGTGGCGGGAAAGTACTCGCGCAGGTCGGACCCGACGTCGCTGCTGGTGCGCATGGAGACGCCGAGATCGCCGCGGGTCAGCTTCGCCAGATAGATCAGGTACTGCTGGGGGAGGGGGCGGTCCAGGCCGAAGGCCTTGCGGACGGCCGCCACCTGCTCGGGCCCGGCGTGCTCGCCCGCGATCAGTCTGGCGGGGTCGGCGGGGATCAGATGGGTGAGGACAAACAGGAGCAGGCTCACCCCGAGCAGGAGGGGCAGCAGCAGGGCGAGCCTTCTCAGGATGTACTGCGCCACCTGGAGCGCTGCCGGTCAGCCCTTGTGGATCCCGTACAGGTCGAACGTGTTGCCCAGCAGCGGATTGTAGCTGAATCCCTGGACGTCGCTGCGCATGGGGACGCGGTTGATCAGGGTGCCGATGAAGATCGCCGGCGCCTCCGCCACGATGACCAGCTGGGCTTCCTGGAACATCTGCAGCCTCCGCATCTGCGCGGTGATCTTATTGGCGCCCGCCAGCAGCCGTTCGACACGGTCGTTCGCGTAGAAGCTGAAGTTCCACCCGGCGGTCCCCCAGGAGTCCTTGCCGAACGTGGCCTCGATCATGGCGGACGGATCCGCGTAGTCGGGATAATTGCGGACGGGCAGCAGATCGGGCGCGGTCTCGGGCTTGCCGGCCTTGTCCAGCAGCACGGAGGACGTCATCTCCTGGATCGTCACCTGGACGTTCAGCTCCCTGAGGCCCGCCTGGAGGATCTCCGCGGCCTTGCGGAACGTGGGATCGCCCTGGAAGAGGAACAGCGACAGGGTGAATCCCCCCTTCGGGCGGCTCGACTCGCTCAGCAGCTGCCGGGCCTTCGCCAGATCGAACTTGTACGGCTTGGGCGTGACGAGGTGCGCCGGATCGTTCTCGGGCAGGGGACCGTTGAGCGGCGCGAGGCGGTTGTTGAAGATGGCCTGGCGGGCGCCCTCGTAGTCGAAGGCATACGACAGCGCCTGGCGGATCTTCGGATCCTTGAGCGGCTCGCGCTGGCAGTGCATGGCGATGTAGAAGATCCGCATGGTGGGATGTTCCGCGATCTTGATGCCCGGCTGCCTGGCCAGGGCGTCGATGAGGTCGGGCGCCACGATGGTGGCGACGTCCGCGTCCCCCCGCTCCAGCATCAGCCGCTGGGTGGACGCCTCCGTCACGATCTGGAAGATGATGCGCTTGAAGTGTGAGCCGTTCCATCCGCCCCAGTATCCCGGAAACTGGGTGAGCGTCACCTGCTGCTGCCCCTTGTCCCAGCGCTCGAGCATGTAGGGGCCGGTGCCGGCGGTATGGTCCCGGAGCCACCCCTGCGCGAGGTCGTCGCCCGAGGCGTGCTCGGTGACGGCCTTCGGACTCACGACCAGGCCGCCCGAAATCGACGCCAGCTTGGCCAGGAAGGCGGCGTCGGGGGTGCTCAAGTTGAACCGCACCGTCATGGGGTCGGGCGTCTCGATGCCCGCGACGACCGGCTTGAAGGCATAGGCGAAGCCGCGATTGATCTTGATCAGCCGCTCGAACGTGACCTTGACGGCCTCCGACGTGAACGCGGCGCCGTCATGGAACCGCACCCCGGGCCGCAGCGTCAGCGTCCACTGGCGGACATCCGGGGCGGCGGTCCAGGCGGTGGCGAGCCTGGGGACGATCCTGGGGGTGCTCCCGTCGAGCGCGACCAGGGTCTCGTACACCCCGCGGGTGATGCGCACCGTGTTGTCGTACACGATCTGCGGGTCGAAGGTCTGGACGCTGGTATCCTGCGCAACCACCAGCGTGTCGCCCGCCGCGATGACCTGTCCCGCCCGGACCAGCCGTTCGAGCTCCGCGCCGCCAATGCCCAACGCGGCGCCGGCAAGGCTCACCCCGCGGAGCAGCTCCCGCCGGGACAGCCTCCCGTCGTGCGCGTGCCTGTTCATGCCCTCCCCTCCTCTGAGGCGACCTGGATGACCGGCCGGCCTTCGGATTCCCTGGCAAAGATGGCGGCGAGAACGTCGAGGACCAGGCGCGCCGCCGAGCGGGCCGTCACCTCGGCCCAATCGTAGGGCGGGGAGACCTCGACGAGGTCGAGCCCCACCACGCGGCCGCGATTCACGACGGCGCGGGCGGCCTCGCACAGCTCCCGGTAGGTGAGCCCCCCGGGCTCGGGCGTGCCGGTCCCGGGCGCCTGGGCGATGTCCAGCACGTCGATGTCAACGGTGAGATAGCACGCCGCGCCGGCGGGGACGCAGCGGGCCGCCGCCTCCGGCCCGTCCCGGCGCAGCGCCGAGGCCGTCACGACGCGCGCCCCGTAGGTCCGGGCCGCCGACAGGGGCTCGGGATACTTCTGCAATCCCTTGATCCCGATCTGGGTGATGCCGGTGACAAATGGCAGTTCGGAGGCGCGGCGCATGACGTTCCCGTGGCCCAGGCGTGTCCCCCGCCGCTCGTCCACGAAGTCCTGATGCGTATCGAACTGCACGACGTGGATCGGGCCGCGACCGGCAAACGCGCGCAGCGCCGGATAGGTGATGGAATGGTCGCCCCCGACGATCACCGGCAGGCGGCCGGCGCCGACGATCGCGGCGACGCCCTCCGTGATCCTCTCGAGATTCGCCGTGATGTCCGCGGGGGCGATCTCCACGTCCCCGCAGTCGGCCATGGTGACCCCCTCGAGGATCCACCGCCCGAGGTCGAGGTCGAACCAGCCGCCCGCGGCGTTGCCATCGTCATCGGTGTAGCGGTACCAGGCCGACGCCGCGCGGACGGCCGCCGGGCCGAAGCGGGCTCCGGGACGGAGCGTGGTGCCCAGATCGAACGGCACGCCCACGAACGCCACATCGGCGTCCGGGGCGGCCCCCGGGGCGCACGGGGGAGCGCCGTAGAAGGTGAGGTACTTGGGCCGAAGGCCCTGCGCCGGGTTCGAGGTCACGGAGAGGGTGCGGGGGTCGACCGGAACTCCGACCACATCTCGTCCACGGTCCCCGGGCGGCTCATGACGTCGAGCGCCGTCATCGCCAGCCCCTTCGCCGCCAGGAGCATCGCCGCGTACCCCCGGGGAGAGCGGGCGGCCTCCCGGAACTCGGGGGTATGGCCCGAGACATCATCGGCGATCTTGAGGTACGGGTGGATCGTCGGAACGACCATGCTGACGTTGCCGATGTCCGAGGACCCGACGCCCCCCTGCGCGGGAGGCCGCTCGCCTTCGACGCCGAGGCGCCGCATGTTCTCCGCGAAGAGACCGGCCAGGACGCGGTTGTTGTTGCGCTCGGCGTAGACGAGCCCTTCCGTGAGCTCGACCCGCGCGCCGGTCGCGACGGCGGCCCCCTCGGCGCAGCGCCTGACCTTCGCCATCACGTCCGCGAGGGCCTGACGGGTCCCCGCGCGGACGAGAAAGTCGCCCTGCGCAAACGCCGGCACGATGTTGGGCGCGTCTCCCCCGCGCGTGATAATGCCGTGGATGCGGACGTCGCTCGTCACGTGCTGGCGCAGCGCATCGATCGCGCGGTAGGTCAGGAGCAAAGCGTTGAGCGCGTTGATCCCCGCCTCCGGCATGGCCGCGGCGTGCGCGGCGCGGCCGTGGAACGCCGCGGTCAGCGACTGCGCGGCCAGGGCGCCCCGCGTCCACCAGTTGTTGCGCGAGGGGTGGAACATCATGGCGGCGTCGATCCCGGAAAAGACCCCCTGATCGACCATGATCACTTTGCCGCCGGTGGTCTCTTCGGCGGGCGTTCCGAGGACGGTCAGCGTCCCGGGGAGACGGGGGACGGCGCGGCGGAGCGCCGCGGCGGCGCCCACGCTGGCCGTGCAGATCAGGTTGTGGCCGCAGGCGTGTCCGAGCCCGGCGAGGGCATCGTATTCCGCGAGCAGGGCGACGTGGGGGCGGTCGTGGGTTCCCCGATGCCGGGCGCGAAACGCCGTCTCCAGGCCGGCGACGGGCTGCTCGACGGTGAATCCGGCCTCCTGGAGGAACGCGCCGAGCCAGCGGGCCGCCTGATGCTCCTGGAGGCCGACCTCCGGATGCTCGTGGATGCGGGCGCTCAGCGAGACGAGATCGTCCCGCAGCGCGTCGACTTCCGCGCCCACGCGATCCTTGGACGCGTTGAGATCGTCCACCCGTCCCCCCCTTTGAGGCGGCCGCGCCCGAAGCGTGGCACAAGACGTTCGCGAAGGGATCCGGTGCTTTCCTTCCTGCGGGATGGGCTACGGGCGGCGGTTTGCGATCCCCAGGTAGATATTGCGGACCTCCGGGTCGTCCCGGAGCGCCCGGGCGGGCCCTTCCAGCACGGTGCGGCCGGTCTGCAGCACGTAGGCGCGGTCGGCCACCTCCAGGGCGAGATGCACCGACTGCTCCGCCAGCAGCAGGGTCAGCCCATCCCGGTGGAGGCGGCGCAGGGTCTCGTAGAGCAGGTCCACGATGGTGGGAGCCAGGCCGAGGGAGGGCTCGTCGAGCAGCAGCAGTTTCGGGTCGCTCATGAGCGCCCGGCCGAGGGCCAGCATCTGGCGCTCGCCGCCGCTCAGCGTCCCGGCGCGCTGCTTGGCGCGCTGCGCCAGGCTGGGAAAGAGCGTGTACACTCGGTCGAGCAGTTGAGGCATGCGCGCGCGATCGGAGAGGGCCACCGCCCCCAGCCGCAGGTTCTGCTCCACCGTCTGTTTGGTGAAGAGACGCCAGCCCTCGGGGGACAGGGTCAACCCCTTCCGGACGATGCGGGCGGCGCCGAGGCGCTCGATGCGCTCCCCGCTCCACTCGATCGCGCCGGCGCTGGGACTCACGAGTCCGGCGATGGCGTTCAAGGTCGTGGTCTTCCCCGCCCCATTCGAGCCGAGCAGCGCCACCACGCTGCCCCGGCGCACCTCCAGGGAAACGTCGGCCACCCCCACCAGGTCGCCGTAGCGCACCTCGAGGTGGGTGACGCTCAGCGTGCCGGTCACGGAGTCCCCCCGCCGGGCCGGCGCTTGCCGAGGTAGGCGTCGACGACCAGCGCGTTGTTCACGATCTCCCCGGGCGCGCCTTCGGCGATGATCTTTCCCTGGTGGAGCACGATGACGCGGGGGGCCAGGGTGAAGATCACCTCCATGAGGTGCTCGACGATCAACAGGGTGACCCCTCTGCGGTGGATGGCGCGCACGAGCTCGATCGCCTGCTGGATCTCGGAGGGTGTGAGGCCGGCGAGGGCCTCGTCGAGCAGGAGCAGCCGCGGCTCCGTCGCCAGCGCGCGGGCGATCTCCAGCCGCTTGCGCCCGGGAGTCCCCAGGGTGCCGGCCCGGTGCAGGGCGAGCGCTCCCAGGCCGGTGAACTCGAGGACCCGCAACGCCGCCGCCCGGGCGTCGGCCCGGCGCGGATGGCGGAGGAAGGCGCCGACCATGGCGTTGTCCAGGATCGTCATTTCCTCGAATGTGGCCGGCACCTGGTGGGTCCGCGCCATGCCCAGCCGGGCGTGCTCTTCAGGAGACGCGCGGGTCACGTCCGCGCCGTTGAACACGACGGAGCCGCCGGTCGGCGGCAGGTCGCCGGCGAGGCAGTTGAAGAAGGTAGATTTGCCGGCGCCGTTCGGTCCGATGATCCCGACGATCTCCCCGTCTCTCACCCGCAGGTCGGCCTGGGCGACCGCGGGGAACCCGTCGAACGACTTGGAGACGTTCTGCGCGCTAAGCAGGATGGGCGCTCCGGCTCCTCTCCGGCCGGAGGGTCCGCGGGGCCAGGACCCGTCGCCACAACTCCAACAGCCCCCCCGGCTCGAACCGGCACAACACGAGGATGATCCCGCCGTAGAAGATGTACGTCAGGCCCGTGCCCCCGCCGCCGAACAAGGCGTTGGCCTCCGTCTGCAGCGGCACCAGGATGGCCGCGCCCAGGAGCGGACCGGACAGCGTCCCGGCCCCGCCGAGGGCCGCGACGATCACCATCTGCACGGAGACGAGGATGCCGAGCCCGCTGTCGGGATCGATGAACCCGATCATCAGCGCGTACAAGGATCCGGCCACCGCCGTGAACGCGGCGCTCAGCATCAGGGCATACAGTTTGTACCGCCGCACGGGGACGCCGAGGCTGCGCGCCGCCCGCTCCCCGGCCCGGATCGCCCGCAGGTAGTACCCCATCCGGCTCCGCTCCATCCATGCGGTGGCGGCCAGCAGCACGGCCAGGACGAACAGGAAGATGTAGTAGTACGGCACCGAGCTGCGGAACGACAGGTCCCAGACGGTCCGTCCGCCGGCCGGGCCCTGCAGGCCCACCGCCGCGCCGAGGAACGGCCAGTTGCTCACGAGGATCCTGAGGAGCTCGGCCACGGCGATGGTCGCCATGGAGAAGTAGTGGCCCTGCAGCCGGAACGTGGGGATGCCGATCAGCAGAGCGATCCCGAGGCTCACCGCCACCCCGGCGGGCACACCCAGGAGCGGCGCGCTCTGCCAGCGGCTGTAGAGGAGCAGCGGCACGTAGGCGCCCGCGCCAAAGAAGATGGCGTGGCCGAAGGACACCTGGCCCGCGTACCCGCCCAGGATGTTCCAGGCGCAGGCGGAGATCGCAGCCAGCAGCACGAGCGCCATCGTGCGCTCGTAGAACGCGCCCCGCAGCACCAGCGGGGCCAGGAGCAGCGCCGCGAGGAGGAGCACCCACCTCCACCGCATCAGGCGCGCTGCCCCATCAGCCCCTGGGGCCGCACCCAGAGGACCCCCACGAAGAGCGCGTACACCACCACGTCCTGATACACCGGGCCGATGTAGAAGGCGGAGGTCGCCTCGATCAGCCCGATGAGGAGGCCGGCCACCATCGCGCCGGGCACGCTCCCGAATCCCCCGAAGGCGACCACCACAAAGGCGATCAGCGCGAGCGATTCCCCTACGGTCGGCGAGATGTAGTAGAAGGTCGCGATCAGCGCGCCCGCGATGCCGGCCGCGGCCGAGGCCATGCCCCAGGCCAGCGCCTGCATCCGGTCGGGGTTGATCCCCATCAGCATCGCCGCCTGCCGGTCCTCCGCGACCGCCAGGATCTGGCTGCCCAGCGCCGTCCGGGTGAGCAGGGCGTGCAGGCCCAGCGTCAGCGCGAGCGCGGCGACGCCGGCGACGAGCTGCGGGATCCCGATGAAGATCGGACCCAGCTTCACGGTGCCTCCGAGGACCGAGCCGGGGAGCGTCACGAAGTTGGCCGAGAAGATCCAAAACGCGGTGTAGCGGACCAGGAGGGCCAGCCCGAAGGTGGACAGGAGCTGCGCCAGGGTGGGGCCGCGCATGACGCGGCGGATCAACCCGTAGTAGACGGCCGTCCCGAACCCGAACAGGAGGGCGGCGGCCAGCAGGGAAAACGCCAGCGGTCCCGCGTGCAGCCACGCGACCGCGAGGAACGCGATGTACATCCCGGCCATGACGAAGTCGCCGTGGGCGAAGTTGATGACGTTCATCATGCCCCAGATCAGCGTCAGGCCCGAAGAAAACAGCGCGTAGACGGCCCCCACCAGGAGGCCGCCGGCGAGCACCTGGGCGGCTGTGGCCACCGCTCCCTATTGCTGCGAGCCCTTAAACGGCCAGTCCAGCGCGTGCTGGGCCGCGGAGGCCGGCCAGATCGTGACGTAGTCGCGTCCGACCAACTGGGTGATGTACGTGGACGCCAGGATGTTCTGGCCGGTCGCATCGAAGCGGACGCCCTTGTACCCCATCATCAGCTGCCGCGGCGCGAGGTTCGTCTCCGCGAGGGCCTTGCGGATGGCCTCCGGGGCGGTGGATCCGGCGCGGTTGACGGCGTCGGCGAGGACCAGGAAGCCCTGCATGTTGCGGCCGCTGGTGTCGTCGAGATCCCGCCCGGTCTTCGCCTTGTACATCTCGTTGATCCGGTACGTGGCGCTCCCCGGCCTGCCGATCGACCAGGCGCTGCGGTTGATCGCGCCCTGGGCGATCGTCCCGACGCTCTGGACGAACGAGGGGTCGGAGAACCCGGAGTCGTCCCCGATCACCATCTTGGGTTGGTAGCTCAGGGTCTTGAAGGTCTTCATGTACAGGATCGAGTCCGAGGTATAGCTGACGAAGATGACGACGTCCGGATTCTTCTCCTTCAACTGAAGCACCTCGGCCGAGACGTCCGTGCCGTTCGCGTTGTACGGGATCTGCGCGACGACCTGATAGCCGTCCTTCGTCATCCGCTCATGGATCCCCCCGCCCACCGAGGTGCCGTACTCCGTGTTCTCGTTGACGATGGCGACCGTCTTGACCGGATGCCCCATCTTGTTGACATCGGCGAGAAAACCCGCGTAGGCGGCGGCGAAGTCGGGCCCGATCGGCGTCGTGCGGAAGACCCACTTGAAGCCGCGGCCTGTGATCTTCGGCGACGACGAGTCGCCGACCATCCAGGGGATTTCGTTCCGCTCGGCCACGGTCGTTGCGGCGAAGGTCACGGAGGACTGATAGGCGCCCTGGAGCGCCACGACGTGCTCCTGGGTGATCAACCGCAGGGCTTCGCTCTGGCCGATGGACGGGTTCCCCTGATGGTCCGCGAAGACGAGCTGGATCCTGGCGCCGCCGAGCCTCGGCAGGCCCGCCCCCGCGGCCAGCGGGAGGGCGGGCATCTCCGGATGCGCCTCGTTCACGACCTGCGCCCCGACCTCGATCGCCGCTTTGGATGCCTGGCCCGCCGCGCCGGCGTTCCCGCTCAGAGGCAGGAGCACCCCGACCTTCACGGGAGCCTGGGCGCTCACGCCGTCTCGGGCCGCCGGGCCCAGCATCATGCCCGGCGCCATCACCAGGACCGCGAGGAACACCAGCACTCTCCGCATGTCGCTCACCCCCCCGCGCTTTCCGAGACGTCATCGATTTCGCCGGGCGACGATCACCATTCGATTGTGCGAGGGGGCCCTCCTTGTGGCGGCGAAGATGAGAGGCCATGGCGGTGAGATTCGGATTCTCCCTGCAGGGACGCGGGGCGCTGGCGGACCGCGAGACCATCACGGCCCTGGCCAGGCGGGCGGAGGCGCTCGGGTACGACTCGATCTGGGTGACGGACCGCCTGCTCATCCCGGTCGAGAGCCGTTCGGCGTACCCCTACTCCGCCACCGGCGCGTTCCCCCTTGGCCCGGACGAGCCCTGGCTGGAGTCGCTGACGGCCATTACCTACTTGGCCACCGTGACGCAGCGGATCGCGGTCGGCGCCAGCGTCCTGGTCATCCCGTATCGCAACCCGATCGTCACCGCGAAGGCGCTGGCCACGGCCGACTATCTCTCCGGGGGGCGGATCATCCTGGGTGCGGGCGCCGGGTGGTGGCGTGAGGAATTCGCGGCGCTCGGGGTGCCGTTCCAAGACCGGTCGGCCAGAATGGTGGAGCACCTTCATCTCATGAAGAAAATCTGGACGAACCCCCGCGTGACGTTCGAGGGGAGGTTCACGCGGATCGCCGAGGCGGGCGGAGTCCGGCCGCACCCGGTCCAGCAGCCGCACATCCCGATCTGGATCGGCGGCCACAGCGAGGCGGCGCTGCGCCGGGTCGTCGACGTCGGGGACGGCTGGCACCCGCTCGGCCTTCGGCCGCCGGTGACCCTCGATCCACCGGAGATGGCGGCGAAGGTGGGGCGCCTCCGGGGCCTCGCCGAAGCAGCCGGACGGGATCCGGATGCGATCACGATCTCGTTCAAGGCGCCGCTGAAACTGGACGCCTCGGCGGGAGGAACCCGGCGTCTCCTCACCGGCTCGCCCGCGCAGATCGTGGAGGACCTCCGGGCGTACGTGAAAGCCGGCGTCCGCCACTTTGTGTTCGACTTCTCTGTCCCAACGGGGGCCGAGATGGTGCAGACTCTGGAACGCTTCGCGGCGGAGGTCCGCCCCGCGGTATGCGCGTGATATGATGGGCCCGCGTCTTCGATTCTTAATCCCCGAAGCGCTCGTTCTGGCGATTGCCGGTGCGCTCGTTTTTGCTGCGCCGGCCCTGCCGACCACAACCCGCTGCGAATTCCCTGCGGCCGCGGGCGAGGTCACCTCGCTCTCCGCAGGACACGACGGCAGTGTCTGGCTTGCGATTGCGACCACTCGTGTGACCGGTGGAACTCATAGTTACAGAACAGCGATTTATACAACCTCTGCTCCCGGACGGCGGTGGAAGAAAGTGCTGGAGGCCCCCGGGCGCAGGTCGGTCGGACGGCTCTGGTTCTTCGGGCCGGGCCGCATGGTGGTCTGGCTGGGCGGTGGACCCACGACCGGAGGAACAGCCCAGAACACGATCATGCGCACAGAAGACGGGGGCGTTCGGTGGCACTCCATCGGCCTGCCGAGTGCCGATTACAAGGGCAGCACCGGCAGCTTTATCACCCCGGTCGAGGCCTGGGCGCAGGTCGGAACTGGAACGGGCATGAACAGCCTGTCGAGTATTCTCTATCACACCCTCGACGGGGGCGATCACTGGACGGAGCTCGCCCAAGCCGTGGCCGGCAAGCGGTCCCATAGCGGGCTCACTACAGTGTTCACGACGGGCATCGAGTTCCGTGATGCCAAGGACGGCTGGGTAGGGACCAACTTCTTCGGGACCATGCTGCCGATTTTCTATATGACCACCGATGGAGGGGTCGCCTGGAACCAGCAGTGGTTGTCTGCGCCGGCGCAGGGGCCCGACCACTGGACAACGGGCGAGGTTTCCCCGCCCAGGTTCTTCAACGGCGGCGCGGGGGTCGCGGTGGCGCTGTTGAGCAATGGGAAAAACGAGGTCAAGCCGTTCGCGTACCGGTCTTCCAACGGGGGACGCACATGGAGCGACCCGCGCCCGTTTCCCGCCAGACAGGGCCCCACCGATTCTCTGGCATGGGATGTTCTCAGCCCTACGGTCTGGGCAGTCGCGGAAAATCAGACGCTCTGGGTGAGCTCAAACGCGGGGCTGACCTGGTCGGTGCATCCGATTCCGCTGGCCCAAACGTACCAGATCGTCCGAATCGCACTGTCCGCCCCCAAGCACGTCTGGTTGATCGCTGCCCATTGGGGGGCCCCATGGCGACTGCCGAATGCCCGCTGCGTCTTGCTGACGTGAATCGTTGCCCCGCCCGGGAGGCACATCGCCCTGAAGCAAATAAAAAAATCTGGTGGGCCGTGCAGGACTCGAACCCGCGACGCCCGGGTTAAAGGCCCGGCGCTCTACCCGCTGAGCTAACGGCCCTCAACTCCAATTCTATCACGTTTTTGCGCCCGATCTAACGGCCGGGGACCCCGAATGCACCCGCGGCCGAGGGGATCGAGAGGGACGAAGCGAACTCTGGGGGCGAGATGGCTGAGCAGAGATGGGCGGTGATCCTCGGCGCCAGCAGCGGGTTCGGGGAGGCGACCGGTCTCGAACTCGCCCGGAGCGGTTACAACATCATCGGGGTCCACCTGGACCGCAAGGGCACGCAGGCGCACGTGGACGAGGTGATCGAGAGGATCCGGGCCACGGGCCGGCGGGCGCTGTTCTTCAACGTGAACGCCGCCGACCCGGAGCGGCGGGAAGAAGTCCTGTTCCGCGCGTCAGAGGAGATGGGTCCCTCGGGCGCGGTGGCGGTGCTCCTTCACTCCCTCGCCTTCGGGAACCTCCGGCCGTACATCGCCGAGACCCCGCAGGACGCGATCACGCAGGCGCAGATGGACATGACGCTCGGGGTCATGGCGCACAGCCTCGTGTACTGGGTGCAGGATCTCGTCCACCGGGGGCTGATGCGCAAGGGCGGGAAGGTCTTTGCGATGACGAGCGCCGGCGGCACCCGGGTGCTGCCCAACTACGGCGCGGTGTCGGCGGCGAAGGCGGCGCTGGAATCCCACGTCCGGCAGCTGGCCATGGAACTGGCGCCGCGCGGGATCGCGGTGAACGCCATCCGCGCCGGGGTGACCGACACTCCGGCGCTCCGGAAGATCCCGGGGCACGAGGTCATCGCGGAAACCGCCCTCAAGCGCAATCCTTCGGGACGGCTTACCATTCCTCAGGATGTGGCGCGCGCGATCGCGGCCCTCTGTCTCACCGGCACCGAATGGATCACCGGCAACGTCATCGGTGTGGACGGCGGGGAAGATATCATCGGCTGAAGCCCGAGCTCAGCCGCGCTGCTCGATGGGCACAAACGCGCGGTTGCGCGGGCCCACGTACTCGGCCCGCGGGCGGATCAGGCGGTTGTCGGCGTACTGCTCGAGGACGTGGGCCGTCCAGCCGCTGATCCGGCTCACCGCAAAGACCGGGGTGAACAGGTCGATCGGAATTCCCAGCGCGTAGTACGTCGACGCCGAGTAGAAGTCGACGTTCGCGTAAATGCGCTTTTCGCGCAGCATGTACTGCTCGATCTCCCGGGACATCTCATACCACTGGGGCTGTCCGTGCTGGCGGCCGAGCGTCTCCGACATCCGCCGCAGGTGCGTGGCCCGGGGATCCTCGGTCCGGTAGACCCGGTGGCCGAATCCCGGGATCTTCTTCTTGGCGGAGAGCATCGCCGCGATCGCCGGGAGTACCTTCGCCGGCTGCCCGATCTCGAGGAGCAGCCGCATCACGCTCTCGTTGGCTCCGCCGTGGAGCGGGCCCTTGAGCGTGCCGATCGCGGAGGTGATCGCCGAATAGATATCCGCGAGCGTGGCGGCGGTGACCCGGGCGGAGAAGGTGCTGGCGTTGAGCTCGTGGTCGGCGTGCAGGACCAGGGCGATGTCGACGGCCCGGACGCTCTCCGGATCGGCCCGCTTCCCCCACAGCATGTAGAGGAAGTTGGCGGCGTGGCTCAACTGCGGATCGGGCGCCACCGGAGCCTGCCCGGCCCGGATCCGCCCGATCGCGGCGACGATCGTGCCGATCTGGGCGGTGAGGCGAACAGATTTCCTGACGGTGGCGGCGGTGGAGTTGTCCCGCGCGTCCGGGTCGTAGAGCCCGAGGGCCGAGACCACGGTGCGGAGGACGTCCATCGGGAGCGCGTCGTGCGGCAGCCAGTCCAGCGCCCGGAGGACCGGCTCGGGCAGCGCCCGCGCGCGGACCAGGTCGCGGTTCAGCTGGTCGAGCTGCGCCCGGGTCGGCAGATCGCCGTGCCAGAGCAGATACGCCACTTCCTCGAAGGTGGCGCGCTGGGCGAGGTCGTGGATGTCGTATCCCTGGTACAGCAGCCGCCCCTCGATGCCGTCCACGAAGCAGATGCGGCTCTCGGAGACGACGACGCCCTCCAGCCCTTCACTGACCGGCACAGGACTGCCCGTCGGCTTCTGCACGAGCACTGCCCTCCTTAAAGAGCTCGGCGGCGATGCCGCGCGGCGGATGCTCAGACCGCCGGCGGGTCACCGGCTCCCTTACACCGTATGTGCCCGTTTGGGACCTTGTCAACGCCTTCCCATTGCTCCACTCCTCGCATACCTTTGCTCTACTCTTCGATTCGATCGGCCTCCGATCGGCTTCAGGACTGGTCGATCGCGGCGCGGAGGCCGCGCACGAACGCCGCGATCCGGTCGAGGGCCTGGGGGGCCTCCTCGATCAACTTCACGATGGCGCTGCCGACGATCACGCCGTCGGCCACCGCCGCCGCTTCGCGCGCCTGGGCCGGCTGACTGATGCCGAACCCGACGCAGATGGGGGTCTGGGTCTGGCGCCTGATCCGCCCGACCAGGTCCCGCACCCCCTCGGGCAGCTCGTCGCGCACGCCGGTGACGCCGGTCCGGGAGACGCAGTAGACGAACCCGGTGGACGCGGCGGCGACGGTCTTGATCCGCTCCTCGGTGCTGGTGGGGGCGAGGAGGAAGACCGTGGCGAGGTTCACCCGGCGGGCTTCGGCGATGAGATCCCCGCCCTCTTCGGGGGGAAGGTCGGCGACGATCAGGCCGTCCAGCCCGGCGGCCGCGGCGGCCCGGCAGAAGGCCTCGAGTCCGTGCCGGAGGATGAGGTTGTAGTAGGTCATGAAGGCGAGCGGGATCTGGGTGCGCTCGCGAAGCCGGGCCACCAGGTCGAGGGCCGGATCGAGGCCCATGCCGTGCGCCATCGCGCGGAGCCCCGCCCGCTGATTGACCGGGCCGTCGGCGATCGGATCGCTGAACGGGATGCCCAGCTCGACCGCGTCGGCCCCCGAGGCCACCAGCACGTCCACGTATTGCCCCGTCGTCCGGAGGTCCGGGTCGCCCGCCATCACGTACGGGATGAGGGCGCGGCGGCCCCGCGCGCGCAGGTCCGCCAGCGTCCGGGCGAGCCGGTTGCCGGCGGCCGGCGGCGTCACGGGCGCGCGCCCATCGTTTTCGCGATGGTGTCCACGTCCTTATCGCCGCGCCCGCTGAGGCCGAGGACGGCCACCTTGTCCGGGCCGAGCCGGGGCGCGAGCGTGCGGAGGTAGGCGACGGCGTGGGCGGGCTCGAGCGCGGGGATGATCCCCTCGGTGCGGGAGAGGAGGTGAAATCCCTCCAGGGCCTCGGCGTCGGTCGCCGAGACGTAGGTGGCCCGGCCGGTGTCTTTGAAATACGCGTGCTCGGGGCCGACCCCGGGATAATCCAGCCCGGCGGAGACGGAGTGCGTGGAGAGCACCTGCCCGTCGGCGTCCTGTAAGAGGTAGCTCATCGCGCCGTGGAGGACCCCGGGGCTGCCCGCGCACAGCGTCGCGGCGTGCCGCCCCGCGGCGAGCCCCAGCCCTCCGGCCTCGACCCCGACGAGCGCGACATCGAGGTCGTCCTTAAATGGATGGAACAGCCCCATCGCGTTGCTCCCGCCCCCGACGCAGGCGACCAGGCAGTCCGGGAGCCGGCCCTCCGCCGCCTGCACCTGCTCCCGCACCTCGCGGCCGATCACCGACTGGAAGTCGCGGACGATCACGGGGTAGGGATGCGGCCCGACGACGGACCCGAGGACGTAGAAGGTCGTTTCGACGTTGGTGACCCAATCGCGGAGCGCCTCGCTGATGGCGTCCTTGAGCGTCCGGCTGCCGGCGTCGACGGGGATGACGCGGGCCCCCAGGATCTGCATGCGGACGACATTGAGGGCCTGGCGCTCCATGTCTTCCGTCCCCATGTAGACGTCGCACGCCAGCCCAAACGCGGCCGCCGCGGTGGCCGTCGCCACCCCGTGCTGGCCCGCCCCGGTCTCGGCGATGATCCGGCGCTTGCCCATGCGGAGGGCGAGGAGCACCTGGCCGATCGTGTTGTTGATCTTGTGGGCGCCGGTGTGCAGGAGGTCCTCGCGCTTCAGGTAGATCCGCGCGCCGCCGAGGGCCTCGGTCAGCCGCCGGGCGAAGTAGAGCGGGGTCGGCCGCCCGCAGAAATCTCTCAGGTACCGGCGGACTTCGCCGGCAAACACGGGGTCGGCGACCGCGGCCGCGTACGCGGCTTCCAGTTCGTCGAGCACCGGGATCAGCGTCTCCGGCACGTAGCGGCCGCCGTACGCGCCAAACCGCCCCCGGGCGCGGGGCTCCGTTCCTGGGCGGACCGTCATCGCCGCACCTCCGCGGCATTCCACTCCTGCACTCGGGCGACGAACGCGCGGATCTTCGCCGGATCTTTCTGGCCGCCGGTCTCCACGCCGCTCGCGACGTCCACGGCATACGGGGCCGCCGCCCGGATCGCGTCGCCCACGTTCTCGGGGGTGAGCCCTCCGGACAGGATCACCGGCCCCGCCGCCTTCGCCCGCGCGGCCAGGGACCAGTCGAAGGGGCGCCCGGTGCCCCCCATCTCGCCCGGCACGTGCGTGTCCAGCAGGAACGCGGCGACGCGGTAGCGGGCCAGACCGTCCAGGCTCTCGGGACCCCGGACCTTGATGCTCTTGATCACCGGCCGGTCGAACTGCCGGCAGAACTCCGGGCTCTCCGACCCGTGGAGCTGCAGCGCATCGAGGCCGCAGAGGTCGGCGATCTTGCGGATCGTCTCGGGATCTTCATCGGCGAAGACACCCACCCGCGTCAGGAACGGCGGCAGCGAGCGGGCGATGACCCGGGCCGTCTCGGGCGCCACGTACCGCCGGCCGGGCCGCCAGAAGTTCAGCCCGATCGCGTCGGCCCCGGCCGCCGCGGCCGCCAGGGCATCCTCCAGGCGCTTGATCCCGCAGATCTTCACCCTGACCATCGTTGGCAACCGGCTACGCTTCTTCCCGGACCGCCCGGAAGTAGTCCATCCCCATCCGCTCCAGGCACAGGTGCAGGGTCTCCTGCGCCTCCCGGCGCGCCGCGCGGCTCCCCGCGATGATGACCTCCTCGATGCGCCGCGGCTCGGCGGCGAACCGGGCGCGGCGCTCGCGGATCGGGTCGAGGAACTCGTTGAGGGCGCGGGCGAGCCGCTGCTTCACCTCGACGTCGCCCACGGTGCCCTTGAGGTAGCGCGCCTTCAGGTCCTCCACCTCGGCCCGGTTCGTGTTGAAGGCGTCGTGGTAGATGAAGACCGGGTTGCCCTCGACGTGGCCGGGGTCGGTCGGATGGATCCGGGTCGGATCGGTGTACATCTTGCCGACCTTCCGCGTCACGGTGGCGGCGTCGTCGGACAGGTAGATCGCGTTGTCGAGCGACTTGCTCATCTTGGCCTGGCCGTCGGTGCCCACGAGCGTGCCCACGCGGCCGGTCAGCGTCTGGGGCTCCGGGAACACCTCCCCGTACTGCTCGTTGAACCGCCGGGCGATCTCGCGGGTGACCTCGAGATGGCTGGCCTGGTCCTTCCCCACCGGCACCACGTTGGCCCGCACCATCAGGATGTCGGCGGCCTGGAGGACCGGGTAGGAGAGCAGGCCGAGCGACGCGGTCTCGAGCTTGAGGTCCCGCATCACTTCCTTGAGGGTCGGCACGCGCTGGAGGCGCGGGACCGTGGTGAGCATGGAGAAGATGAGGTGGAGCACCGCCACTTCCGGCACCAGCGACTGCAGGTAGATGGTGCTCTTGGCCGGGTCGATGCCGACGCTCAGATAGTCGAGCACCAGCTCACGGATATTGCCCGCGATCTCCCGCGTCCGGTCCGCGCCGGTCGTGAGCACATGATAGTCGGCGATAAGGAAGAAGCATTCATATTCCTCCTGCATCCGGAGGCGGTTCTCGAGCGATCCGACGTAGTGGCCCACGTGGAGCCTGCCCGTCGGGCGATCCCCCGTGAGGAGGCGGCCTTTCCTGCCCCCGACGGCGCGTCCCGGATGGACGGCCTTCGTCTGCGTCGCTGCCGTGGTCCCCGCCATAGTCCCTCCCGCCCGCGCCGGCCCGTGCCGGACCGGCCGCATCATCCCGCGATCCCCAGCAGCTCGCGCACGCGGGCCGCCGGATCCGGCGCCCGCATCAGCGCGGTGCCGATGAGCACCGCGTGCATCCCCAGCCGCTCCATCTCCACCACCTGGCCGCGCTCCTCGATCCCGCTCTCGGCGACGACGGTGACATCCTCCGGGATCCCGGGGCGCAGCCGCCGCGAGACGTCCAGGGTCGTCTCGAGCGTGTCCAGGTTCCTGTTGTTGATCCCGACGAGCGGGGGGCGGGCCTCGAGCGCTCGGGCGCATTCGGCCTCGGTGTGGACCTCGACGAGCGCGCCCATGCCGAGCTCGTGCGCAAGCGCCTGCAGGTCCGCCAGCGCGGCGGCGGGCAGGCCCGCCACGATCAGGAGCACCGCGTCGGCGCCGAGCGCGCGCGCCTCGTAGACCTGGTAGGGGTCCACGATGAAGTCCTTGCGCAGCACCGGGATCCGGACCGCCCCGCGGACCTCGGTGAGGTGCGCGTCCGATCCCTGAAAGAACCGGACGTCGGTGAGAACCGAGATCGCCGCCGCCCCGGCGCCCTCGTACGCGCGCGCGATCGCGGCGGGGTCGAACGCCGCCCGGATCGTGCCGGCGGACGGCGAGGCGCCCTTCACTTCCGCGATGAGCCGGATCCCCGGCCTTCCGGCCGCTGCGGACCCGCCGGCTCCGGGGGCTCCCCGGAGCGCGGAGAGAAACCGCCGCGGAGGAGCGGCGTCGGCGGCCCGGCGGCGCACCTCGCCGAGCGGGACGCGGCGCTGCCGGCCGGCCAGCTCCTCGCGCTTGTGCGCGACGATCGCGCCCAGAACCCCATCCGCCCTCGCCCCCGTGCCCCCGCTGTCCCTCACGGGCCGGTCACGCGTCCTGAGCACGGCATGTCTACGGTCGCCACGGCGCGCTACGCAAACTTCGTCTTGAGCCGGAGCGCTTCGAGTTTGGCGTAGGCCGCGCCCGAGTCGATGCTGCGGGCGGCCTGGGCGGCCCCGTCCTTGATCGTTCCGGCCACTCCGGCCGCCACCAGCGCGGCGCCGGCGTTCAGGAGGACCACGTCGCGCCGGGGCCCCTGCTCCCCCCGCAGGACGCTCACGCAGATCTCGGCGTTCTCCTGAGGAGTCCCGCCGCGCAGGTCCTCGAGGGCCGCCCGGCGGAAGCCGAACTCCTCGGGGGCGATCGTGTACGTGCGGACGGCGCCGTCGGCGACCTCGGAGACCTGGGTCGGGGCGCACAGGGAGATCTCGTCCATGCCGTCCTGGCCGTGGACCACGAAGGCCCGGTCGGCGCCCAGCGCCGACAGCACCCGCGCCATGAGCTCGGTGTACGCCGCGCTGGGGGCGCCCTGCAGGTACCGTCTCGCCCGCGCGGGGTTGGTCAGCGGCCCGAGAATGTTGAAGACCGTGCGGATGCCGATCTCGCGGCGCGGCGCCAGCGCGTGCTTGAACGCCGGGTGGAAGTGGGGCGCGAACATGAACCCGAACCCGACCTCCTCGACGCACGCCTGCACGACTTCGGGGGGCGCCCCGAGGTTCACGCCCAGCGCCTCCAGGACGTCGGCGCTCCCGCACTTGCTGCTGGCCGCCCGGTTGCCGTGCTTGGCGACATGCCCGCCCGCCCCCGCGATCACGAACGCCGAGGTGGTGGAGATGTTGAAGGTGTTGAGCCGGTCGCCGCCGGTGCCCACGATGTCGACCAAGTGATCGGCCTGGGGAGCGATCGTGACGGCGTGCTCGCGGATCGCGCGGGCGAACCCGGTGATCTCCTCCACCGTCTCCCCGCGCATGGCGAGGGCGGTGATGAAGGACGCGATCTGCGCCGCGGTGGCCTCGCCGTCCATGATGCGGCCCATCGCCTCGTGGGCCTCGGCCTCGGTGAGCGTCTGGTGGGCGGCGACCTTGGAGATCGCGGGCCGGAGCGCCATCGCTATCCCTCCCCCGCCGCGCCCGAGACCGCCCCCCCGCGGGCCAGGGTCAAGAAGTTCTTGAGGAGCGCGCGGCCGTGCTCGGTCAGGACGGACTCGGGGTGAAACTGCACGCCCTCCACGAGCGCCGCGCGGTGGCGCACGCCCATGACGACGCCGTCCTCGGTCCGGGCCGAGACCTCGAGGCACTCCGGCAGCCCGCCTTCGTCGATGATGAGCGAGTGGTAGCGCGTGCCCACGAGCGGGGTGGGGAGCCCGTGGAAGATCGTCCGGCCGTCGTGGTGGATCCGCGAGGTCTTGCCGTGGACCGGGGCGCGGCCGCGGACCACCGGCGCGCCCAGCGCCGCGCCGATGCACTGGTGGCCCAGGCAGACGCCGAGGATCGGAATCCGGCCGCACAGTTGGGCGACGCCCGGCGTGCTGACCCCTGCCTCGGCCGGGGTGCACGGCCCCGGTGAGATCACCACCGCTTCCGGGGCGAGCGCGACAATCTCCTCGACGGTGATCGCGTCGTTGCGGAAGACGCGCGGCTCCTCCCCGAGCTCCCCGAGGTACTGCACGAGGTTGTACGTGAACGAATCGTAGTTATCGATCACCAGAATCATGGCGACAATCCCCGCCCCGCCGTCTCGATCGCCCGGATCAGCACTTTGGCCTTGTTGATCGTCTCGTCGTATTCGGCGGATGGATCGGAGTCGGCGACGATCCCGCCCCCGGCCTGGGCGTAGGCGACGCCGTCGCGGATCGTGAGCATCCGGATGCCGATACAGGTGTCGAGCGCCCCGCCGAACCCCACGTAGCCGACGGCCCCGGCGTACGGTCCGCGCGCGGTGGGCTCGAGCTCGTCCAGGATCTGCATCGCCCGCACCTTGGGGGCGCCGCTCACGGTGCCGTGCGGAAACACGGCCCGCAGGACGTCGAAGGCGTCCCGGCCGGGCACGAGCCGGCCCTGGACGTGGCTGACGATGTGCATGACGTGCGAGTAGCGCTCGACCGCCATCAGCTCCGACACCTGGACCGTGCCGTAGCGCGCGATCCGGCCGATATCGTTCCGGGTCAGGTCGACCAGCATGACGTGTTCCGCGCGTTCCTTCTCGTCGGCCAACATCTCCTCGGCCAGGCGGCGGTCTTCGTCCTGGGTGAGGCCGCGGCGCCGCGTGCCGGCGATCGGCCGCATCTCGACGAGGTCCCCTTCGAGCCGGACGAGCAGCTCCGGGGACGCGCCGACGAGCGTCGCCTCCTCCCCCTCCAGGAAGAACATGAACGGGGACGGGTTGATCATCCGCAGCGCCCGGTAGATCGCGAACGGATCGAGCGCGCCGATCTCCGTGGCAAACCGCTGCGAGAGCACGATCTGGAAGGCGTCCCCCGCGTAGATGTACTCCTTGCAGCGACCGACGGCCGCCAGGTACTGCTCGCGGGTCATGTTGGACCGGATCTTGAGCGCCGGCGCCTCCGCGGGCGGGCGCGGCTCCGGGACGGGCCGCCGCAGCCGCTCGAGCCACTGCTCGATCCGCTCGCGCGCGCCGCGATAGGCGCGCTCCGCGCCCTCCTCCACGTCCGCGTTCGCCACGACCCGGATGCGGTGCCGGAGGTGGTCGAAGATCATCACGGTGTCGGCCAGGTCGAGGCTGAGGACCGGCAGGCGGCGGTCGTCGGAAGGTTGATTCGGGAGGTGCTCGATCGATCTGATCAGATCGTAGCCGAAGTAGCCGACGAGGCCGCCGGAGAATCGGGGGAGGGTGGGATCCACCACCGGCCGGTACCGCTGCATCACCGCGCGCGCGGCCGCGAGCGGATCGCCGGGGACGCGGCGGGCCGCGCCGTCCTGGATCACCTCCACCCCCGTGGCGGAGGCTCTCAGGGTCAGGCGCGGCTGCGCGCCCAGAAACGAGTAGCGCGCCACCTTCGCTCCGCCCTCGACGCTTTCGAGCAGGAAGGGCCGGGGGAGATCGCGCAGGCGCAGATAGGCCGAGATCGGGGTTTCGAGATCCGCGACCACCTCGCAGGAGACGGGCACGAGGTTCCCCTCGCGCGCCCGGCGATCGAATTCCTGAGTCCCGGGTTCCAGGACAAGCGCCTTGGCCATTGGATCCCCTCTATCCCTTGTCCGGTCCCTTCGAGGGCGCTCCGCCCAGCCGGAGCCGGGCCCGGCGCGCGGCCTCGAGGAGGGCGTCGAGCCGGTCCCCATCCGCGATCGCCGTCTCGAGGCGTTCGAGCTCTTTCCGAAACGCGCGCAGCGCATCCAGGATCGGCTCGCGGTTGAGCCGGCAGATCTGCGCCCACATCGCCACCGGGCTGCCCGCCACCCGGGTCGCCCCGAGCAGCGATGGGCCCGCCGCCGGACCCGCGGCGCCCGCGGTCCCCATCAGGGCCGCCGCGACCAGGTACGGAAGGTGGCTGACCAACGCCACCATTCGGTCGTGCTCGGCCGGCTCCACTTCCAGCGGGATCGCGCCGAGCGCCCGCGCCAGCCCCGCCAGGCGCTCCACCGAGCCGCGGGGCGTTCGCGGCGTCGGCGTCATGAGGTACGCCGTCCCCTCGAACAGGTCGGGAGAGGCGGCGGCGACACCCTGCCTCTCGTTTCCCGCCATGGGGTGGCCCCCGACGAACGCCGGGCCGCTTTCAGGTCTCAGGAGCGCCTCAATCGACTCCACGATCTCCGCCTTGACGCTCGCGACGTCGGTCAGGAGGGCTCCCGGCTGGAGGTGCGGCGCCACCCGGCGCGCCATCGGGACCACCTGGTCCGGAGGGACGGCCAGGACGACCAGGTCGGCGCCCGCAACCCCCGCGGCCGGATCGACAGTCCCCCGATCGATCGCGCGCGCCGCCCTCGCGGAGACGATCGATGCCTCAGCGCGCGTCACCCCCACGACCTCCCGGGCCACCCCGCGCGCGCGGAGCGCCATCCCGAGGGAGCCGCCGATCAGGCCCACCCCGACGATCGTCGCCCGGTCAAACATCTGCGTCGGCACGAGCGAGCGTCCTTAGGCGCGGCGGCCGACGGCGAGGGCGACCGCATCGAGCTCTTGCATCATCACCGCGAAGTTCTCCGGGGTCAGTTGCTGCGGCCCGTCGCTCAGCGCCCGGTCGGGCTCAGGGTGCACCTCCACCAGCAGCCCATCGGCGCCCGCGGCCACCGAGGCCCGGGCCATCGGGGTGACGAGCTCCCACTTCCCGGTCCCGTGGCAGGGATCGACGAGGACCGGCAGGTGCGTGAGCCGCTTGAGGACCGGCACGGCGTTGAGGTCCAGCGTGAAGCGCGTGTAGTTCTCGAACGTCCGGATGCCGCGCTCGCACAGCACCACGTTGGGGTTGCCTTCGGCCATGATGTACTCCGCCGCGAGCAGCCACTCTTCGATGGTCGCGCTCGGCCCGCGCTTGAGCATCACCGGGTGCCCCGCCCGGCCAGCGTCCCTGAGCAGGGTGTAGTTCTGCATGTTCCGAGCGCCGATCTGCACCATGTCCGCGTACTTGACCACCATCTCGAGCTGACGGGCGTCCATCGCCTCGGTGACGATCGGGAGTCCGGTGGCCTCACGCGCCTCCACGAGGATCCGCAGGGCCTCCTCCTCGAGCCCCTGGAACGAGTAGGGCGACGTCCGCGGTTTGAAGGCGCCGCCGCGGAGCAGCTGCGCCCCGGCCGCCTTCACCGCGTGCGCGGTCTGGAGGGCCTGCTCGCGGCTCTCCACGGAACAGGGGCCGGCGATCACGACCACCCGGCCTCCACCGATCGCCACGTCCCGCACCCACACGGTCGAATCGCCGCCCCCGTGAAACTCGCGGCTGACGAGCTTGTACGGCTGCAGGATGCGGACGACGTTCTCCACCCCGGGCATCGCCTCGATGCGCTCGCGCAGGAGTTCCTTCGTGTGGCTGTCGCCGACGACGCCGACCACGATGCGCTCCACCCCCTCGCTGATCTGCCCGCGGAGGCCCGCCTCTTCGATCTTGGCGATGACCGCATCCAGCTGCGGCCGGGTATGTCCGGGCCCCATGACGACGATCATGCTCCTGCCTCCTCGGTCCCTAAAAACATAAAACCTCCCGTCCTCTCGGGACGGGAGGCCTGAAGCGCCACCCGCGGTACCACCCCAATTTCCCGGCGGACGATGCCGTCGCAGGCACGACGCCCTACATGGCCGGGACACTTGGCCGGGACAGAGCAACCACACCGCTCCGTCCCGCCTCCGGTTACGGTGGAGGTCGCCGGCGGCGACTACTCAGCGATGTTCCGCCGTTCGTGCCGCCCCTTCGGGGTCCATTCCTCTCCGGCGTCCTCCCGCGCTCGCACCGTCCACGCGGGTCTCTCGTTAGGACCGGCCGGGAGTACTCGCCCCCGTCATCGGGTTTTGGTACCCTACACTATAACACAAGAAGTCAAGGGATTGTGCGCAGGAGAGCCGGAACAGGGGCGAAAAGACGGGGGATGGCGGATCACCACCCTCAGACGGTGCCCGCGCGGCGAGGTTGTGGGTGCGCAAAATGAGTCACGCACGCGAGTCATCGGATAAGAAGACCGAAGGCGCCCGCTCGTTTTTCGAGGCCATCAAAGCCGGGGATCTGGAGACCGTCCGGCGGATGATTCAGAGCGATGGGGACCTCCTTTTCTACGGAAGTCCGGTCAGAGAGGCGATCGACTATTATCCGGAGATTGCCGACTTCCTGGCGCGCATTGAGTTGAAGCGGCTCAAGGAAGGCAGCGTCTCAAGAGAGCATCTGTACGGCGCCATCCACGATCTTGGCGAAGCCGCGCATTCTAAGACAGGGTATCGTGGCTGTGAGAGTCTTCGCGCAGAGGCCGAGCCCGTGGTCGCAGCGTTCCTGACTGACGACGATGACCAGATTCGATACATTGTCATGAGTGTGCTGGCTCTTCACTGGGACTTGAAGCACTATGCCCAGGTATTCCAGTCGATGGCCCAGACCGATCCAGACGAATTCGTCAGGCAGATGGCCCTCTCCAATGTTGGGTTTTTGCTTCGCGGCTCACGCGACCGCGATGCCGGCGGATTCCTTCTGGGGATCTTCCGCGATCCTGTTCAGCCGGGGGACATGCGGGAGGAGGCCTATGAAAGTCTCGTGGAGATCTGGCAGGGGTGGAACGCTGCTCAAGCCTTGAGGGTTCGGAAGCGCGGGCAGAAAGATGTTCGGCGCGCGGAAGCTGAGCGGGCAGGCGAGGGATTTGAAGCAGCCCAAAATGCGTGGGAGGCGTTGGTTGACTGGAAATTTGTGGCACAGGTCGAACAGGCAGTAACGGATGGGGATTTGTAAAGTACACACTATTTCACAAAACGGGCATATTCTGAAATAAAACCTTCGATCGAGCCGCGGTATTAACAGTTTGCTAAACATGCCTCTCCAAGGCGGCCCGCGCGGCTTCCCAATCTACCGGGGCAGGCTTCTGGCCAGCAAATTGAGCCCGGCGAGGAAAACCACGGTCAGCACGATCCGCTCGAACATCCTGGCCGGCAGCCGGTCCTGCAGCGCGAGGCCGGCGAGCGTGCCGGCCGCCATCGGCAGGCAGGCGGCGAGCGCGCCGGTCAGGACGGGCCCCGGATAGAGGCCCAGCTTGAAGTAACTGGCGACCTGCACGATGTTCACGACGAAAAACATCATGGTGATCCAGAAGACGAATTCGCGCTTGGCGAGACGGCGGAAGTGAAGGTAGCTGGCGAGGAGCGGCGATGAAATCCCCGTCGACCCCCCCATCAAGCCCGCGAGCAGGCCGATGACGGGCCCGGCCCGATTGCCCGCGGCGGCGGGGACCTTGAGCGTCAACCGGCCCGCGGTGGCGAGCACGTAGAGCAGCGCCACCGCGCCGACCAAGCCCGACAGCAATCGGTGGCTCAGCGACCCGAACAGCAGCGCGCCTCCCACCGTGCCCGCGGCGAGCGAGACCAGCAGCGCCACCATGCCGGCGCCCGCCCCGCCGGCGCCCCCACGGCGGACGACGAGGAAGTTGCTGAGGAGCGTGGGGATGGCCACGACCGGGATCGCCACCCGCGGGCCGATGATGGACGACAGCAGCGGGACCGCAACGAGCGGAAACCCGAACCCGATGGCGCCCTTGAGCATCGAGGCGCCGCACACCACCAGCGCCCCGGCGATCATCTGCCAGGGAGCGTATGTCATCCGCCGGTGGCCCGGCGGAGCGCCTCTGCAAACCCGGGAAACGACGTCTCGATGTTGCCGGGATCCTCGACGGTGACCGGCCCGGCGGCGCACAGCCCGGCCACGGCCAGGCTCATCGCGATCCGGTGGTCTCCGCCGCTTGCGACGCGGCCGCCCCGCAGCGGCCGGCCGCCGGCGATCACCATGCCGTCCGGCAACGGCTCGACCCGGGCGCCGAGGCGCCCCAGTTCCCTCGCCAGCACCTCCACGCGATCCGACTCCTTCACCCGCAGTTCGGCGGCATCGCGGATCACCGTCTCGCCCTCCGCGAGACACGCCGCGACCGCCAGCACCGGCAGCTCGTCGATCGCGCGCGGCACCAGGTCCCCGCCGATCACCGCGCCGTGCAGCGGCGTCGCCCGAACGGCG